>Ga0265301_10004389_pt1 | contig 14274 bp, 12 predicted proteins | sample AusTroGonzalo_MG_2_FD_193488 | JGI IMG/M metagenome (GOLD analysis project Ga0265301, IMG submission 193488) | Bovine rumen microbial communities from tropical cattle in Woodstock, Queensland, Australia - Gonzalo_04 | ecosystem: Host-associated > Mammals > Digestive system > Stomach > Rumen ...
AACCTTGCCGGAGGCATCGTAGATGCTAGTCATCCCAATTTTTTTTCCTATTAATCCTGACATTTTGGTTAGATTTATAAAATTATTTGTCTTTTACTGCTCGTTTCGACAACCCGTGCCTTTTCTCAACTGATTGTAAAACAATCAATTAAGCGTCAGAAACGGGTTTTTCTAACAAGCGTGCAAATATACACTTTTTCTTTATACTCAGCCACTTGCATGAAAAAAAGTTTTCACCCACGTTTTCCACCCTCTCTACTGCGCGACATTCACCTTCGCCGACAGGCTGATGAAACCGTAGTTGTCGGCCTTCTCGGCACGGCGGTAGACGGTGAGCGTGTAGGTGCCGAGCGCTTTGAGCTTGCGGTCCGGGTAAAGCACTACGTCTGCAATCATCTTGCCGCCCCCTTCAGACCGGATGTTCGAATTGACCTTCGGGTCAAGCAGGAACTGGCTGGCAGCTATCGATTTCATGCCGTCGGGACTGCTCAAAATAATGGACAACGGGATAGTGCGCAAGGTGACAACAGACGAATCGTAACACAACGATAGCGAAACGTCATAATTCTTGGTGGTGTCTTCAATGTCGAAATTGAACTCCAGAACCTCCTCCTCGAAGGCCCAGTTGGTGTTCGGGAAGGTGTGGGTAACCTCCGTTGACCAGTGCTTACCAACGCCTTTTCGCTTAAGGGAATCGCACGAAACCAAAGTGGAAGTCAGCAGAACAGCGACCACCACCATCCATAATCCGCGTTTGAAATTTATCTTCTTCATATCTTTACAATATTATATATTAGCATCTAATAATCAATTATCGCGTGTAGAGACGATGTGTACATCGTCCCCACAGGGGTATCCACGTCCGGCATTTCATATCCGAATTTTGTGTACTTTTGCCTCCCCAAAAAAACGGCGGCAAAAATAATAAATTTGAAGATGGCTAAGCAACAAAAATATTATGTAGTGTGGACCGGCAAGGAGCCCGGCATCTATGACAACTGGAACGACTGCAAAAAACAGGTCTATCAATTCGAAAACGCAAAATACAAATCCTTCGAAAGCCGATCCGAAGCGGAATCAGCCTACAAGCAAGGTTTTGAACGCTTCTACAAAGCCCACCCTTCGGAGAAGAATTCTGCCAAACAGCTCATCCTGCTCCAAGACCAGCCCAAGCCGATCCTGCGCAGCCTCTCCGTCGATGCGGCATGGAATTCCGTGACCAAGGTTATGGAGTACCGCGGCGTCTACACCGAAACCGGACAGGAATGGTTCCACAAAGGTCCGTTCCCCCACGCCACCAACAACGTCGGCGAATTCCTGGCCATCGTGCACGGACTCGCACTCATCAAACAGAAGGGCTACGACATCCCGATATATACCGACAGCATGACCGCCCTCTCGTGGGTGCGCAAGAAGAAACACAACTCCGTGATCCTGCCCACCGCCGAAAACGAGGAGGTCATCGACATGCTGCAACGCGCCGAGAACTGGCTGCGCACCAACACTTACGACACTCCCATCTACAAATGGAACACCCCGCTATGGGGCGAAATTCCCGCCGACTTCGGCCGGAAATAAAGTAACCACAAACCATAATGGTAGAGACACGATTAATCGCGTCTCTACAGGATGAACGCAATCACATCGCCTTTGTTCACTTTCTGACCTTGCTCGGCAACCACTTCTAACAGTTTGCCATCGAAAAGGCTTTCGACCGGCTCCATGCCGTAGTAGGTCTCCAACGTGCAGACCGTGTCGCCAATCTTGAACGGGGTGCCGACGGGTTTCGCCATCGACTTCTCACCGACCGCGATCTCCCACAGAACCTGTCCGCTCACGGGCGCAACCACCGGCTTGGCATCGGGATGCTGCTTCTGGACACGCTCCAAAACCAGTTGCTGACGGTCCTTTTGCACCGGAGCAGCGCCGCCGCCCTGCTTTTTGGCCATCGCATCCTCCAACTCGCGGTTGAAGTTCTGCTTTGCCCTACCCTCTTTATAATCCACATATTGGCGTTCATGCATAGCCAACTCGAACAACTCTTCCTCGTCGGGACCGACATCCCAGCCCTTCTCTTCCATCATCTTGCGGTACTTGGGCAGCTCGTCGGGATAGTTGTCTTGCGGCACACCGTTGAAGAACTCGAAACCTTTCTCCTTGGCCAACTCGATGATTTCAGGAGCCAAAGGTCCGGGCAGACGACCGCACTTGCCGAGGATCATGTCCCATTGGTTCTGTTCCATGTAGGTGAAACGCGGTTTGCCCTCGATTTCGGCACGCACATTCATCAACGCGATGTTCTTGACATACTGGCTGAACGGGGTCACCAGACCCGGTGTACCCACCATCGGCCAAACGGCAGCCACCTCGTCGAACAGCTTCACCAACAGTTCGTCTTCGTTGAGCGTCGGCTCGCCTTTCTTCTCCAAAGTCTTGTTCAAATAGCTGTGGATACCCTTCAAGTCGGCCATCATGGAGCCCATCATGCCGCCAGGAAGTCCGCAACCGAGCAGCAACGACGTGGAAATCTTGTTCTTCGGCTCGATGAAGTAGCCCAAGAAGTCGTCCATGAACTTCTTGGTGAGCGAACGGGCCTCCATGTAGGCGTTCATGTCGATGTCAGCGACCTCGAAGCCGTCGTTGCGAAGCATCGCCTGCACTGCGATGACGTCGGGGTGAACCATACCCCAGGAGAGCGGTTCCATAGCCACATCGATGATGTCGGCGCCGTTACGGCAGACCTCCAACACGGAAGCCATAGAGAGACCGGGGCCCGTATGTCCGTGATACTGAATCACTAAGTGCGGATATTTCTCCTTGATGGCCTTCACCAACTTGCCGAGGTCGGCGGGACGACCGATGCCGGCCATGTCCTTCAGACCGATTTCCTGGGCACCGTACTCCACATACTTATCAACCACGGAGAGATAATGCTCCAACGTGTGCACGGGAGAGTGCGAGATGCTGAGCGCGGCCTGTGAAATGAGTCCAAACTCGTTGGCATATTTGATGGAGAGTTCCAAATTCCGGTAATCGTTGAGACCGCAGAAAGAGCGCACCACGTCCACGCCCTGCGCCTTCTTGACCTTGAACATCAGTCGGCGGACGTCGGCGGGCACGGGGTACATGCGCAGTCCGTTAAGGGCGCGTTCCAGCATTTGGCATTGGATACCCGCAGCGCGCAACGGTTTCGTCCACTCGCGCACCGCGTGGTTAGGGTTCTCGCCGTACATCAGGTTCACCTGCTCGAAAGCGCCGCCGTTGGTCTCCACACGGTCGAAGCAGCCCATACGCGCAATCACAGGCGCAATTTCCGTCAGCTGGTCAACACGAGGTTGATACTTACCCGATGACTGCCACATGTCACGATACACCAAACAGAATTTGATTCTCTTCTTCATATTAAAGCCTTTCTTATCTACTTATAAATCAATAAAATAATTTAAAAATCACCTTATTTTAGGCGGTGGCAAAGGTACAAAAAAAAAGTTATCAACCCACTGCAACCTTTTCGATTTTCTGCATCATAACTAAAAAGTTTTTTATTTTTGCAACCGCAAAAAAAGGAGCTTTAGATTATTAACAAAAAACGATAAAATATGAAAAAATTAACCCTTTTAACCGTTTTTATCACGCTGTCAATCAGCATGATGGCACAAAGCGTGGTACTTTGCGAGCCCAACTCCAACCTTTGGCTACGCCGTATTTCAGTCTCTGGCACACCCCTCGGACAAGATGCCGACAATCTGTATTATTACGTCAGCCCACGTTTACAATCCAAAAATGTGTCGGATTATATTTACATTGTGGACAAAAATTCCATGCAGTCATCGGAAATCAACGTTTCCATTGCCAACAAATTCTTTTTCTTGGAAGGTATCGTAACCGACAACAACATCGTCGCGCTCTACTACAGCACGAACAAAAAGGGCGATCAGGTGACTTTTTCCATCGCAAATATTGACAAATCGTCCCCAACAGCAACGGTTGACGAGAATAATTCTGTCAGCACCACTGCTAATTCGAGATTCTGGCCCTCCTACCAATGCACCAAGTCCCCCGATGGAAAAATGTTGGCTGCTTTGGTCATGGTGACCGGCAAAGACAGTCAATTGGAGAATCTTTTCGCCGTGGTGGTCAATGATCAGGGCGAATTTGTGTGGAGCGGTCCTGTCACCCCTAATTTTGGTGGCAGATCCTTCTCGTTAGGCAACCTCTTGGTAGACAACGATGGGAATCTTTACCTGGCTGCCCATACCTGCCAAATGAATGGCAATAAGGTATCCGATTCTAAAATTCTGGCTATCAAGGCAAACAGCGACGGTACCACCTCCATTATTGAAGATGTCACATTCGGTACTCCTCAAAATTTCACCGCAAAAGTGCTTCCGAACGGCACGATGGTCATCGCAGGTTATTACACTGAATCCCAAACCAATACATCTACCGAATCTGCCGGATACTTCTTCTCCAAATTCGACATCGCCTCAGAAAATTTCACTGAAACGAAGAATTTCAGATTTGGAGACAATTACAATGAGAAAGAAAAATGGGCCCGTTTCGCCGCACAACTTGGCAACCAGCAGTACTCCATCAATGCTGATGACATATACGAATTGGAAAACGGCAGTTTGGTTTTGTGTGGAGAACATCGCTTCACGAAGGAAATCTATGATGCCCAGATGCATAGCTACAACTACCATATGCTCACCAAGAACATTTTGGTTTCCACACTATTACCAGACGGAACATCGCAATTCTCCATGGTAGAGAAGCAACAAGCTGTATCGTTAGGCGTAAGACCTCCCGAAGACTGGAAAACGATAAACATCTCCTATTCTGCTTTTGCAAAAGGCAATGACATGTACTTCCTCTTCACCGATGATCCGAAAAACATCCCCTACCCTGGCAAAGACGTTGTGTGCAGTCCTGGAGGCCTCAGTTTCAAGAAGAAATGGGAAAGCGTGCTGATGCGCCTCACCCCCGATCAGGAGCTCACCCAGCGCGTGCTGCCCGACCCCAACCAGCTGCTGCGCAACGTGGAATTCGTCGATGGCGACAGCTTCTACGCTTCCGGTGTTGGCAAGAGCCAGTTATTCCTCACCAAATACCCCGTGAATGAATAATGCGTAATTTGTAATGAGTAATAATTTGACAGGGTTGTCCAAAATTTTGACGGACAACCCTGTTGTTGTTTTAAGCAAAATATTGAAAACCAACTGATTAAAATATTTGGCACGATTGTCGTAATTTTTCGTCTACAATTTTGTCTATACTATTGTAGTTAATTCCGCCGTTATGCGTCAAAGGGAAAAAATTAAAATCGAACAAAAACAAGTGACAATGACATCAACACAAGAAACCATTTTCAGGGCTTTTTCAAGCCTCTTTCTAGCAGTTTTATGCTGTTTCACCGCCTTTTCGCAATACACCATCACGGGGACGCTCAACGATGATGGCAGCGGTAAACCTGTGCCTTACGCCAACGTGAGTCTGCTGCGACAAAACGACCGCGTGCTGGTGGCTTACACCGCCGCCAACGACAAAGGGGCATTCTCCCTGCAGGCCGTGCCCAACGGCAGCTACCGTCTGGTGGTATTCTTTGTGGGATATGAAAACTACCAGCAGGAGCTTATTGTCAACAAAGATATGGATTTGGGCGTAATCAAGATCAAACCGGGCACCGCCACCATCGGGGAAGTGGTGGTGAAGGGTGAGCGTCCGTTGTTCGCCGTGGACGGAGAAAAGACCTATTACAACACTGCCGAGGACCCGAGTGTGCAAACCGGCACCGCCTCCGATGTGCTACAGAACGCGCCGGGTGTCTCCGTGGACGTGGAGGGTAACGTCACCCTCCGCGGCACCTCCAGCGTGGAAATCTGGATCAACGACAAACCCTCGCACATGAATGCGGAAAACCTCAAGACCTACCTGCAGCAGATGCCCGCCAACAGCATCGACCATGTGGAGGTCATTACCAACCCCTCAGCGCGTTACGGATCCAAAGCCGACGGCATCATCAACATCGTGACCACCACGAAGGTGATGAAAAACCAGTTCATCAGTTTCGGTGCCAACGCCTCCATCAAACCGTATGTAAGCCCTTGGATTTCTTACGTTTGGAGCAACGAAAAGCTTTCCATCAACCTCTACAGCAACTTCTCCTATTCGCGTAGCACGCACATCGGCATGTCCGACATGGCCATCTACCAGCCCGGAGTGGACGATCGTGAGCTGGTCAGCTTCGAGCGCGACTCCAGCTTCAGCATCGGCAACAACTACGGCAGCGGGCTCCACTTCAACTTGGATTACGAAATCGACACGATGAACAGCCTCTCCTTCTGGAGCGGATTCTGGCCGAATTGGGACAATTCCGGCAGCTACGAAGAGACTTACCGCCAATTTTATATTCCCGAATCACTGCAAAGCTACACGGAAACCTCCAAAAGCAAGGGCGGCAGTCGCTGGGGCGGCTTCGGACTCTACTATCAGCACAAGTTTGACAACGAGGGACACAACATTTCGTTGGACTTAAACGGCAGCACCTGGGGCTGGCGCAACAAATCTCTGAGTGACAAAAAATTCACCTCTCCCACCGAGTATATTCGCAGCATGGATTACCAATACAACAACAGCTCTTACGATATGGATGCCGAGCTGACCTACAACCGTCCCTATTCCGAAAACGGTGAGATTTCAGTGGGCTATTACGGGAGCATTGAATGGGGCAGACAATTCCTCAACAAGGACACGTTGCGTGAGGGCATCTGGATCAACGACCAGATGCGCAGCTATTTCTCCCGGGAGACCGACCAACAGAACCAGGTATTCTTCACCCTGCAGCACAAATTCGGCAACTTCACCATCAAGCCGGGCGTTCGTCTGGAACACGACTACATCTCCATCCGTTACCCAGAGATCATCCCCGACACTTTCGGCATCGGCAAGCACTACTTCCACGTGCGCCCGTCGTTGCACCTGTCGTACCGAACGAAGTCGATGCACAACTTCCGTCTGAGTTACACCTTCCGCAGCAGCAACCCTGATGCAGAGGAGCTCACGCGCTTTGTCACCTACGGCGAGGATTATTTCAGCAGCGGCAATCCCGACCTGAAATCCACCCTCACCCACTCTTTGGAGGCCGGCTGGCAAAAATATTGGGAAAAGTACGGTTCCGTCGGTGTCACGCTCTACTATCGCGCCAAAACCCGCGACATGGACGAAATCACCGTGCCCGCCTACCACGAACTATATGGCCGTTTAGTCTCCTATTCCTACCCCGTCAACGTGGGAAAGGCCATGAACACCGGTCTGGAATTCAACACGATGTACCGTCCGAATGCCATGTTCAACATGCGCTTCTACGCCAACGTCTACCACAACTATTTGGAAACCATGTACGACAACGAGCTCTACAAACAACAGATGTGGTCCTACAGCTTCAATCTGAGCTTATGGGCGAAACTCTGGAAACGTCTGGAAATCAACGTGTCGGGCTATTATCGTTCTCCGTCGATGTCGCTCTTCAGCACCACTGTCGCCTACTACAGCCTCAACGCAGGTCTGCGCTGCGACTTCTTCGACAAGAAGCTCTCCATCTTCCTGAACGCCAACGACATCTTCAACTGGAACAAGTGGGGCAGCAACAACGACAGTCCCTACTTGGTGTCGCACAGCACCTATAAGTTCAACTCCCGCACGGTGGCATTGGGATTCACTTTGCGATTCGGCAAGATGGAGTTGGAGAACCAAGCACGCCAAGGCGCAGCCAGTGAGGGTGGCGGCGGACAAGGCGGAATGTGATTGATTAATGGATAATGGATAATTTTGGGGAATTCGGGAGGGTTCCCCATTTTTAATGATGAATTATGAATTATGAATGAAGAATGATGAATGAATACGCGAAGATACGCGAGATACGTGGAGATTTTTTTGTACTTTTGCACTTTCAAACAATCATCATTATGGCAAGTATTAAAGATATTATCAACTCTACCTCTTACAAGGCATTCATGAAAAAGCTTTTGGTTTATGCGCTGATTGCCTTCGGAATAGGTATTATATTTTTGTTATGCAAATTACCCGGCGGCGAAATCATAACCATGACCGGCGGAAGCACCCTCATCTTTTGGATGGTATTTTTCACTATCGGAAAACTCGTGGAGAACAATTCATAAATGATGTGGGATCCGAAAAAAATCCCGTTTTATGGGGGGACAAAAAATATGCTTATAGATAAGGATTACTAAACATTTATTATCTGCAGCATTCTGATCTCATCCCTTGATTTTTGATTTTAACATATATTTCCCAAAAAGTGAAATCTGGAATATTTGGTTTTCCTGATCACAAAAAACACAAAACAAAATATCACACGAACCAAACAACAAACATTATATAAATTTTTTGTAGCGTTGTTTTTCACATAGAATGTTAAAGGGCTTCACATACTTTGTAGAAACAACGTGAAGATTAAATAACAATAGAAGTCCATTGAATTAAAAAGATGAAAAAAAGATTCTTTACGATTGCTGTCATTTTATGTTGCGCGGTAACAATGCTGCTTTTCTCATCTTGTAAGCACGAAAATGACACACTGTACTTTTATGAGGCCACAGGTAACCTTGCTTACGTAGGTGAAGACGGTTCAGTACCTGCAAAAGTTCTCATTGAATTTGCCAAAGCTATCGAAACCATTGTTGCGCCTGACCAAGGCGTGAATGAACCGGTTGACAATCAGGTGATTGCGGTTTGTGACAGCGTGTATGAAAGTCAGAAAGCCACCTATGGAAACAAACTCCATGGTACAGTAGAAATTTTCCGTTATGATCATACCAGTGGGTTACCACAAACCAGTAAGTTCATCAAAGACTATTTTTTCTAAATGAAACACTACAATTTGTGAATCAAACAATAGCCCTCAAACGTGCGCAACTCACGGAGACGCAACTCCTCATTTTTGTAATTTTGCGCTTTCAAAAAATCTCATTAAACCTTAGACCTTAAACTATCAACCATTAACTATGAACCAATACGACTCCTTCCCCTCCCCCTGCTACATCCTTTCGGAGGAGGCTTTGTTAGCAAACCTACAGCTGCTAGACCTCGTACAGAAAGAGGCCGGCGTGAAAATTATATGCGCGCTGAAAGGCTACGCCTTCTGGCCGTCGTTTCCGCTCATTGCAGAGTACCTCAGCGGCGCGACAGCCAGCTCCCTGAACGAGGCGCGACTCATCGCCGAAGAGATGGGCTGCGAGGCACACACCTACGCACCCGTCTATACCGAACAGGACTTCGAGCAGCTGCTGATGTACAGTAGTCACCTGACCTTCAACTCGTTGACGCAGTACGACCGGTTCCACGACCGCGCCGCCGCCTTCCCTAAAAAGGTGAGCCTCGGACTACGCATCAACCCCGAATACTCGGAAATCGAAACAGACCTCTATAACCCTGCCGTGCCCGGCTCTCGTTTGGGCATTCTGCGCGAGGACATGCCCGACACGCTGCCCGAAGGCATTGAAGGTCTGCACTTTCACGTGCTATGCGAGAACGACAGCTACGCCCTCGAACGCTGTCTGAAGGCCGCGGAGGAGAAGTTCGGCGACCTTATCCAACAGTGCAAATGGTTCAATATGGGCGGCGGTCACCACATCACCCGCGCCGACTACGACATTCCGCACCTCATCGGGCTGCTGCAGGACTTTCGCAGTCGCTACCCCAACCTGAAAGAGGTCATCCTCGAACCGGGCGAGGCCGTGGGCTGGCAAACGGGCGTGCTCACCTCCACCGTGGAGGACATCGTGGAGAACAAGGGCATCAAAATCGCGATGCTCAACGTCTCCTTCGCCTGCCACATGCCCGATTGCCTGGAAATGCCCTACAAACCGACGGTACTCGGTGCCACCGAACCCGACGAGAACAGCAAGCACGTCTATCGTTTGGGCGGCTGCTCCTGTCTGGCCGGCGACTTCATCGGCATGGGCGACTTCGCCTTCCCCGAACCGCTGGAGCTCGGCGACCGCATCGTCTTTGATGACATGATCCACTACACGATGGTGAAGACCACCTTCTTCAACGGAGTGGCGCATCCCGCCATCGGGGTCATCCACACGGACGGCAACTTCGAGATGCTGGCGCAACCCGGCGACTACGCCTCATATAAGGCGAAATTAGGTTAGTAGACGACGCTTCCAACGTCGGAATAAATAATTTTGGCTAAATGGCATATTCTCTTAAAATACGGGAAAACGATTCGCGGAAGGAGGTTTTCGACCCGGTGCGGCAGAAATGGGTGGTGATGACGCCCGAGGAGCACGTGCGGCAAGTCTTTATCCTCTATTTGCTGAATGTCAAGCAGTTGCCGCTTTCGCATCTTTCCGTGGAACATGCGGTGACCGTCAACGGGATGACGCAGCGTTACGACTTGGTAGTCTTCGGCGACGACCTGAAACCCTGGATGATGGTCGAGTGCAAAGCCCCGCACGTGAAGCTCACACAGAAGGTCGCCGACCAAGCCGCCCGCTACAACGCCGTGCTCCGCGCCCCGTTAGTCTGCGTGACGAACGGTGTGGAGCGGATGGTGTTCAGTGTGGATTTTGAAAGCGGAGAGGTTAGAAGGATAGAAGGTTAAAGGTTAGAGGGTTACCGTAAAAGGCTGTGGGGATACGCCACATGTGACTCGTTATCGGAATGCAAAGGATAATCTTTGTCGTTATGCAGCCATCGGGGCATGTTAGTGAAAATCTTGGACAACTCGTCCATCATGATAAGATCATCATCAGTCGGGTTTTGCAAATACTCAAAGACAAACGCCACCGTCACTTGTCCTTCATTATTAAAAAACAACGTGATATTATTCGGGTCAGTATGTGGGTCGGGCCACTCATACCCACAATTGCCACTTTTTCGAGACGATTTTTCTGTCCGTTTGTTGGACAACAATCCCTTCCGCTTAGATGACTGGAGTTGAGCATCAATCCATTGTCGTAACTCTGGGTTTTTGTTAATTTCCCGTCTAACGTATGCTTTCAGATTACCAAATTCCGATGGGAAACGCCATTCTGGCCGACGAGGTGCTTTCCGTGCAGGCACCCTGATAACTTCTCCCATCGTATTATTATCAACAACAACATAATGATCAACACCTCCCACCGTGACAGTATTCATTTCCGCAGAGATTGCAGAGTCAGGCAACGTCGTGGGCGTGGGAGTTTGTGCCACCGCAGGCATTACTGCCGCTATTGCGATGCCCGCCACCGCAACGGCCCTGCCGAGGCTCTTGCGCTTGGAGAGTTCGCGTTCGAGGTAGCGCACTTCCGCCTCGCAGTAGGGGCATGTGCCCGCGCAGTCGCCCTTGTGCGTGCACTCGCGCTCCTCCAACGGAATGCCGTTGGCCTGCGCGATCTTCCGCCGCACCTCCTTCAAGACCTTGCATGTGGATTTGCCTCGACTCATAGTCAATATCTGTTATGGAACTGTAGAGACGATGTGCACATCGTCTCTACAACGGGAAAAAGGAGACGTCATTATTTGATGTCAACACCACCAAAACTGCACACGCCATTGACGTAGAGCGTTTTAGCGCTATCAGCGGGCGGTGCGTAGTTTCCTCCCACGCTTCCAAAGGCGGATTCCACAGCGGTTCTCACACACACGTCCTTATCAACACGGAGCTCCACGCCTCCGAAACTGCATTCCACTTTGATAATAGCGCCGTCAAGCAGGTCGGCACCCCTCAAATCAAGTCCGACAAAACCGAAGCTGGTCTCCACGTCGGCACCCTCAAAGCGTTGACCGCTGAAGTCAAACTGCTGTTTGCCGAACACAGAGTGGATTTTGCGTATCTGACGACCATTTTGGTCAACCAGCTTTAAGTCTTCAACCGTTTGGCGGTCAGCATTATGGACACCAAATCCGTCTTTGCGGAAAAAAAGGATCGAGATGCCGTACACCACCGCCATCAGACAGATGATGAATTTCCAAATGTCGGTCCAAGCAATGGTACCGCGAGCCGCCAGCATCAGCAACACGCCGATGCCAACCCCGATGATAGGTCCGCTTTTGTGCTTGGTGGTGAAAACGGCGGCAAGACTGGGAATGATGATGAAGAGCGCCCACCAACCTTCAAGGGAGAAGTGAAGCAAGCCGGTGAGTTCCAGTGCCCACCCAATGCCAAAAATCAAAATGGCGATTCCGAAAATGATTCTGTTTGTACGATTCATTGTATTAAAATTTTATTTGTTGACACACCATATTTTTCGCGCAAAAATACAATAAATCTGAACATCGTGAATTTTTATTTCGATGTCTCGAAACGTTTGACGATTCGATAAAAAACACTATTTTTGCGGCGGTATAGGAGCCGCAACATCCCTGCTGCGGAAACATCGCCACAAGGATGTAGATGCTCCTACCAAAACAACCGTAGTTATATAGAACAATCATTATCGGATAATCACCTCAAGGACAAGTCACTATGAAACGTACTACCCTGCTCGCACTGCTACTGTTTGCAATCTCGTTTCTGACATGCGCCGCGCAAAACGGCACTAAAGACTCGCTGCGGCGCACAGTACTCCATCACCCCGGCGAATCCGGAGTTCAATACTTCCGCATTCCCGCCGTCATCACGGCAAAGGACGGCACGCTTGTGGCCGCCACCGATTACCGAAAACAGAGCAACGGTGACCTGCCTGAAGACATAGACATTTTCCTCGACATCAGCACCGACGGTGGTCAACACTGGCGAACAGCCACCATTCTCGCTTTAGGCACAGGCAAGGGGAAAGGCTTCGGCGATTGCGCGTTAGCGCAAACCCGCGACGAGGGCGGACTCATCGCAGTCTTTGCGGGCGGCGTGGGACTTTGGGAGTCCACTCCCGAAGAGCCGCAACGCATATACTGTCGCCGCAGCACCGACAACGGAAGAGAATGGTCGCGCAGGGAGGACATCACGCACTACCTCTACGGCCGCGACTGCACCGACCCCGTACGCCGTCAGTGGCGCGCAGCCTTCTGCGCCTCCGGCAACGGACTGCTCACCTCCACCGGCCGCATTATGTTCGTGGCCGCCGTCAGGGAAGGTGAAGCGTACTCGCTCAACAACTACGTTCTCTACTCCGACGACAACGGCGTGAGTTGGAAGCGTTCGCAACGCGCGAGCGTGGGCGGCGACGAAGCCAAATTGGTGGAACTCCGCGATGGCCGCCTTTTGATGAGCATCCGCCACGATGGCGAACGATGGTTCAACATCTCCGAGGACGGCGGCATCACCTGGCGCGACACGGTCTTCACCAAGAACTTCCCGACCGCGCCCGCCTGCAACGGCGACATGATCCGCTACGACCGCGAGGACGGCACCATCGGCCTATACGTGGAGGAAGACCCGAACGGCGGGGAGCGTTACGAGATGGTGTTTTACAATTTCACGCTGGAGTGGCTGGAAGGACGGTGAGATTTGCCCGCACGCCTGACGGCGCGCGGTTTTCGACGCTGGAAGCGTCGTCTACTAGAAATTACACCAGCGACCATTCTGCGCCGTCCTTGGTGTCTTTCACCACGATGCCGGCGGCGTTGAGGTCGTCGCGGATTTTGTCGGACAGGGCCCAGTTCTTCTCGGCTTTGGCGGTCTTGCGCATATCAAGGACCAGCTGCATAGCCTTCTCCAATGCGTCGTGCTCGCGGGTGTCGCCCTGCGCCAACTCGGGTTTGATGCCCAAAATGTCGAAGAAGAAGCTACGGAAGGTGGTCTTCAGCAGGTCGATGTCTTCAGCGGTGAGCGTGGCGTGACCGTCCTTCACGGCGTTGATGATGCGCGTGGCGTCGAAGAGCTCCGCAATCACCTTCGGGGTGTTGAAGTCGTCGTTCATCGCCTCGTAGCAGCGTTCCTGCAACGCAGCAATATTCTCCGTGGAGGTGCTGCCCGCTTTCAGACTGTCGAGGTGACGTTCAGCGGCATACAGTTTCTCCAAACCCTTTTCAGCCGACTGTAAGGCTGCATTGCTGAAGTCCACAGTGCCGCGATAAGAAGCCTGCAACACGAAGTAACGGATGGTCATCGGAGAGTAAGCCTTCTCCAATTTGGGATGGTTGCCGGTGAAGAACTCGTTAAGGGTGATGAAGTTACCAAGCGATTTGCCCATCTTCTGACCCTCAATCGTAATCATATTGTTGTGCATCCAGTAGCGCACGGAGCTTTTGCCGTTGGCCACGGTGCTCTGACACACTTCCGATTCGTGGTGCGGGAACATCAAATCCATACCGCCGCCATGAATG
>Ga0265301_10004391_pt1 | contig 14269 bp, 15 predicted proteins | sample AusTroGonzalo_MG_2_FD_193488 | JGI IMG/M metagenome (GOLD analysis project Ga0265301, IMG submission 193488) | Bovine rumen microbial communities from tropical cattle in Woodstock, Queensland, Australia - Gonzalo_04 | ecosystem: Host-associated > Mammals > Digestive system > Stomach > Rumen ...
GACATTTTCCGCAACCGTCAGAACTACGACGAACCGCTCAAGAACCCGCTGCCGAAACTCTTCCACGAGAAGCGTGAAGACGGTGACAAGGCGCGTTTTGCAGTACGTCCGAAAGACCAATTCCACAAGGACAAAGACGAAGAGAAAAGCGAATCATAGCATGAAATGACAGCAAATAGTTAAATTTCTGCCAAAGTGTGCCATTATGTCAGATTTTCTTTGTACCTTTGCGGCCAAATTGGCTAAAATTGGCTGAATGAAGACTACCGAACTTCAGAACATCAAACAGCGTTATAACATCGTAGGAAACTGCGAAGCTCTGAATAACGCATTGGACGTCGCTCTCAAGGTGTCGCCCATTGATTTGAGTGTGCTGATTATCGGTGAGAGCGGTGTCGGTAAAGACATTCTTCCTCGCATCATTCACGACAATTCACCACGAAGACGCGAGAAGTATTTCGCCATCAACTGCGGAGCCATTCCTGAAGGCACCATCGACTCAGAACTGTTTGGACACGTAAAGGGTTCGTTCACAGGAGCCATCAACGACTCGCAAGGCTATTTTGGAGTTGCTAATAAAGGTACCCTGTTCCTCGACGAGGTTGGCGAACTGCCTATGGCCACCCAAGCACGTTTGCTCCGTGTATTGGAGAATGGCGAGTATATCCCTGTGGGTGGTACAGAGATTCGGAAAACCGACGTACGCATTGTAGCTGCAACAAACGTCAACATCCAGAAAGCCATCAGCGAGGGACGCTTCCGTGAGGACCTCTACTATCGTCTCAATCAAGTACAGATTCAGATACCGGCTCTCCGTGATCGTGGGGAGGATATCGTGCTTCTGTTCCGACTCTTTGCTCTGCAAATGGCAGAGAAATACCGCATGGACAAAGTGGTTCTGACAGACGAGGCCAAACAGATGCTGATGCGCTACAAATGGCCAGGCAACATCCGACAGCTGAAGAGCATCACGGAACAGCTCTCCATCCTCAGCACAGAACGCACCATTACTCCTGCTATCCTCTCGCAGTTCATTCCCCAGGATCAGGAGACCACACAACTCGCAACCATCCATAAGGATGGCGACCACACGTTCGAAAACGAACGCGAGATACTATATAAAATTTTATTCGAGCTGCGCAGCAATGTCAACGACATGCGTCGCGAGATGAGCACCCTGAAAAAGCAGATTGAGGACGTACAGGTCAGCGCGCCCGTATCGCCTGCCGCACCACTTCCCACTACCCAGCTGGCTCCCATCCAACCCATCCAGCCTATGAGCAATTCCTCGCTTGAGGATGCCGAGGCAGAAGAGTATGTAGAGCCTGCACCCGAATTGGAGAATTTGAACGTAAACGACTGGAGTCGCCAGGCACTCGAGAAAGCCCTTGACCGCAATGGCGGCAATCGCAAGAAAGCCGCTCAGGAGCTGGGCATCAGCGACCGGACACTCTATAGAAGACTGAAACAATATGGACTGGACAAGTAAGACTACATATAAGCTATTAGTGTTTAGCTGTTGGCTATTGGCTGTCAGCGCTTGCTCCGTGAGCTATAAGTTCAACGGTTCGAACATCGACTACACGAAGATCAAGACCGTTCAGATTGCAGACTTCCCCATTCGTTCCAGTTATGTGTGGGGACCCATGGGCCCCATGTTCAACAACGAGCTGAAGGACCAGTTTGCCAACCACACACGCCTTTCTCAAGTCAAGCGCAACGGGGATCTGAAGATTGAGGGCGAGATTACCCAGTATCAGCAACGCAACAAGTCGGTGAGCGCCGAGGGCTATTCTGCCCAGACAGAGCTCTCCATAACAGTCAACGTGCGCTTCACTAACAATGTGAACCACAACGAAGATTTCGAACGGCAGTTTACGGCCTCGCAAAGTTACGAAACCACACGCTCACTCAATTCTGTCCAGGAAGAGCTCGTCAGTCAGATGTGCAAGGATCTCTGCGAACAGATTTTCAATGCTACTGTGGCGAACTGGTGACAAGCAGGTTAAGATAAAAGAAATAAGAAATAAAAAATGGAAATAACGGAACTCATAGAACACCCAGAGCGGATGGATCGCGATACGCTATACGAATTGCGCTCCATATTGGCGCTGCATCCGTATTTCCAAACGGTACGCCTACTCATGTTGCAGAACCTCTATCTGCTTCACGATCCTTCCTTCGACGAGGAACTGCGCCGTGCAGCAATCTACGTCACCGACCGAAAGGCCATTTTCCAGATGATAGAGGCTGCCCACTATCAGTTGCGCCAGCAGTTGTCCAGTTCTACTAGTACTACTAGTCAGACTAGTTCAACTAGTCCCACTAGAACCATCGACCTCATCGACAACTTCCTCGACTCCATCCCCCAGGAAGAGCCAGACAAGAAAAGCCAACGCAAGCCCACTCCTGCCGACGCTTCTGTCGATTATGTGTCTTACCTGTTATCGACCGAGGGAGCAGAGCAACATACGACAAATGCTCCTGACATGAAAGGACAGGAACTCATCGACACTTTCCTTGAGCAGGAACAAGGACGCATCCTGCTCAACGAGTTGCCACAGGACACTCAGGAAACTGTCAGCAATGAGAATAGCGACGAAGAAGTCGAAGAAGAATACTTTACCGAGACACTGGCCCGTATCTATATCAAACAGGGCCACTATGAGAAGGCACTGGGTATTATTAGCCGACTCGCGGAACGCTATCCGAAGAAGAATGCCTACTTTGCCGACCAAATGCGATTCCTGGAGAAATTAATAATAAATAGCAAGAATAATTCAAAAATAAATAATTAAACAATTTAAAGATTATGTACACATTATTTGTAATTCTTATTGTGATTGCAGCCGTACTGATGATTGGTATCGTGCTGATTCAAGAGTCTAAGGGTGGTGGTCTGTCGTCAAGCTTTGCAGGCTACAACCAAGTTGCCGGTGTTCGCAAGACCACCGATTTCATCGAGAAGGCCACATGGGCACTTGCTGCCGCTATGGTTGTCATCAGCGTTATCTGCGCTTGGGTAGCCCCCACGGCAACAGCTGACAGCTCTGTCATGGAGAACATCGAGAACCCCGTCACCAATCCCAACAACCTGCCTGGATTCGGTGCCAGCCAGCAGAAGGATGCCGCTGCTCCTGCACAGGATGCTGCTGCTCCTGCTGCAACAGACTCTACCAAGAAGTAAGCGAGTCCATTATCGCAGAACGAAAAGAAATGGAGGGTATGACCACTACAGACATACCCTCCATTCTTATTATTTACCTATCGGTTTTAGATAATAAGAATCAGAACTTATAGCGCAGACCGCCGAGGATGATACCCTGCTCACCCATACCAAGTTCGACGAAACCGCGGAATGCACCACCGAACTCCATACCGATGAGCGAAGCCTGCCAATTAAACACTACCTTCGAGTCAGAATCCTTTGTACCGCTATCCGACATAAACGTAACACCGACAGCAGCTTTCGAGTACATGCTGAACGACTTCTTGTTCAGCCAGTTATACTTCACTGCAGGCATCAGCGTGTAATACACCGACTTGGCGTCGCTATCGTCATCCCACTTACAACCGCTGACGGCAGCAATGCCACCAATTCCCAGATTCTCCTGAGGGCGGTAGAAATACTCCACACTGACCGGGCCCCAATAGTCGAGCTGTTTACCGGTAAACATACCTTTGGCCAAAGACGACACGATGTCGGTATTCGAACCGCCACCATAAGCAATACTAATCTCGTTCTTCCACTCCTCCTGAGCCTGAACACTTCCAATAGCCATCAAGGCGGCTACAACCATTACAAAAATCTTTTTCATTTTTACATATTTACATTTTGTATTCTTTTTCGCGACAAAGGTACAAGATTTTTCCAGCAAGCGAACAAAAAGAGACCAAAAAGTTTGCATAATCAAAACATTTTTCGTAACTTTGCACTCAATTTTGGAAACAGAGGGGCGTAGCCCAGTTGGTTTAGAGCGCTTCAGTCACATTGAAGAGGTCCCCGGTTCGAGCCCGGGCGTCCCTACCAAAACAAAAAGAAAGAGACTCCGTTGGGAGCCTCTTTCTTCTTTTTCGTTATATCGTTATAACGTATTTTACTTGGCATACGCCACACTTCGTGTCTCGCGGATGACAGTAATCTTCACCTGTCCGGGATAGGTCATCTCGTTCTGGATCTTTGATGCAATCTGTCCGCTGAGTGCCTCGGTCTCGGCATCGTCCATCTTGTCGGCACCGACAATGACACGCAGTTCACGACCAGCCTGGATGGCATAGGTCTTAGTAACACCGGGATAGCTCATAGCGATTGCCTCGAGGTCGTTCAGACGTTTGATGTAAGCCTCGACGATTTCACGACGGGCGCCAGGACGGGCACCGCTGATAGCGTCACAAATCTGCACGATGGGAGCCAACAGCGTCTGCATCTCCATCTCGTCGTGGTGAGCACCGATAGCATTGCAGATATCGGGTTTCTCCTTGAACTTCTCGGCAATTTTGGCACCATAGATTGCGTGTGGATCGTCTGTATCCTCATCGGGCACCTTACCAATATCGTGCAACAGTCCGGCACGCTTGGCCTTCTTGGGATTCAAACCCAGCTCTGCTGCCATCACAGCACAAAGATTGGCAGTCTCGCGGGCATGCTGCAAGAGGTTCTGGCCATAAGAAGAACGATACTTCATCTTACCGATAATACGAATCAGTTCTGGATGCAAACCATGAATACCCAAGTCAATCGTCGTGCGCTTACCCGTCTCGATAATCTCGTTCTCAAGCTGCTTTTTGACCTTGGCAACGACCTCCTCGATACGGGCAGGATGGATACGGCCGTCGGCTACCAGCTGGTGGAGGGCCAAACGACAGGTTTCACGGCGAATGGGATCGAAGGCCGAGATGACAATAGCCTCAGGCGTATCGTCAACTACAATCTCGACGCCACAGGCAGACTCCAAAGCACGAATGTTACGACCCTCACGACCAATGACGCGTCCCTTGACGTCGTCGTTGTCGATATGGAACACGGAAACGCTGTTCTCGACAGCCGTCTCAGTAGCCACACGCTGGATGGTCTGAATGATGATTTTCTTGGCCTGTGCATTGGCATTGAGCTTAGCCTCGTCCATGATTTCATTAATGTAAGCAGCGGCATCGGTCTTGGCCTCGTCTTTCAACGACTCTACCAGACGACTCTTGGCCTCTTCTGCAGAAAGTCCGGAAAGCTCCTCCAACTTTGCACGTTCCTGCATCTGCATCTTCTCGAGTTCCTCCTGTTTCAGGTTCAGCAGTTTCTTCTCGTTGTCAATGCGAGTCTGCTGATTGTCGAGTTCATTCTTACGACGACCCAACTCTTCCTGACGCTGATTCAGCGAAATCTCACGCTGCTTCAGCTTATTCTCACTCTGCTGAATATGCTGGTTGCGCTGTTGCACCTCCTTCTCAAGTTCAGCCTTCTTGTTCAGGAATTTCTCCTTCACTTCCAGGAGTTTCTTCTCTTTGATGACATCTGCCTCCTTCTTGGCGGCACCAATCATTTCATTATATTTTCCCTTCGCAACGAAACGGAAAATCATAAAGCCGCAGAACCCGCCTACAATGAGGGCTGCAGCAATTAGAATAATACCAACAATAATGTCCATAAATGTTCTTAGTCTGTATATATGTTAATGTTCTCTTTTTATTTCCGCTCACCGAGGGCTTCCTCGATTTCGCTTGTCAACTTAGCGAGAACATTATCATAGGGCGAGGTATCATTATGCGAACGCTCCTTCTGATACATCAGCGCAATGTCAATCAATGTCATCAGCGCTACTGTATGATCACTCTTACGCCCTTTATATGCCTGTGCATAGGCATTATAGCGCTCGGTGATGAGCTTGGCTGCAGCACGATAGAATTCCTCGTCATCACGGTTGATGACAACTTCTATTTCTTCGTCGTATACGTGCAGCTTAATATGTAATCTGTCCTGTTTCTGTTCTGGCATAGCATATTCTCCTTACTGATTTTCATCGCTGAGGATGGCAATGCATTTGTTGACGTCACGAATCAGCTTCGACAACCGTTCCTTGGCTCCCGTCAGGTCACCATCGGTAATCTCGATCATCTTAGCCATTTTCAGTGAATTATAGTCTGACTGCTGCTGTTCCAGCTTCTGACGCAACTGTTTCAAGTCTTGTTCGTTCTTTTCCACCATATCATACAAATCCTTGTTCTCCTTTTTCAACTCTTGAAAACGGAGAATCATCTGACGGATACGGGTCTCAAACGCTGATAAAGCCTTCTCGTTAGCTGTCATACTTACTCACTTTATTCCACAAAGGTAGGAATAATCTTTCGAAGTTTGAACTTTGGCCTTTGAACTTTATGTTTTGTTAACATAATTTGTTCATTCCTTGGGTCTTGGCTCTTTTTTTGCAAGCATTACTACTTTGTAAACAAAGTCGGTAGTCCACTGTTGCGAGAAACCAAGTTTCTGGGCGTACTGGCGGATAGCCACCACGGTCTTCATGACACCGGCATCACTGAAATCGTTCTTGTTGAAGATGTCATTGACCGTTTTCTCGGTCATGGTACGAATGGCGCTCTTGAAGAAGCTGGGTAGACGCAGTTTGAACTTCATCAGGTTGCCCGTCAGCATCATCAAGTCCTGGGTGAAGCCCGAGAACTGGTACATGTAGGTCTGAATGTCCTGCGGTTTCTTGCAACGCTTACGGATGCTCTGGTCAATCTCTTTCGTAAAGTCGTCGTCCATGCCGTATATATCCTTCAGCATCTTCTTGCACTTCGACTTCTCGGCCAGTCCCAACTTGTTATTCTGCGTAGGCACCTTTAGAGTAGTTTTGAACACACGCAAATCGGGTAATGCAGCCATATTGGAGATACCTAAGTCAGCAGCCATCACCGCCTGGAAATAGACGCGGATGAGCGTCATAAAGTCTTCCATGCCACCGGCTTTCTGCTGGTCATCTTTTTTCCCAAATAATTTTGATAAAAATCCCATAAAAATGTATTGTGTTTAGTGTTTAAAGTATTGGGACATCACATCCCATTCCTAAAAATATGGTGCAAAATTAATTATTTTCGGCAAACTTACCAAATGTTTGATGATTATTTTGTACCTTTGCCATCAAATAGTCACAATTAGAACGCAATTATTATGAAAGGAATTGTATTAGCAGGTGGTAGTGGCACACGTCTCTACCCTATTACCAAAGGAGTGTCGAAGCAGTTGATTCCCATTTTCGACAAACCTATGATTTACTATCCTATCTCTACGCTGATGCTGGCCGGCATCCGCGAGATTCTCATCATTTCTACTCCTTACGATCTGCCTGCCTTCAAGCGTCTCTTGGGCGACGGCTCTGATCTGGGCATACGTTTCGAATATGCTGAACAACCCTCGCCCGACGGACTGGCTCAGGCTTTCATTATTGGTGAGCAGTTCATTGGCGACGACTGTGCCTGCCTCGTCTTGGGCGACAACATTTTCTACGGCAGCGGCTTTACAGGCATGTTAAAACAAGCTGTCGAGAATGCAGAGAAGAACGGACGGGCTACCGTATTTGGATATTATGTCAACGACCCGGAACGCTATGGCGTAGCGGAATTCGATGAAAACGGCAACTGTCTAAGCATCGAGGAGAAGCCCGCCAAGCCTAAGTCAAACTATGCCGTTGTGGGACTCTATTTCTATCCTAACAGCGTCGTGGAGATTGCCAAAAACATCAAACCATCGGCACGTGGCGAATTGGAAATCACCACCGTCAATCAGAAGTATCTGGAGGACAAGAATCTGTTGGTACAGACGCTACAGCGCGGCTTCGCCTGGCTCGACACAGGAACACACGACTCACTTTCCGAGGCTTCGACCTTCATCGAGGTCATTGAGAAGCGGCAGGGCCTGAAGGTGGCATGTCTGGAAGAGATTGCCTACAAACGCGGGTGGATCAGCAAGGAACAACTAAAAAAACTGGCCGAGCCAATGATTAAGAATGACTACGGCCAGTATCTCTTGCGTCGCGCCGAGGAATACGTCAAATAATTACTTTGAGAAATAGCGCACGCAGTTGCGCAAGGCAGTGGGATTACCCATGTCATACATGGTACCCTTCAGCCTGATACCCATCATGCCGCTCTTCTGGCGAACAGCCTCAAGGGCGGCTGTCAGTTCTATCTCACGTGTCATATCACCTTCCGCATCGGCTTTCTTGATATCCTCTTCAAGCTGTGCAAAAACTTCCGGAGTCAGAATATACTGTCCGAAGACGGAATAGTACTCCTTCTCACCATCCTTATTGCGCACTCCCAGGAACTCCTCCGCATACGAGGCCTTAGGTTTCTCCTGCATCACGGAAACATTCAGATGCATGTATTCCTTATCTTCCCAGACACCACTCAGAATACCATAGTGACTCACTTCCCCTAAAGGAATGGGGTGAATGCTCACCATCAACTGATTGTATCGCTCATACTGCTCTATCAGTTGCAGAGCACAGGGTTTGTTCGTTTGACTGCGATAAAGCGTGTCACCCAACAACAGCAACACAGGTTCGTTGTTGGCAAACTCTGCCGCCTGGAACACAGCATGTCCGAATCCTCTCTTCTCGTGCTGATAGACATAGTGCAGACGTTTGCCCAGATCCAAAATTCGATTCTCATACTCCTGGGCCTCTTTATTCAGTTTCATCAGGTGTTCCTCACTCAGCTGACGCTCAAAGAAGTCTGTATACTGAATACGCTCTTCCTCAGAACCTAACACCAGACAGATTTCCTCCACACCGCTTTTCACCAGTTCCTCCAAAAGGATCAGAATCACAGGACGCACCATACCATCGGCACAGGGAATCGGGAAGAAGTCTTTTTTCAGGGAACGCGTAGCAGGATAGAGCCGGGTTCCGAAACCGGCAACGGGAATGATTGCCTTGCGGACCGTATGCACCGGATTTAAGGTAAGCGAGTAAGCGCGCATACCCTGTGCATTCAGATATTCTATCAATTGCTGCTGATCTTCTGCTGAGCGTGCCAGGAACTGTACCGAGCCGTCACCATGCGATCCGACGCCCTTGCCACCCCATACCATCGGTTGGATATTGGGATCGTGAAGCACCTCATGCAACTTCGGAGCCCACAAGGCTGGCGACATGGGAGCGATATGCTCATCGAACATCTCCTCGGCATACGACATCAGTTTTCCCAACGATTCCACATCGCCCGATGCCATATATTTGATAGCCTTCTCTACGATGTCGTAATTCCATTCACCTAGCGCCTTGTGCAGGTTTTGCTCAGCCTCCGTTGTAGCAAAGGGATATGCCTTGTTCAGGTCGGAAAGAATCTTAATGGTGTCTTTCTCGGCACACAGATCGGCAAACACCCAGTACAGGGTTTTCTTCACGTTCAGAGGTTTCACCTCAATCTCGTCACCGTCGAAGGTCATCAGATTCGGTTTCACGCCAAAAGCGCATGCCTGATCCAGACGTCCGCAACGGCTCGATGTGCGCAACTCGCCAAGATAGGCAATATTCATCTCACCCAACGTGTTCAGGTTCAGATGATATAATATATTGAACGCGCGCGCAACAAGCACACAAATGGCAGCACTCGACGACAGACCGCTCTTCATCGGCAATGTCATATCGGTAATGCGGATACGTACGCCACCCACCTTATACCATTCCAGCATGTAACTGGCCACTCCGGCACAATAGCTGAAGAATGAGCCTGACTTGGCCACGCGCTTCAGTTCCTGCTCACTCATTCGGCACGAGAAATCGCGCCACACATCAGACAGTTCCATGGCATCACTATGCATCTCGAAAATAGTCGATTTCTCCACTTCGGCATAGATGCCCTGTTCAATTCCCGTTACGATAGAAGCACCCGGCAGGATGTCAGCATTCATCGTACGATAGTGACCCGCCCAGTCGGTATGTTCACCAAAAAGGCACAAACGGCCCGGAACAAATAGTTTTAGCATTTTTTCGTCTATTTATATAGTTTATTTATGTACAAAGGTACAAAATAACATGCAAATTGCAAAAAAAAATACGAATTATTTGGTTGTTTTGAGAAAAATATATACTTTTGCAAGCGAAATAATAACAAAAGTTAATAACAATACATCAAAATTTAGCTGCCTATTGAGAGACTCTACTTCATAAAAATTTGAAAGAATATGAAGAATTACGTGAGCATGACCGACGAAATGTTGGCCTTGCAGTATGTAGGAGGAGACAATAGGGCATTTGATGAGTTATTAGCTCGTAATCAGAAAAAGCTCTATGATTACATTATGTTCGTGGTCCGTGACCCCGAGCGGGCTAACGATGTGTTTCAAGAGACATTCGTCAAGGTGATCACCAGACTGCAGGAAGGCAAGTACACCGATTCCGGCAAGTTCTCGTTCTGGCTTTATCGCATTGCCCATAATGTCATTATGGACACCTTCCGCGAACAGAAGAGCCTTCACGTCATTGAGCCGACAGCCGGCAACGACCTGACCAAGCTGAAAAGCGACAACATCATGGATATCAACCGTGAGAACGAATTCGTCAATGCCCAGGTGCTTCGCGATGTGCGTCATATCATGGACTCCCTGCCTGCGCCCCAGCGCGAGGTGGTCTATATGCGTTTCTATCAGGAATTGTCGTTCAAGGAGATTGCCGAAACCACGGGTGTCAGCATCAACACATCGCTCGGCCGCATGCGCTACGCACTCATCAACATGCGTCGCATGGCCAAGCAACATGGAATCCAGCTGACACTGGAAGTATAAAATCATCTAGAATCACCTAGTCAAAGACTATGCAATTCGCGAATCCGCTCTTCCGGATTCTCGCTTGCAAAGACATAGCTACCTGCTACCAGCACGTCGACGCCGGCTTCCACCAAACGGGGAGCCGTATCGCTTTGTACGCCGCCGTCCACCTCAATCAGTGCCTTTGAACCGCTGTCGACAATGAGTTTTTTCAAGCGCTTCACTTTCGCAATTGTGTTCTCAATAAACTTTTGTCCGCCAAAGCCAGGGTTCACACTCATCAACAGCACCATGTCCACATCACAGATGATATCCTCCAGCAACGACACAGGAGATGCAGGATTCAGCGTCACACCTGCCTTCATGCCAGCTTGATGAATCTCCTGAACGGTACGGTGCAAATGGGTACACGCCTCCACATGCACATTCATCATCATTGCACCCAACTTGCGGGTTTGCTCGATGTAGTGCTCAGGATGTACAATCATGTAGTGGACGTCCAAGGGTTTCTTGCACTTCTTGGCAACAGCCTCAAGCACAGGGAATCCAAAAGAAATGTTGGGAACGAAGACCCCATCCATCACGTCCAGATGAAGCCAGTCGGCCTCACTGCGGTTAATCATTTCCAATTCGCTATCCAGATGCAGGAAGTCAGCTGCAAGTAGCGACGGAGAAACCATTGTAGCCATTATTCTCTTGTTTTTTTGAATTACACATACGCGCAAACTGCTTCAGAAACAGAATGGTAGCGGGGTGTGGCTGAAAGTCTTCTTGAGTAAAATGCTGCATAGGCAAATCTAATTTAAGTTGTTATACATTAATATAACGCAGCACTTTCTCATTTATTATTCAAAACCACAAAATTATTTCACTCGATACGTTTCCAGGGCCTTCATGCCGTTCAGGAAGTCACGTGCCGACATACGTTTCTTGCCTGCCAACTGTACTTCCATCAGTTCCAGCCACTCGTCCTGAGCCGACACAAGCAGCGACTTACCTTCCACATTTAGCGTACCGATTCCCTGCCCTTTCCTGCCTGTCTTGCGGGCCTTATAAATCTTCAGCACCGTTTCCTTGTCGTCGGGACTCACCAGCGTGGTCCAGGCACCTGGCACGGGACTCAGGCCGCGCACAAAGTCATACACTTGTTTGGCGGTTTTCGTCCAGTCTATCTCACACGTTTCCTTGAAAATCTTCGGCGCCGCCTTCAAACTTTCATCTTTCAACTTTAAACTTTCATCTTGTGAAACCGTCTCAGGATGCCCGTCAGCAGCAACGATCGTCTCCAGTGTTTCCAAACAAAGTTCAGCACCCAGCTTCATCAATCCGTCGTACACATACTCCACATCGGCATCATCAGGAATAGCAAACGTCTTCTTCTGAATGATGCGTCCCGTGTCGATATCGTGGTCCAGGAAGAACGTCGTCACACCCGTCTCAGTCTCACCGTTGATGACAGCCCAGTTGATGGGTGCCGCTCCGCGATACTGGGGCAATAGGGCTGCATGGACATTGAACGTGCCGTACTCCGGCATAGCCCACACTACTTCGGGCAACATCCTGAACGCCACCACCACCTGCAGGTTGGCCTGGTACGACCGCAACTGTTCCACAAACGCCGGGTCTTTCATCTTCTCGGGTTGCAATACGGGCAGTCCCTTTTCCAGCGCATATTTCTTCACCTCCGAAGGCTGCATCTCTGTTTGGTGACGGCCCACAGGCTTGTCGGGCTGGGTCACCACAGCCACCACGTTATATCCGTTCTCCACCAGCGCACGCAACGTCTCTACGGCAAACTCCGGCGTACCCATAAACACGATTCTCAGATCACTTTTCTCCATGCGATTCTCATCTTGTTGTTTTCGACGTACAAAGGTAGTGCAAAATTTCGATTAATCCAAACTCCGCCCCATGTTTATTTGTCTATTCCGAAAAAAATGCTTAATTTTGCAGGCAGATAACCAAAAACGAAGATGGAACACCTCAAGATATTCACTCAGCTCATCTCCTCCGAGCTGCACCTGCCGGAACACGGCGTAGAAAACACTCTCAAGCTACTCGCCGAGGGTTGTACCATACCCTTCATTTCGCGCTATCGTAAAGAACGCACGGGCGGTCTCGACGAACTGCAGATTACAGCTATCAGCGACCGCAACGAACGCTTGCAGGAAATTGCCAAGCGCAAGGAGACCATCGTTAAGACCATCACCGAACAAGAGAAGATGACGCCCGAACTCCGTCAACGCATCGACGACTGTTGGGACCTCACCACCCTTGAGGACATCTACCTGCCCTACAAGCCCAAACGCCGCACGCGAGCCCAGGTGGCCCGCGAACAGGGACTGGAACCATTGGCCCAAATTCTCCTTCAGCAACGCGACCCTGACCCCAAGCGTACTGCTGCACGCTTTGTGCGCGACGGTTTGGCCGTCGCGGATTGCCTCCGCGGCGCCCAGGACATCATTGCCGAACAAGTCAGCGAGGACGAGCGCAGCCGCAACCAGATCCGTGCCGCCTTCCGTCGCGAGGCATTCATCGAGTCACGCGTAGTCAAAGGCAAGAAAGATTCCGACGAAGCCCAGAAATACAGCGATTACTTCGATTGGGAAGAACCGTTGAAGCGTTGTTCTTCCCACCGTCTGCTGGCTATGCGCCGAGGTGAGAGCGAGGGCATCCTTCGCGTCTCCCTAACCATCGACGACGACGAAGCCGTGCGCCGCTTGCAGCGCAACTGGCTAAATCCAACCGCCACGAGCAAGGCCTGTCAACGCCTCGTTGCCGAAGCCGTCGAGGATGGATACAAGCGTCTGCTCCTGCCCTCCATCGAGACCGAGTTTATGAATCTCAGCAAGGAACGGGCCGACGAGGAGGCCATCAACGTGTTCACACAGAACCTGCGCCAGCTCTTGCTCTCGGCACCGCTGGGTCAGAAGCGCGTCATGGGTGTCGACCCGGGATTCCGCACAGGCTGTAAAGTGGTATGCCTCGATGCCCAAGGCTCGTTGTTGCATCACGAGGCCATCTTCCCGCATCCGCCTGTCAACCATCGCATGCAGGCCACCATGCACGTCCTGCAGATGATCAAGGACTACCAGATTGAAGCCATCGCCATTGGCAACGGCACCGCCAGCCGCGAAACCAAGGACTTCATCACCGACTGTCTGTCTAGTCCTACTAGTGATACTAAAGCCCCCTCCGTTTTCGTCGTCAGCGAAGACGGCGCCTCCGTCTATAGTGCCTCAAAAGTGGCCCGCGACGAATTCCCCGACGAGGATGTCACCGTCCGCGGAGCCGTCAGCATTGGGCGCCGACTGATGGACCCCTTGGCCGAACTCGTCAAGATCGACCCCAAGAGCATTGGTGTCGGACAGTATCAGCACGACGTCGACCAGACCAAGCTCAAGCACTCCCTCGACCAGACCGTCGAGAGCTGTGTCAACCTCGTCGGTGTCAACCTCAACACCGCCTCTCAGCACCTGCTCACCTACGTCAGCGGACTGGGCCCCGTGC
>Ga0265301_10004398_pt1 | contig 14257 bp, 16 predicted proteins | sample AusTroGonzalo_MG_2_FD_193488 | JGI IMG/M metagenome (GOLD analysis project Ga0265301, IMG submission 193488) | Bovine rumen microbial communities from tropical cattle in Woodstock, Queensland, Australia - Gonzalo_04 | ecosystem: Host-associated > Mammals > Digestive system > Stomach > Rumen ...
TGGCCAATTGATCCCCCAGAGTCACATCTTTTAGGGAGTTGCAACCGGAGAATACCATGAAGTCAATGATGACCACATCATCCAGGTTTATCTTCTCGAGGGAATGGCAGTCAGCGAATGCAGCACGGGAGAGGACCATCATGTTGTACGGCAGTTTGATTTCCTTTAGGTTCGAGCACCCGGAGAATGCATAGGGCCTGATCTCGGTTACCTTGCTACTGATAGCATAAGTGGTTCTTTCGCTGGCAGCAGGATATGCAACGATGTTGTAGTCGTCCTTGTATTCGAACAGGACTCCCTCCTCTGCAGGATATTCGATGTTGTCGGAGGTTATCTCGCGAAGATTCTTGCAGTTACTGAATACCATGCTCCCCATCATGTAGAGGCCGTACGGGATGTTAATCGATGTGAGGCCTGTATTGGAGAAGGCATAATCCCCGACGAATCTTAATTCGTTAGGAAGTATGATGTTTTCCAGTTTCTCGCAGCCGTAGAATGCGCCTGGATCGATAAGACTCAAAGAGTTGGGTAGTTTGTTTCCATCGCCGATGTTGTTGATGTACTGCAGATTCATGCATTCGTTGAATGCATACTCCTTGATCTCTATCAGACCATCAGGCAGTATTATCGATTCGAGATTTGATTCCGAGAAGGCATATGCGCATATCGTGTTCACGGTATCCGGTAATGTGTAAGAGCTGCCCACGGCTTTCTTCGGATAACAAAGGATCTTGTGCACATCCTTATCGAACAGAGCTCCGTCTATTGATTTGTAGGAATCACTCTTCTCATCCACTGTGATGCTTTCGAGATTTCTTCCTAGGAAAATGCCCTCTTCGATCGTATTGACGCTTTTTGGGAAATGAACTGTTTTGATTGAATCGTAGGCGAAGTAGCAGCTTACATTAACGACCGTATACACTTTGTCATCGTGCATCACGGTCTCGGGGACGACGAGGTGTGCGGGGTCTGGAGCAGCGCCCATATTCAACCCAATTAATTCAACCGTGTCTGTAGAATTTACCCAATAACTGAACATCCCCTCATCGAAGGACGGATCATCGGCATCAGACATCGATTCCGTCAAGGCTATACCTATCAAGGGGGCGGTCAACAGTATTAGGAGTGCTAAGGCACGGGCGCTCATGCTCCCCGTGATATAATAAAAAATAATAAGGTTTTCAGCAAAAGGCGGTGTTCGGCAATTTACCTTCTCGGGTTCCTTGCCGAACACTTGATTAGTTTTTAGCCTCGTTCTTCTTACATTCCCATCTCTTTCTTGACATCGCTGTCGAACAGGAGGAGTATCATGAAGATGTAGGCGATGGTGTAACAGATTCCAGTGACTATAGTCGACAGCCTGAACGGGTCGAATCCGCCGACAATCGTCAAGATCGAACCGATGACATCCAGGATGAAGAAGACCAAGAGCAGAACCCAGATGATCTTGTCGCCCGTTGTCTGCTTCCCATCGTTGATCTTCGTAGAGATGAAGATGATGATGAGACCGATGACGATAGTGATGATTGCGCTGATAGCCTCAGTCAGAATGTCTGCTCCGATCATCGCCTCTGCGATGACCAAGAATAGTCCACTGATGATTGTGATGATTCCAGATATCCTCACGAATATGGCAAGAATATCGATTTTTTCAGAAATTTCTCCGCTGCGCACTTTCCATCCGTAGAATGCCAGTATAGAACCGCAGACGATTGCGCTGATTCCTATGACAGCGGCGAAACCGATGTCGACCTCTTCGTCACGAATCCCATCGATTATGGCGAAGATTCCTCCAATGATCTGAAGAATTCCGATGATCTCGAACGCGTTTCCGGCTGTCTTTGGGCTGTTTAAGAAAGACATGACCTAAAATCTGTATGCCTGTATTTAAGGCATGATTATAAATGACCCAGTTCACTCATAATAGACGCATCTGTAGGTGAAGTTCCCCATATTGTCGAGGGTTATCCTGAGCAGTTCTTCGTCCTTATCGAAGTCGTAGATGCAGAAACAGACCTTGTCGTTCTCGGCCTTTCCCCATCCCAGTGCGAAGACGTTGTCATGGATGCGCTGGGCGGATCCGCAGGCGGATGTGAACTTGCCGTCGATTCTGTACGACTCGTATTCCTTGACGGCCATGCTGTCGTAGTCGAGGTCGCACCAGAAGACGCGGGTCTTCTCCGTGGAGTTGTGGTTGTCGAAGGCCATGATAGAGGTCCCGTCTACGGTGACATAGTGTTGGCTGGAGGTCTTCTGATCATCGGTCAGTCCGAACTCGTCCGCATTTCCGGACAGCTTCCATTTGATCTGGTTAGTCTGGGTGGTACGGTCCAGGCACAGTATCGTGTTCAGGTGGCGGAAGGAGCAGATCAGATCCCCGTCGTCATTGACGCGCATGGCGTTAAAGTGGACGTAATCTGGTGCATCGACCTTCTCGTTGGCGAAATCGTTGGCAGTGGGGGTCGCATCGGTCACCGTCAGCGAGTACAGCTCTGGATAGTCGATGCTCTTCCAATCCCATAGGACAACTCCGTCCTTCACCTCCTGAAGATAGGAGTAGATGACGTTGGATCCAGTCTCCTCGTATCCGGGGACGTTGTACACTCTTTCCTTGATGTAACCGGACATGATGTAATGGTCCAGGTCGAAGAGGTAGAAGTCGTGGCCGTCAAGGGGGTGGCCTTTGTAGACGGTATCTGATTCCTCGAATGTGATGCGCTTGATCTCCTTGAAATTGGAATCAAGGATGACACGCTCGCCGGGAGCATATCCCTCCAGACCGTACTTGTCCTGGGTGCTGTCCTGGTCATGGTAGCTGTAGTAGACCTTTCCATCGATGACATGTTTCTTGAAATCCCAATATCCGGTGTTCACACCGTTCTCCGGGGACTCGCCGTGTTTGAACCAGACGAGGTTGCCCTTCCCGTCCAGCATTATGATGTTCTTGGTGTAGACGAAAGATAGGTAGATGTTGCCCTCCAGATCGGTCTCGCCGGTCACGGTGTAATTGGGCAGAACGTCTGTCGGATCCCCGGGATCGTCCATGAAATTGGATACGACGAATACGACGGCTAACAGCGCGATTATCGAGATCGCCGTGATGGCGATCTTCTCCTTGTAACCCAATTCTGTCATGCTCTGGCCTCACGAATTCCGGATATCGATGATAAGAAATGTCCATGGTTCGCATATAAAACCTAGGTGAATCAGCTCCTCCTTCTCTCTGACAGGGACTTCGCACGCTCCGAGATCCTGACAAGCTCGTCATGGTCCATTTCAGGCAGCCTCTCCAGCGTTCCGAGGAAGTCAACGATGTCCTCGTTCCTCTTTGTCTTCACGACCTCCACATAGAATCCTGCTATGATCCCGGTGAAGATGGCCACGATGGCGATGGAATAGATGGCAAGGATGACGGTAAGGATCCTTCCCAGGACCGATGTGGCCTGAAGGTCCCCGTAACCGATTGTGGTGACTGTCTGGAAGGTGAACCACAGCGCATCGGACAGGTCCTTGATATCCGGGTCGCAATACCATATGAACAGGGAGAAGATGAAATAGACGACCAAATAGGCCACCAGGATCCTATCGAAGTGGACTAGCTTGAGGTTCCTCACTAGCATCGACGTCTGATTCTTCATGACGCCAGAGGTGTTTTCGGCCATGATTATGGACCGAGTCCTTAGAAGAAAAAAGCATCGGTTTTCATTCAATTATACAATCGAGAAAAGAAAGGAGCGGGCCGAGACCCGCTTGTTGGTTGGAGATAGTTTTCACTTTCTCTTCATCATGAAGACTGCTATTCCGAAGAACACAGCAGTCACCGCGATGACGTAGATGATGGAGACCTCAGGGGTGAACTGGAAGTCTCCCAGATACAGATCCATTCCCATCTCTTCCCTGAATTCCGCAGGGTCATATGGTCCGAAGACATCCGCCATGGATCCGGAGCACAGGTTCTGACGGAACAAGGCCGCCATCTGCGTCGCGGGCATGAGGGTACCTATGACCTGCATCACGCCAGGGAGGTTTCCCATGGGCATGTAGATTCCTGTGAGGAATCCGATCATGGTGCTCAGGACCGTGAAGAATCCGGAGAATGCTCCTTGACTTTTGATGAACGATATCAGAGCGAAGACGATGATGGATCCCGACAGCGTGGAGGGGACGATCAGAACGACGCACATGATGATCGATGAGGTCTCGAGTATGCATCCGGTGGCGAACAGGAACACCAGTGCGATGACGAGGGTTATCGCACTCATCACAAGTCCGACCACGAACGTGCTTATGATATAGCTGCTGGTAAGCTGCCAGGGCTTCATCGGTGTGATCATGAAGTCGAGGTTCCTTCCGGATATCCTGTCGTCGACCATGCATTGGAGCGATCCTGCCGATGATGTCACGGCCACGATTCCGAGGATACCTGCGAGCACCCATGAATCGATGAGGTTGGACACCTGGTCGTCCGAAGCGAAATCAAGGCCGCCGGAGAGCATGCTGTCGATCAGCAGGTTCCTCAGGAAGATCAGGTACAGCATGAGGACGATGAGCACAGCCATCAGAGAAAAGAACACGGATGCCTTGTCCCTGAAGTAGCACAGGCAGTGTCTCTTGGCGAGCATGAGCATTCCGTTCATTCCGCGATCCCTCCCGTGATGTTAATAAAAGCGTCATCGAGGGTACCTGTACGCACCTCGAACGATTCTATCTCGCCCTCCAGAAGGTTTACGACGGGGATGGCCTTCATGGTGTTATCCAGAGGGATCCTGAGGACATCCGAGCGCACGGCGTATTCCAATCCTTCCTTCTCGAGGATTGATTTCACATTGTCCATGTCCTTCGGCAGGACCTCCAGGTAATCGGAGCTGTATCTCTCCTTGAGCACCGATGGGGTTCCGTGGGCGACGATCTCCCCCTTGTCTATGATGACGATGTCATCGGCATCCGCAGCCTCTTCCATGTAGTGAGTGGTAAGGAAGACGGTCATGCCTCCTTTCTTCAGATCATATATGTTGTTCCAAATGAGCTTCCTTGTCTGAGGATCGAGACCGGCCGTGGGTTCGTCCAGAAGGAGTATCTTGGGGTCGTGGATGATGGCCCTGGCGATCTCCGCCCTTCTCTTCTGTCCGCCCGATAGCTGAGAATACTGGCGGTCTGCGAATTCATTTGAACCGGATCTCGCCAGAGCGGTCTCAACTCTCTTTGATAGATCTTCCTTCTCAAAACCATATAGGGCGCCGCGGACCTCCAGGTTCTCGCGGACGGTGAGTCTGTTATCCAACTTGTTATCCTGGAAGACCATTCCGATCTCGGACCTTGCCTCCTCCGGATCCTTCCCAAATATCCGAATGTCTCCCGAGTTCTTCGGGAGAAGTGAGCACAGCATGGATATCGTAGTCGATTTCCCTGCCCCGTTAGGGCCGAGGAACGCGAAGAACGACCCCTGCTCCACATCGAAAGATATTCCTTTGACTGCGGGGAAGTCCCCGTAAGATTTGTACAATGCATCAACACAGATTGCTTTGTCCATCTTCAGCCTCCTTTTTCTACTAGTTATGTGTTATACCACTTGTAATAAAACAGGTGTATTAAAACACTTGTTTTAAAACACTTGGTTTAAAAAGGTGAACCATGCCCCCAAAAGCCAAATTCACAAGAGAGGAAATCGTAGATGCCGCGTTCTCTATAGTGAGGGATCGCGGTATGGAATCTCTGACAGCCAGAGAGCTCAGCAAGAGACTTGGAAGCTCCGCCAGGCCGATCTTCACCGTTTTCAAGAACATGGATGAGGTGAAGGACGAAGTGATCAAGAAGGCGATAGAGCTGGATGCTGAATACACCAACAGGGGGCTCCAGGAGGACATCCCCTTCAAAGGAGTAGGGAAGGCTTACATCCTGTTCGCACAGGATGAGCCTCAGCTGTTCCGCCTTCTGTTCATGAGCGAGCCCAAGGAATCGCTGACAGTGCCTTCCATGGTGGAGTCGTTCAACTCAGTATGCAACATCTCCGATTCCATCGAAGGACCTTACGGCATGGACAAGGAGGGCGCTGCCAGGCTCTTCCAGCATATGTGGATCTACACCCATGGCATCGCTACCATGTGCGTCAACGGCCTCTGCACATACACTCCTGAGGAGATCTCAGACAGGCTGACGGAGGTATTCTCAGCATTACTGGCCCAGATGAAATCCGGGAAGGCCAGATAAGGCATCAGTTCTTCTTGCGGGCGAACAGGAACGCTCCTATCGCCAGTACGATGATCATGACTAAGATTGCATCGTAGAGCGAGTTTCCTTCATGGAGGTTCTGTATCGCGAATATCTTGATCCCGAAGTTATCGAAGACATATCCTGGATATTTCTCCTCGTATTCCTTCACAGCCCCTGACCAGTCACTCCATTCACCATTCTTGAACAGGTAGCTCTCGCCTTCGTTGATGATCCCGACGAAGTATTGCGGTTGGCCTTCCTCTTTGGCGAGCTCCATCCCATACGCTGTCGAGCACCCAAAGATATGCGAGGAATCGGGAGAGCGCTCCTCGACCACCACGCTGATGCTCTGTCCGCTCACGGTCTCGATGTAATCGTCTAGGTAAAGGACATGGATCCCCGCGTAGGGGATAGTGCGCTCAGTCCTGTAGACCAGCTTTCCGGATTCCGGAGTATCCTTGACATCCAAATATACGCTGACGGTAACATCGCTGTCGTAGCCGTATGTTGTGATCGATACGGCCTCTATCTTGCAATAGTAGCTCTCGAAAACATTCGCTGTCTTGACAACGGTGTCATCGAAGGACCAGTTGTGCCTTCCTACATCCGGTAGATAGTCATAGCACATGTAGATCAGACCGTTCTCATCCGCAAGTTCATCCGTGAAAGTCATCGATTCCATAGCTTGGATCGACCAATCGTAATATGACAACCAGAAGTAGCCTGTGCGCTTGCCATCCTCATCTGGAATTCCCCATTTGAAGTACCATGTCTTTCCGTTGATATCGTAGCCGAAGGTCTCTGACCCCCAGCTGTTCTTGCACAGCCATGCGCCATTGCCCTCGGGATTGTAGGTGGTGTCTCCTTTTTTGAATGAGAAGTTATCTGCTGGATAGTCATCATCCCAGCCTATGACCTGGACCATATGGTTGGCTTCCTTCGTCGCACATTGATAGCTGGTCCCGAGTTTGCTATTGTATCCCATATTATCATAATTAAAGGCCATAACCATGCCATGGCCCTTGTACATCTCGGATTTGATATCGTCCATGAGATCGTCATCCAAAGATACCAGTTTGTCATCCTCGAAGACCTGATAATTCTTCAGATAGTTGCCATCGACCATTGTGTATCCTTCTGTGTATTGGCGCGAAGACGGTTCCAAGCTCCAGTCATCACCCTTGTAGTACTCGTTGTGCCTTCCGTACCTATCGATGGAGTATTCTGTAAGGGCAGGTACGACATCCTCTGCCGTGAAGTTGGTCTCATCCACACCTTCCGGGAACTCCACACCGTATCCCGTCCATTGATCGAATTTCTCCTTTCTCTGTTCATCAGTGTATCCGTCGATCGTTTCTTGGATGCTATCTTCGGTCCTGTCGAAGTAAATATACCTCAGAGCATCGTCAACGGTATCTGGATCCGTGAACATTTGGAGTGTGTCGAGGCTTTTGGCCCCTTTGAACGGGAAGATCTCTTCGTACAGGGGCCCTACTCCGGTCGAGTACAGCTGTGAGAAGTGATACGGCCATGCTCCACTGAAAGGAGCGTTCTGATAGTCATCGAATATGTATACGCCCTCGCCAGCCTGAGATGGCCAGACGCTCTCATCGATGTGGTTGTTGGAGAAGTATGAGAGATGTCTCTCAGAAAAGTCCAACCCAGATTCCTCCCATGTCGTACCGAGCATGTTAAGGACCGATGTTTCAGCAGCTGCGATCCCGCCGAATGCCCAGCATACGCCCCAAGGGTTCTGATACTTTGGAGGTGTCACGATCCCCAGATCCCTCTGGTCGAAGCTTGACGGCAATTCCTCAATATCCTCCGCTGATGACGCAGGCAGCATAATCGCGGTAGAAGGCAAAAGGAATATCATGACGACGGCAATGGCCAGGATGGGCTTTCTGTTCATGAGTCAATAGATGATTTAGATTGTATTAATATCCAATCAGCCCTCTCTGTACATCCCCTCATCCGCCAGTGAATACGGAGATGAGGGCGATGGCAAGGGTAACACCGGTTATGGTGAATGCGGTGAGCCATTTGTTGGTTCCCATATAGGGGGCTATCTTGTACCCCACTATGAAGAGGATGAGCGAGGTCATGGCCGAGACTGCCGTGAGACCCTCGTTCATATCATCAATCACCATAACTGGAAGGATTATGGGGATGAGTGCGACCAGGGATATGAGGATGCATCCCAATGAGGATACGAGCAGATCGCGTCTGTCTCCTTTTGCGGACTCTTCGGATTGCATCTTCTTTGTCAGGATGATTTCGCAGACCTCCCTCTTGTCTTTGTCATCCAGGATATCAAGGGGAGTGTTAGAGAACTCATCCATAATGTTGTCAAGCCTGGTTTCTTTGTCCATGTTCACTTCGTTGGACATCAGACGGCAGTGTCTGCGCTAGTCTCCCAGCCCGATGCCGTATAAGATGATGGCATCGATGACCCCCCATGTCATTATCATACCGAATTGGACCAATGCATAGTCCGACTTGCTGGCGAACTCCACGAACCCGAAGCTCGCTGCGTAGACGTAGATCAGACTCATTATCAGACAGTAGAGCAACTCCTGCAACAGAGTACCCATCCCTATCGCCTTGACCAGGGCCGTAAAGCCGAACTTCATCGGCTGCAGATGGCAACTTGAGGATTAATAGATTTAGGGTCGAAGACCCCAGCGATCATTCTTCTGCTGCCGAACCGTCCACGGGTTCCTCTAGGATGAGTGTGACCTTGGAGATAGCATAAACGAAGACCAGGTCATAGAACAGCTCGAAGAGGTCCACCTTCTTCTCTCTGACTTTCATGTTAGGCGGAATGTTTATCCTCCGATACAAAATCGAACAGTCAAGCATCTTCAACGAGCATATTGACAACCATCAAGGAACCCTATTATAGGATTCAAGCGTTCTAACACGTCATAAGGTGTTCGACCAGAGGTTCAAGGGGGCCTTGAAGTATGGAACTGAGATTGAAATGGGCAATCGGTTCAGAGGGAAAGAAGCTCGATTGGAAGACAGCCCTCATGGTCGTTACCATCATCGTCGTTCTGATACTCGGAGCGCTGACATTCGCTTTCCCCGACCGTGGTTGGGAGATCCGTACAGATCTTGAGGTCGGGGATTATTATGTCCTCTGGTCGGAAAGATATGAGACCACTTACACCATAAAGGAGATCGATGGGGACGATTACATCGTCGAGATCGCCGCCTGTGATAACAAAACAGGAGAGAAAACCACCGAAGAGGATCATCTGACAAAGAAATCTTTCCTGGACAAAGTACTGTTTGGCGATAGGTTCGATCATTCGAAGTACACTGGCGCCATATTCTTACATTCATTCTATGGGAGTACGTTCTGCAAGATCTACGGCAACGATCTGAACAAGTACTATGTGGATGAATACGGTGTAATCTATTACTCCTCGGTCGGAGGGTATTTCTTCTACCTAGCTAAGACATCCCTGTTCTACGGCGACAACCAATCGGATTACGAGCCATCTTGGGGGAAGGAGGAGTCCTCATGATGTGGAAGTCCAGCAATGTCCACCTCCCGGGGAACGAGGAGCAGGCTAACTGGATCGTGGCCCTGATATGCGGTGCTCTGTCGGTCTTCATCATGTTGTACTATGTGATGCTGTGGACGCATGTCATAGAGACCTCCGGACTCAACTGGACATACTTCGCGTTCTTCCTATGCTCGGTAATCCTGATGGCCGCCTTCATCGCCTGCTATCTTTCGGATGCGAAGGGATGGTGGGTGAGATACAGCCTCATGGCTTCGGTGATGATAACATCGCTGGTCATAGAGGTGGTGACTGGCAGCAATTATCTGATATTCATCCTGCCGCTGATTCTTTCCGCTCTTTATTACAGAAGAGCGTTCGAGATAATCATAGCGATCATATGCGGAATCCTGATGTTATGCCAACCTGTCCTATCATTCTTTGCGGACAAGGTCGACCTGAACTACGTAGGCCTGAAAGGGGATGATGACGCATCAGTCATCATCTACAACTGGGGCTTGGAGAGTATCAAGGAGCAGATGTTGCAGTACACGATCCCAAGCGTGATCCTCTTCATGTCGGTTGCCATGCTTTCGATATGGCTGACCAGCAGAGGATTGAGGATTATAGTCGGATACAACGAGACCGCGGTCAGGGAAGCCGCTGTGGAGAAGGAACTGACCATCGCATCGGACATCCAGATGGGAATGCTCCCTGAGAACATACCCGACAATGGGGATTTCAGCATCTCGGCATTGATGAAGACAGCGAAGACCGTCGGAGGGGACTTCTACGATTTCTTCAAGGTGGACGACACGCATCTGGCGATGGTCATCGCGGATGTGTCGGGAAAAGGCATTCCAGCCTCCCTGTTCATGGCAAGCGCCAAATCATCGCTGCGCAGCAATCTCGCCAACGGCCTGCAGCCGGACATGGTTATGAAGAAGACGAATCTTGTGCTATGCGATTCCAACCGTGAGAAGATGTTCGTCACCGCTTGGTTGGGAATAATCGACCTGGAGGATGGAAGGCTGTCCTATGTCAACGCCGGCCATAACCCTCCATATTTGATCCATGACGGTAAGGCCCAACAGCTCTCAGATCCTCCCAACTTCATCCTCGGAAGGAAGAGAAGGGTGGATTTCAAGGAGCACAGAGTGACCCTCCAGCCAGGAGATTACTTGGTCCTGTACACAGATGGAGTCACCGAGGCCGTTGGACCCGACGGTTCGAGATACGGTACCGAAAGATTCGAGAAGGCCCTGGTCAGATCCAGCGGGACTTCAGACGAGGTCCTAAAATCCGTGAAGGACGACGTCAGAGAATTCGTAAACGGCGTGGAAAGATACGATGACATGACGATGCTGGTCTTCGGCATGAACAGGTATATGGAGAACGATCTGGTCTTCGAGGACTTCGTTCTCGACCGCGGCTCCTACAGCGATGCCATGTCATACATCCGTTCGACATTGGCTTCCCTCAAGTGTCCCGAGAACGTCATAAAGGATATGGAGGTCTGCTCATCCGAGATACTGGCCAACATAGACATGTACGCATATCAGGGACAGGGTGGAGAGGTCGCCGTCGCGGTCTCTGTAGTGGATCGCAAGGCCAAGGTCGTTTTCAAGGACAAGGGTCCAGAGTACAATCCTCTCCTCAAGGACAATCCTGACATAGAGAAGAGGATAAAGGACCATAAGGTGGGCGGATTCGGACTTTTCATCGTCAGGAAGATGATGGATGAGGTCACATATTCTAGAGATGACGATTGCAACATTCTTACAATGAAGAGAGGATTCTGATAAGATGCAGATAGACAAGAAGATAGAGGACGGGGTGCTGTTGATCACACCCATGGGAAGCATCGACTATGTGACCGCGCCGGAGTTGGACGAGGTCATCGAGACCGAGGCGCCCTCTGTGAAGGCGATAGTAATCGACATGGCCAACGTACCCTACATATCGTCGGCCGGACTGAGGACTATCCTCAATGCGGACGAGCTGATGGAGGAAAAGGAAGGCATCAAGCTGAAGAACGTCAACAAGGACGTCATGTCCATACTGCAGATGTCTGGGTTCCTCGATACTCTGAACATAGTCTGAGCCAAGGTTGAATCCCCGTGAATCTGAAGGTTCCGCCTGTATTTTGGGTCTTTATGGCTGCCATCCTGGCAGGCATATTGAACATGTTCTCGAAGGACCTGCTGATAGCAGGTCTTGGACCCATGGAGATATGCTTCTGTCGCGAAGGCGTGACCGCGGTAGCTTTCTTCCTCATACTGCTTGTAATCGACCGCTCAGCGTTCAAGGTGAGACCGAAGGATCTGTGGATGTTCCTTTTGTTCGGAGCATTCAACGTGGCATCCAATGTTTGCGTCTTCCAATCACAGGAGACACTTCCTCTGGAGGTGGCCGCCGTCCTGGAGATGACCAGCCCGTACTTCATTCTGGTATTCGCATTCTTCCTGTTCGGGGACAAGATCACAAAGAGGAAGGTCCTCGCTGCCGTACTGGCCTTCATCGGCTGCATGTTCATAATTGGGGTCATGAATGGGGAGAAGGACATACAGGCAGTCGGAATAGTCATCGGACTGTTATCAGGTATGACTTTGGCCGCATTCACCCTAGGCAGCAAGTACGTCGGAGAAAAGGGATATTCCGAGAATACCGCCATGTTCTACTTTTTCCTTTTCAGCGCGTTGCTGGCAGCACCATTGACCGATTTCGGTCTTTTAGTAGAGACAGCATCTTCCGACCCTATCTATCCCATTCTTATCCTATCAATGGGAATCTTGTGTACTCTAGCTCCTAATTATTTCATCGTCTACAGCATACGCCGTGTGGACCCGGCCACAGTTTCCGTGATTATCACATCAAGCCTTATCGTTTCCACGTTGTGCGGTGTTGTGGTGTTCGGCGATAGTTTCGGACTCAAGGACGTTATCGGAATCATTCTGGTGATGGTTGCAATCATGATCCTGGAGCCGCCTAAGGGACTCAAGGATTGGTTGTCAAAGAGAGACCATTTGAATTCACAATGAGTTTTTGATGGCATGTCCAACCATGTTTGATTGAATCAGCCTTGTTTTTTGTTATTATCAAAAATATTTTTAGTAATATCTAATTAATTTTAGGTTTAACAAAAATATATATAGAATTTTTAGGATTACCTAAAATATGAGCCTGTTCAGCGATGCTGCGATCCTCACGATCGAAAAACAGATGGATGACTACAGCGGCCCCACCATCCCGCTGTCGTTCATGAAGATGGGTGAGCAAGGAACCATACAGAGGATATCTGGCAGAGATGATGTGAAGAAGTACCTCGCTGGACTGGGCTTCATACCAGGGACAGAGATCGGAATAGTCAATGTTGTCAAAGGTAACGTCATCGTGGATGTGAAAGGATCCAGGGTGGCCCTCGATGCGGCGATGGCTGGAAAGATCCAATGTCACCTCGTGAGTTGATAGAATGAGCACGATGAAGGAAGCTGTTGTCGGTTCTACCGTGAAGGTGAAGAGGATCAACGGAGAGGGAGTCGTGAAGCGTCACATCATGGACATGGGAATCACCAAGGGTGTGGAGATCTATGTCCGCAAGGTCGCTCCACTGGGGGATCCAATCGAAATCACCGTTCGCGGATACGAGCTGAGCTTGAGGAAGGAGTATGCGGAGTTGATCGAGGTCGAATGACCTTCGGTATACTGTTCAAAGTTTTTAGGAGATTTTAGAATGAGTTTTACAATTGCATTGGCCGGAAATCCCAATTGCGGAAAGACCACGTTGTTCAATGCCCTTACCGGAGCATCCCAGCGTGTGGGTAACTGGCCCGGAGTAACCATCGACAAGAAGGTAGGAAAGATCAAGGGCACAGATTCCGAACTGGTTGACCTGCCCGGAATCTATTCTCTTTCTCCCTACTCTCCGGAGGAAGTGGTGTCGAGGAATTTCATAATAGACGAGAGGCCGGATGCTGTCATCAACATCGTGGATGCAACCAATCTCGAGAGGAACCTGTTCCTGACGCTTCAGCTGATGGACATGGGCACTCCGATGGTCGTCGCGTTGAACATGATGGACCAGGTGGAGAATCTCGGCGATAAGATAGATGTAGGGAGACTCTCCAAGGGGTTGGGTGTCCCTGTCATCCCCATATCCGCGGCGAAGAAGGATAACATAGATTCCCTGGTCAAGGAGATAATCTCCGTGGCAGAGAACAAGACCGTCCCTCAGAAGATGATCTATGCCGACAAGATCGAGTCCACCGAGGCAGCGGCAGAGAAGGCCTTGGAAGACAAGGTTCCTGCCGAGAGCGTAAGGTTCTACGCGTTCAAGCTTCTGGAGGATGATTCCGCCGTCAACGGTATTGCGCCGGAAGCGAGGGCTTCCATAGCTTCGGAGATAGAATCATTGGAGGTCGAGTACGATGATGCTGCCGATTCCATCATAGCGGATAGCAGGTATTCCAAGATCAGCGAGATAGTCTCCGGCGCTTACACCAAGGCACCAAGGAAGACCGAAGGAACACTCTCGG
>Ga0265301_10004400_pt1 | contig 14254 bp, 24 predicted proteins | sample AusTroGonzalo_MG_2_FD_193488 | JGI IMG/M metagenome (GOLD analysis project Ga0265301, IMG submission 193488) | Bovine rumen microbial communities from tropical cattle in Woodstock, Queensland, Australia - Gonzalo_04 | ecosystem: Host-associated > Mammals > Digestive system > Stomach > Rumen ...
AATAAAAATAAACTAAGTAGATTATTGTTGGTTAGTAATTATTCACCTCAACGATTTGAAAAGTTTAATTTATATTCTGACAATATAAGAGATTACGGAAAAATACTTCTTGAATTCAAAAAGGTAGATACAAGATATACTTTTGAGAAATTACTTACATACTGAACAATATTAAATGGTTTTGTATCAGCATTCTTTATATTTGAGTTGATATTGATTTCTTGGTAGAGATTTCTATATCATAAATATTTTATCCTCTTACAAAATAAACTATGGAGAAAGAAACAAAAGCCTGTCCTTATTGCTGAGAAGAAATTTTAGCAACTGCTAAGAAATGTAAACATTGTGGAGAATTCTTAGACTGAACTAAAAGAGAAGAACAATCAGTATCTGCTTCTGTAATTCCTTACAATAAGAAATTGACAATTAAATGTCCGAATTGTTGATATGAATGAAAACCAAAGAAAGATACTCCTTGAAGCATTTGGACGGAATTATTGTTATGGATATTCTTCATCGTTCCTTGATTAATCTATTCTTTTTGGAGAATGTGAGCAAAAGGAACTTGTAAATGTCCGAAATGCTGAAATACAGCTTTAACAATTAAGGTAAAGAATTAAGTGTAAAAAATAACGATTAAGAAATTCTGATTATATTACAGTCAGAATTTTTTAATTTATAGGAAAGAAAATGGCTGATAGTAATAAAATTCAGATTTGAGCTGAGCTTACCATTGATGATAAAAAACTAAAAACGGAGTTCACAAAAGCCTGAGAGGAAGCCTGAAAATCAGTTGCTGAATGATTTGATAAACAGAAAGAGGATATTATTTGAAAGATAAATGATATTGCTGATGAAATAAAGATAAAAATGGAAGCTATACAGGAAATGGATTTTTCTCTTGTTGACCCTGATAAAGTTGAAGAGGATATGACATTCCTACAAAATGAGATGACAACCTTAGAAAATCAATTACAGAATATTGAATGGTGAAGTGGTTGGCAAGAATTTGGAGAAGAATGAGAGGAAGCATTTGAAAATGTAAAGCAAGTTTCAGAAGAATATAAAGATACTCTTTATAATGCAATGGACGCTGTTCAAACGTTAGGAATGAAAACGTGAGAAGCAATGAATGAAGCAGAATCTGAAACTAAGGAAACAACGGAAGCAGTAAAACAATTAAATGATACAGCCAGTCAATGAATATCAGAAAGTGGTTGATTATGAAAAATGCTGAAATTTCTATCAAGCAAGGAAATAATCAACTTCTTCTATAATAACCTGAAAAAGATTTGAGAAAAATTAATAGAACTATCAGGAGATAGTGAAATGTTAGCAGAGAAACGATGACCTGTTCAGGAGAAATTAGAGCAAGTATGATGATATATTGGGAAATGATTAACTCCTGCTGTATCAACTGCTATTGATGAAATCAGTTGAATGGCTGATGAATTAGTAAAAACAGGACAAGATTGAAGTAGTGCTTTATGAATGATACAGCAATGAGTGTTTTGGATAGGACAAGCATTTGTTGCAGTTATGAAATTAATTAAACAGTTCTGACAATTCTTAGGAGATATTCTGAGTAGTTGATATGTAATGATAACTTCATTTGTAGATGATTTGTCAGAAACAGCCTCAGGTTTCATAAGTAATATTTGAAGCTCTGAAATGTGGTCTGCTATATGAAACAATATTAAGTACTGAATTATAAGCTGAGTAAATGACGCTATTGGCTCATTGAATAAATTATTGAAATGGATTAAAGATAACCTCTGAATTGATTTATGAGAGATTGGAACATTTGACGCAGGTACGAAACAGGATTTATGATTTTGAGGATTCAATAAAACAAAAGAGGCTTGGAAAGATACTAAGAGATATATGTCAGACAGCCTTGAAGATATGGGACAGGAACGAGCTGATATGTGGAATAGTGCTATGCAAGGGTCAAAAGATTTAAAGAATACTTCAATAAATGATATTAAGAAAATTCAGAATGAAACGAATAAAAGGGTATGATGATGAAGTAAAAGTTCTGTGAAAAGTGAATATGAAGAATTAGAGGATACAGCCGTTGACGTATGGAAAGATATAGACGCTATGGTTGAAGACCACCAAAAGCAATATGATAAACTTGTTGAGGAAATAAAAGGAGTAGAAAAGGAATATGATAACCTAAGAGATAAAGCAAGAGATACTTGGAGAGAAGCTGAGAAATCTCTGAAAGATTACAATGATGAATTAGAAAAGAATCAATGAGAAGCTATAAAAGATTTATGACAAAGATATGTAGAACTAAAAGAAGAACGAGCAAAAGAAGAAAACGAATTCTTAAAGAAAAGAATTGGAGAAATATCTGATAAAGAATGGAAACTTATTAAAGATGAATGACGGAATTTTTATGGATATGAATACAAGGATTTGGAGAAGATAAAAGAGCTATACGATGAAATGAAATTAATAGAGGAGAATACTACTGAGGAACAGAGAAATTCACAGGAATTTACAGAGAAAACTTCCGAAGCACAGAAGATATTAAATAATCTAAAAGAAAAGGAGTTAGAATTAGAAGAAAAGAAAGCTGTTCAATTAGAGAAACAAGCTATTGCTACGGCTATGCAATATAACTTTGATTGACAAAACAATTTTAGAGTATGGGAAGATGAAGCTACAAAAGAACTGAAAGCACGATACTTAGACAGAGAATGAGTATGGCAGGAAATCCACGACCAAGATAATATTGAATACGCAAGACAATTAGAAAATCAGATTACAGGATTAAACGACCAATTAGACCAATTCAAGAAAGAAAAAGATGAGGAGGTTGAAATATTAATAGATACAACGGCTGCGAAAATCAATCTTGAAAATGAATATCAGAAAGTATTTGAGGAGAATGTTAAGAAGCAACAAAAGGAATTGGATTGATTAATTGCTAAGGAACAGCAACTTATTGATAAAATGAGAGAAAGAATGTCAATGTGATGAAGTAGCAAGAGAGCATACTGATGAAGTATTTTAAGCTGAGGAGTAAGCCTTGTATGAGAGAATTGACCTGAAACAATAATAGCAAGGCAATCAAGTTATGTTCAACCAAGAAACGCAAGTAATAATTATAGCACAATCAATAACGATAATTCATTTAGTATAAACGGAATAAGTGTAAATGTATCAAATATGGACGAGTTCTTGAATGAATTAAAAGAGAAGTTGACTTATAGAAGCTAATTCTTAATATAAAAAGGCAAATCTGTAATGTGCTGAGAAAGTCTGAATAGAAATATTCAGATTTTTTCACAAAAAATTTTTAGTGATACCAAACAAGAAGCCTGAAAATCTTAGAAACACGAATTCAGACAATGGAAAAAAATTATATAATTTTCTGTTGCTTTTTGCGATACAGATATGTATAATAAAGGCGTGATGATAAGATATCACAAACATTTACCCTCTTACCTATATTAAGATGACAAACTTATTAGAAACAGCTACTTATCAGAATTTATCTGAGCAATTAAGGAATACAGAGTCATTATTCCGAGAAGCTATGAATAATTGGACTGAAACAAATAATCAGGAAGCCCTTGAATTAGCTCAAAGATTATCTGAAGAATGTAGAAGATTAAGAGAACAAATAAACGAATACTTACATAATTAATTTTTACCCTCTTACCTTTTTATTCTATAATTATATTAACAATGGAAAAGAGCAACAACTATCTAAATGGTATGTGTCAGATGACTTGATACCAAACACTTACAGACTATTGGAAACAGTTTGTAGAAAATGAACAGGAATGATTTGAAAAGATTAAATCATTCATTGAAGAAGAACGAGAAAAATTGACGAAGTTAGATTTAACGAAAGAGGAAAACTATATGAAGATTACAGAATTTGTAATGATGATGAATTGGAGAAGTTGGTATTTAGATGATAATGGTATGCAAGGAGAAGTAGAATGAATGTATATAGAATTACGAGAAAAATATAACGATTGGTGTTATGATAACTTGAAAGACTCAGCAATGAAATATTATTTCAGGACGACTGATTAATTTATATTTCATAACCCTCTTATCAAAATGACGGTAAAAGAACTATTACAAGCCTGTGAGAAACAGGTAGCGAAATGAAATGGAGATAGAATTATATTTATCTCCAACGATGAAGACTGAAACGGTTGGCACGAAATTATAAATCACTTCGTAAGTAATCCTGAAATAATAAAAGATTATGATGAATATGAAGAAGTGAAAAACAGATACAACTATGACGAAGTTGTATTACTTTGATAAAAATTCCCTCTTACCTTTATATTTTAACCAATTAAAAATGGGACAGTATTTTAAAGCATTACTTATCAATGAAGAATGAAAAGCAAAAGTTATTAATCCAAGTGGTTGGAAACTTATGGAACATTCTTGGTATTGAAATCACTCAATGATGAGGATTGAAAAATTACTTTACAGAGAAGCAAAAAATGTTATGTGGATATGAGATTACTCAATTATGAGTAGCGTTGTATGGAAATATAAATTTGAAGATGAAGAAGATAAAATGCGAGGAGAAGAAAGATATTTAGATAGTGAACTTCCCCAAAGGAAAGAATGAGATTATTACTACTTAGTAAATCATTTCTCTCACGAATTCATTAATATGACAAAACAGGAGATGAATAAAGATTACCAAAACAGTTATTGACGAGTAGTCCATCCGTTACCTTTACTTACAAGAGCAGAAACAGAAGAAGCAGGTTGATGATATTATTCAGAGATAAACAGAGAATATATTTGAAAATGGTGTTGAGATATGATTTCAATTTATCACGGAGAAGGTTGAGTTGAATTAGAAAAACGATTAGAGGAAAAATGATTTAAGGATATGACAAATATTTATTTCTTTAAAGAAGAAGAATAAAATGCAAGTGATACAATTATATATTAACTATTGAACAATAGTTAGAAGTAAAAGATTATGTGAGGAATTCTGAATAAATGAATGGTGTGTAGCTGAATGAATAGTTGATACAGCAGATACATACCACGTAGAAATTACAGAACAAAATAAACGGATATTACAAGTTTTATCTGATTTAATTGAATAAAATGGAAGTAGATAAAGCTATATATGATATAGTATTAAAAAAGTATGACTTATATAGTTTAGAGCTACCAATTTTCAGGGTGTTCTTACGCAACTTTACACGTATATTTTGACCGTTTGATAAATGGGAAGATTTACAAGCGTGGTATAATGTTCAGTATAAGGACGCTAAGAAAATTAAAAAAGCAAGAAAGTTTTATTTCAAAATGTATAATATTAAATATGGAAAAATTACTAAACAAATTAATAGAGAAAGGGTGGAAACCGCGATGAGAAAATAATATAAAAGATATGTATGTTAGTAAAAACAATTTTTATGAAGATATTGTATGGGTTAGATGAAGTAAAGGTTGATGTACAAAACGATGATGAACTTTCAGAGAATTAGTAAGTAAAGAAAGCTGACTATGGCAATTTGTATGTGAGAATGGAATGCGACCAAAAAGACCTTGATATGAAGAACATATTTGGCAACGAGATGGGAAAACTAATTGAGATAGGTGTATACTAGAAAACGAATACCAATACTATTTAATAGAGAGTGCCTTATGTGATGAAGATAAGTTAGAGGAGTTTTTACTCAATTCAATTAAGTTAGACTAATCAGACTTTTATATTATTTACCAAAAGGAAATGGAAAAACTTATAGAGTTATTGAATGAATATGATATAGAAAGGGAATATTATTCAGAAAGTGGTTATCTGTTTTATATAGACAAAGAAACCTGAATTGATTATGATGATAGAAGATTTGATTATGAAATTATTTCTAAGCAGTATAAGTTTGTTGAACGATTAGTCTATGCAGATAAAATAAACCGAGAGAAAACAGAAATTACACCGATTACACAAATCGCCTTAGTGACAAGTTATTGATTGCCGAAATCTTATGATGAGGTGCAAAAGAGATATTGGTTATATGAACAGTTGCTTATGCTACTATCCATTCAGGAAGAGCCTATTAAATTTTTAGTTTCTATATTAAGATAAAATGAAAGTAGAAATAGACGCAGATGAATTAAAACTCCTAAGGAGTAGAGCAGAAAAATATCTTGCTTATATGGATATGTTGGACTACCGAAAGGAAGATAGGACTTATGTTGAAACATTATTATGAAAAGTAGCTGAATTAGAAAAAGAAATTAAAAGATATATAGATAATGAGCAGGAACTCTATCGGAAGTTAGAGAAATATGAACACTTAAAAGCTACAATGCAATGAATTATTGAGTGAAAAAAAGAACAGATTGAATTATTTGAAAATCAAATTAGAGAATACAAAAAAACATTAGATTTTGTTGATGAAAAAGATTAATTTTATCCGTTAACTTATTACAGCAATGAAAATCAAAGAACTTATAGAAAAACTACAAGAATATGATGAAAATATGGAAGTAGTTGTATATGATTGGGAAGAACATACTTACGATAATGCTTTTACTTTTGAAAAAGAAGTATGGGCTTACAAGGAAGAATGAGGAAAAAGAAAATGAATAAATATTTATAGCACTATGGAACGTGCAGAAAAGAGAACTGAATGAGTTGAATGAGTAAAGTATGATGATATATTAGTTATCTATGCAGATTATTAAAAAAGGAGAGCCGAAGCCCTCCAAGTAGAAAATAACCCTCTTACCTGTTATATTCTACAATAAGCACTTTATCTATTTACAAACGAATTACAAATGGAAATTGTAGAAAGTTATAATAAAACTGAATTGTCAGAAATGGAAAACACTCCGTATAGTAGAATTGATAAGGATAGAGATTTTTTTATCCCTATTAAAATCATTACAGCTCAGTCAAGAGCTACAAAAAGATGATTTACAGTAAGATATGTGAAAGTGAAAGACGTAAAGGAATATTTGAAAGATAATAAACATATAAGAAGATACAAAAAAAGTATTGATTAATGAAAACTTTTTGTTAGTATAATCAATGGACTAACAGTAAAACCTTATAAGGACCTCTATTTATATAGAGGTGTTTTCATTTATGGCAAAGAAAAAAGATATAAAAAAAATATCAAGACAAGACCTTATAAAAGAGGTTGATAATGTTTTTTCTAAGTACATAAGATTAAGAGATTGTAATAAAAATTGAATTGTGGTATGTCCTCTATGTTGAGCGAGAATGCCACGAAAACAAAGTCAAAATATGCACTTCATCAGTAGATGAAATATGAAATACAGATTCAATGAGAAGAACTGCCACGCAGGTTGTATGCGTTGTAATGTTTTTCTAAACTGAAATTATATCGCCTATACAAGACGAATGCAGAAGACTTATTGAATATCGTTCGTTGATAAGATGATAGCAGATAAGTGAGCTTATAAAATACCGACTCCAATGTTGGTTGATATGTTTCATTATTATTCTAACAAAGCAAATCTGTTAGAAGCAAAATTGGATATTTCTTTAATAAGGAAATAGTTTTATTTTTATTAATTCTAAATGTTCAAAGCAACAAAAGAATTCAAACGGGATATGGCACACAGGTTGCCAACTCATTGAGGTAAATGCTTCAATGTACATTGACACACTTACAAAGCATTGATTACAATTCAATGAGAACATTTACAGGAGGAATGAGAGGAAACTTGAATGATTAAGGATTTCTCAAACTTCAAGCCTATTAAAGAATGGATAGATGAAAACCGAGACCACGCTTATGTAGGAGCAAAAGATGATGAAGTATTATGATATTTAGAATTGGAATGATTTAGGACTTATTCAATGGATAATAATCCAACAGCAGAGAATATGAGTAAGTTATTGTATGAAAAAGCAAAAGAACTGCTTCCGTGAGTAGAGATTAATAAAGTAGTAATCTATGAAACTCCAACTTCATTTGCTGAATATTCAGCCACAAACGACCTACCGTTTTAGTTTATAAAAATCACAATGCAGGAAGAAATAAGAAAAATACTCCAATACTTAGGAGAGGATATTACAAGAGAATGACTTTTAGATACTCCAAAAAGAGTTGAAAAGGCTTATTGAAAACTATTTGAGGGGTATAATCAAAAACCTGAGGACATAATGACGGTATTTGAGAATGAAAGTAAAGTAGACCAGATTGTATGATTGAATGATATTGAATTCTATTCATTCTGTGAACACCATATGCTTCCATTCTTCTGAAAAGCTTCTGTATATTATATTCCTTCAAAAAAGATTTGTTGAATCTCAAAATTAGCAAGAATAGTAAATATCTACGCAAGGAGATTACAGAATCAGGAAAGACTTACAAAACAGATAGCAGATACTATTGAAAAATTACTTAAACCAAAAGCAGTTGCTGTTATCCTTGAATGAAAACATTTCTGTATGATAGCAAGATGAGTAGAGAAGCAAAACTCTATAATGAAAACTTCTGATTTAAGATGAGCTTTCAAAAAAGACTGAAAAGCAAGACAAGAACTATTTAATCTTATCAATAAATAGAATGATACTTGCAGAGCCTATATTCCTTTCACTTCAATGAGAATGACCTCATACTTGAATGCCAAGTATATTTGTCAGATTTTACGGTTGTAATTTATGCTGTAAATGGTGCGATAGTTTATATGCAGTAAATAATCCTGAAAGTATAATCAATACAACTGTTGATGAGGTAGTGAAAGAAATAAAGAAATTAAAATGTCATAATATCGTTTTCACAGGTGGAGAGCCAACTTTATTCCATAAAGAAATCCAAGAGATACAGGATAAATTATGACGAGATAATTATACTTGGGAAATAGAAACTAATTGAAGCATTCCAGTTAGAAATAAATTCCACCAAATAAACATTTCTCCAAAATTAAGCAATAGCTGAAATGAGCCTTATAAATTACAAGCATTGAATGAATTACCGTTATATGCTGTATATCCTATAAGTATTTGTTTCAAGTTTGTTGCTAAAACAAAGAAAGATTGTAAGGAGATACAAAAATATATCAAAGAAAACGATTTAAGACACGATTGGATTTACATAATGCCTGAATGAACTGATTATGAAAGTCAGTTAAATACTGAGGTATTACAATTCTGTTTAGATAACGAATATCGTTATTGTCAGAGAATGCATATTATTTTATTTGGTAATAAAAAATGAGTATAATGGAAAAAGAAAAAGCAGTTGTAGTAGTAAGTGGTTGATTAGATTCTACCGTTCTACTATATAAAATTATTGATGAATGATACGAGCCTTATGTTTTATCATTCAACTACGGACAGAAACATTCAAAAGAATTAGAATGTGCTAAAAAAACTTGTGAAAAATTGTGATTAAATCACAAGATAGTTGATATTTCTTTCTTAAAAGACCTATTAGATAGTTCTTTATTAAATGATGATGAAGAAGTACCTGAATGAGATTATAGAGAGGAAAATATGAAATCAACAGTTGTTCCAAGTAGAAACTTAATATTCAGTTCTATTGCTATTGGATACGGACAATCTATTTGAGCAAAAGTTGTAGCCTTATGAGTTCATTGAGGAGACCATACAATTTATCCTGATTGTAGAGAAGAATTTATAGATAAATTAAACGAAGTAGCAAAGATTAGTGATTGGCATTACATAGAATTGTATTGTCCTTTTGTAAATATTTCAAAAACAGACGTTGTAAAAATCTGAAAGGATTTGAATGTAGATTTTTCTCTTACTTGGAGTTGTTATAAATGAGGAGAAAAACCTTGTGGAAAATGTGGTACTTGTACTGAAAGATTAGAAGCATTCAGAGATAACTGAATGGAAGACGTTTTAGATTATAACGAAGATTAAAAATGTCAGAGGTATTATTGTCTTTATTAACAGGACTTATAGTTGGAGTAATATTTACTCTTTTACATTTACCTATTCCTGCTCCATGAGTATTAGCTTGAATCACAGGTATTGTATGAATTTATCTCTGATTCCTTTTAGTATCTTTCTTTATGAAATAAATGAAACTGTATCTTGCCTGATATTCTACCTGAAAAAAATATCTTCCAAGCCTGAATATTCCACAAGCAAATTATTTAGAAACATATCTTGTATTTAAGAACAAGAATATGGCAGAGGAATATGCACGGAGTAAGAAGAAACGATTTTTAGATAGTGGGGCATTTACAGCATTTACATTATGAAAGAAAATTGACCTTCAAGAATACATAGAGTTCGTAAAAAAGAATAAACAGTTCTTTGAACTCTATGCTAATCTTGACGTTATCGGAGATTATGAAGCTACGGATAAAAATCAAAAGATAATGGAAAATGCAGGATTAAAACCATTGCCAACTTATCATATGGGAGAACCAAGGGAATATTTTGAAGAATTAGTTGATAGATACGATTATATCTGATTATGATGACTTGTACCTTATGCAAGGCAACCTCAAAAGATAGATAGTATGCTGAACTATTGTTTTCATTATGTAATGACAAATAAAAAGAAAACAAAGTTCCACGGACGATGAATGACTAATCCTTTATTTATGAAAAAGTTCCCTTTCTATTCTGTGGATAGTACAGGTTGGTTAGCTTGATGAAAATTCAAAACAATCCTGTTCTTTGAAAATGGTAGTTTAAAATCAATGAATGCTGAAAAAATAAGGAGTAAATACGGAGTAGATTGGGGGGTAAAACACCACGAAAATCTAAACTCTCAAAATATAAAAGCAATGTATCAATATATAGATTACATTACAAAATTACACAAAGCAAAAGGTATGGAATACCGACTTTAGTTATTAATTTAATCCGAATGAAAATAGAAGAAATAAATGTAGAGAAACTTATTCCTTATGAATTCAATAACAAAATCCACGATGAAACACAAATTAATCGTATAGCAAATTCAATAAAGGAATTCTGATTTCTTCAACCTTTAGTGGTTGATAAAGATAACATTCTAATTGTAGGACATTGAAGATTAGAATGAGCTAAGAAATTATGATTAAAAACTGTTCCTTGTATAAGAGCAGAAAACCTTACAGATACACAGATTAAGAAATACAGGATATTAGATAATAAATTAAATGAATCAGAATACGATTTATGAAACTTAAAATTGGAATTAGATAGTCTTCCTGATTTGAATATCTGAGATTTAGAACTATCTGCTTCAACTTTATTCCCTGAATTTGACGCACCTGATTTCAATCCTGAAGATTATGTAGATGATTTCTGATGAGGAAAGAAAGACCCTTGCTTAAAAGTTTATGTAAAAGATGAAGCAGAATTAGAAATGCTAAAAAAGGACTTAGACGAACTTTGATATACTAATTACAAATAAAATGGTATGAATCAAAAAGTTTTGAGCTTTATACAATACAGTATGATGAGGCGAATGAAGTAAGTGTTTATATCCTACAAGATTAGACACCTATTGACAAGGTTGTTCTCATAACTGTAAATATTGTTATGCAAGAGCTTTATTAGACTTTAGATGACTACGACATCCGAATAATCCAAAATTTATAGACTTAAAAACAGCATATAAAATAATCGCTACTGAAATTCCAAAAGGACAAATAACAAGATTATGATGAATGACGGATTGTTTTCAGCCAGTAGAGAAAATCCACAAGATAACTTATAATGTTCTTAAAGCATTTAATAGTTGTAAAAAAGGTTATTTGATAGTGACGAAATCTGATTTAGTTGCGTCAGATGAATACATAAAAGTATTGGATAAAGACCTTGCTCATATTCAGATAACAATAACAAGTACGAATGATGAATTATGAGCTACTTATGAAAATGCTACAAGAATGTCTGATAGAATTAAAGCTGTGGAGAAATTATGGAGTTTATGATATGACGTTCAGATAAGACTTTCTCCTTATATTCCACAGTATGTAGAGATAAGTAAAATCAATGACATAAAATGTGATAAGATAATCGTGGAATTCCTAAGAGTAAATCACCGAATTAAAAAACGATTCAATATAGACTATTCAGATTGGACTTATTCAGAATGATGATATATGCACTTACCATTGGAGAAAAAGATACAGCTATTAAGCAAAATCAAAAAGCCACAGATAAGTGTATGTGAAGACGTTGAGAGTCATTATAAATACCGAAAGGAGCATTTTAATTATAATACAGAGGACTGTTGTAATTTAAGACTTAACAAATCAAATGAAAAGTAAATACGACCGACAAGCATTAAAATTAGAATTCTTCCAATCAGAGATTGATGAGGTATATAATTTTCTCGCCTGAAAATTTGGTGAAAAAGCGGTGAAATGAAACCTCAAAAATAAAGTAAAAGGTTGGTCAAAAGAAAAACAAGAATACAAAGATAAAATATTACAAAAAGCATTGGAAAAAAGAGCAAAAGAGGAAGCTAAAAGTTTAGAGATACCTATTGACCAATTAATGAAAGCAAAAAAGGCAGTAATATCTCTATTTATGAATAAGCTAAACAAAGTATTAGCACAACAAAAAACAGATGAGAATGCTGATTTTAATGTAAAAGAATTTGAGAAAATCTTAAAGGTTATCAAGACCGAATTAGGAGAGCCAACAAATATCTCCAAAACCGACGCTACTATTAAAACAGAGCCTATTGATGAATCTTTATTGATTAGAAATTAAATGAGAGAGGAAACTTTAATCAAAATCAGAGCATACTTACAGAGTATAAAGCCTATGTTCATTGATTGAAGTGTAAGGTTAGTAAGTGAAGATTGAATAATCAAGATAACTTATAAAGACCACTTCATAGATTTTACCGTGAAAGAAAAAGTAAATAGCGAAGATAAACAAGCATTCAATAGAGTCAGAATTTTCTGTTTCAATGCTTATTATGATTATGAATGGGATTGAAAGGAAATGAATTCCGAACAAATTGGAAGATTACTTTGATTAGATTGAAATGCTGTAAGACAACAACTCAAAAGAACTTTTAAGAAACTAAACAAATATGGAAAGCCTCTTTTACAGGAAAGATAAAAGATTACAGATTTATAAGATTATTAATAAGGAACAGGTTGAAGTACCATTTACAAGAAATCCTGCTCAAATAATTTTGGAAAAAAGAAAATGTGAATTAAGGGAAAAATATTGAAGAATAAGATTGATAATTCTAAAAGGAAGACAAATGTGAATATCTACTAATGAAGCAATATCCTGATTAGATGACGCAATTATGTATTCCAATCAAAATATCTGAATATTAGCACAGGTAGATAAAACAAGAGCTGAATTATTTGATAAAGTTAAAACAGCTTATACCAATTTACCTGAATGTATAAGATTAAATGATTGAAAGATATGGAGAAAACCTGCAACAAAATATTCTACAAAACAGGAATTAGAGTTCTTAGATAACCATTCTAAGATAGCAATTATTACTGATAGTAGATGATGAACTTGGAGTAAATTACATATCTCTGAATTTGCTTTTATTAATAATGCTACTGAATTGTTAGCCTGAACATTACCGTCAGTTCCTAAAAATTCTGATATTATTATTGAATCCACAGCTAACGGATACTGAAATGAATTTGAAATGCTATGGAATAAATATTATCAGAATGATAGTTATGAACGAAGCTGTATATTCTTAGGTTGGTGGATTATGCCTGAATATTGCTTACCAGTAGAAGAATGAGAAAAGGTAAAACTTCCAAAAGAATTAGAACATTTAAACAAACCAATGATAGATTGAACTATTCTATCTGAATGACAAAAGAAACGATACTTGAATATGTTTAATGCTTATACAAATCCTGATTATGCTTTTCAAGAATATCCAAGTACTCCTGAGGAAGCATTTATGAATACAGGAACACCAGTATTCAAAACAAGTGTAATTAAAAATCTTATTACTCCTGATTATGAGGAAGATGATATAATTCCAGATTTAAGGATTTATAGAAAACCACCTGAATGACAAGTAGTAATTGGTTGAGATACCTCAGCAGGTGTCCTTGGTTGAGATTATTCTTGTATAATGGTAAGGGATAGAGAAACGGCTGAATTATTGGCTTGTTATTATTGATATACAGACCCTTGAGATTGATTATGTAAAATAGTAGATAGATTAGTGAATTTATGATACCGATGAAGAATAGGAGTAGAGAAGAATAATACCTGATATGCTTTTTATACTAAAGCTAAGGAATATGATTGGTATAGTTTATGCTATATTACAAATACAGTAGATAG
>Ga0265301_10004405_pt1 | contig 14249 bp, 8 predicted proteins | sample AusTroGonzalo_MG_2_FD_193488 | JGI IMG/M metagenome (GOLD analysis project Ga0265301, IMG submission 193488) | Bovine rumen microbial communities from tropical cattle in Woodstock, Queensland, Australia - Gonzalo_04 | ecosystem: Host-associated > Mammals > Digestive system > Stomach > Rumen ...
CAAAGGTTTTGGAGACCCACGTGTTACCATTACACCATGCCCCTAAACGACAACAAAAGTGATTATAGAGATAAGAGAAGAATTTGTCAAGAGATACATTTCATGTTGTGAATCGAAGAAGAATATCCAGATCAGATGGAGGATGATTGTATTGCGACAGAAAGACAAGTGCAGGATCAGCATATTTTTCAGCGCGATTTGCATGGAAGTATTGAGATGCTGCATTTATAATGTCGATAAAGGAATGAAAGTCACCAAATTTTGCAGGAATCAATAAGGAGGAAGCCAGATGACGACCCGCACCGTAAGGCCCAGAGCCAAAGGAACCGGCTGGTTTGCCAGGGACTGGCGGCTGTATGTGATGCTGATCCTGCCTGTGGCTTTCTACCTGATCTTTTGCTATAAACCGATGATCGGCCTGATTATCGCATTCCAGAAGTACAACATGTTCAAGGGCATGTGGGGAAGCAAATGGGTCGGGCTGGATAACTTCAAGTTTGTGATGAGCATGCCGGACTTCCCGGTGGCGCTGAGAAATACCCTGTGGCTGAATTTTCTGGGCTTGATTGCCGGATTCCCGGTACCGATTATCCTGGCGATCATGCTGAATGAACTGAGAAGCGTACCTTTCAAAAAGGTTTCCCAGACGCTGCTGTATCTGCCGCACTTTCTGAGCTGGATCATCATCGGCGGTATGGTGCTGCAGATCTTCGCTCCGAAGACCGGCATCATCAACGCAACGCTGCTCAAATGGGGGTGGATCGACAAAAGCATTCCGTTCCTGACGGACGGTCCGCACTGGCAGGCGACCTACACCTTTATCGGCGTCTGGCAGAGCATGGGATGGGGGACAATCCTGTACCTTTCAGCGATTACCGGAATTAATATGGAGCTGTTCGAAGCCGCGAAGATTGACGGCGCGAACAAGCTGCAGCAGATCTGGCATGTTACGCTGCCGGGGATCCGCTCCACGATCGTGGTGCTGCTGATCCTGAACATCGGCCAGATGATGAATATCAGCTTTGACAGGCCGTATGTGCTGGGAAATCCCATGGTGCGGGATTACTGCGATGTGCTTTCCACGTTTGTGTACCGCGCCGGCATTACCAATTCCCAGTTTGCCAGGGCGACGGCGATCGGTCTGTTCCAGTCTGTTGTCGGTATGATTCTGATCACCGGCGCCAACCTGATCACTAAACGCCTTGGTGAAGAAGGCATCTGGTAAGGGAGGGGAGCAAAGATGACGACGATGAGCAAGAAAGCTCCCGAGCAGATGCTTACGGGAAAGAAATCGAAGAAGTGGACAGCGGGTCAAATCATTCTGATGATCCTCATCGCTATTTTCAGCCTGAGCTGCCTGCTTCCCTTCATCAACGTAGCGGCGGTTTCATTGAGTTCCAAATCCGCGATTCTGCGCGGGGACGTGACTTTCTGGCCGGTGGAATTCAACACGACTGCCTATGAAGCAATCTTCAAGGACAGCAGCATGATCCACAGCCTGGTTTATACGGTCATCATCACGATCGTGTATACGGTGTTTTCCATGATCCTGACGATCCTGATGGCCTATCCGCTGACCAAAGGGCGGCTGCGGGGACGGAAGTTCTTCAACTTCCTGGCGCTGTTTACGATGTATTTCAGCGGCGGAACGATTCCGATTTACCTGAACATCAAGGAACTGGGGCTGCTGGACACGCCGTGGTCGCTGATTCTGCCGGGCATGCTGAGCACGTATAACATGATCATCCTGAAGAGTTTCTTCTCAGCCTTGCCCAAGGAACTGGAGGAAGCGGCAATTATTGACGGCGCAAATGACTTCCAGGTGCTGTTGCGGGTTTATCTCCCGCTTTCACTGGCCTCGATTGCAACACTGACGCTGTTCTATGCGGTAGGCAAGTGGAACAGCTTCCAGGATGCGCTGTATTACATCAGCAACAAGGCTTATCAGCCACTGCAGCTGAAACTGTACCATATCATCAAGGGCAGCCAGGCGGTGGATGTGGCTGCGATGGAGGGCGGCGCTTCGACGGTGGCGTCGAGCGTGTCGGAGTCGATTGAACCGGCGACAATTATCTTCGCGACCTTGCCGATTCTGGTGGTGTATCCTTTCGTGCAGCGGTATTTCGTCGCAGGTGTCACGATCGGCGCTGTGAAAGGATAATGGTGTTATTTGCCGTCGGATGACGGTAAAATAAAGAAAAGGAGAGAATGGAACATGAAGAAGGTACTTGCTATCCTGCTGACCCTGGCACTGTTGCTGGGAATGACCAGCGCCGTGCTGGCCGAGGACGAATGGATCACGCTGCGCGTGGAAGCCTACGATCGTGAGATCGCCGGTTTCGATGTGACGAACTGCTGGCAGTTGAAGTATGCACAGGAGCACTTCGGCGATCCCAACAAGATCAAGCTGGAGTTTGTGCCCTTTGCCCGCTGGACTGAAGGCGAACTGCTGACCACCGCGCTGGCCGGCGGCACCGCTCCGGACCTGTGCATGACCTATGGCAGCGGACTGGTGCAGCAGTGCATCGACGACGAAGGCATCTGGCAGCTGGACGATTTCCTGAATGAATACGGCGCCAACTTGAAGGCTTTCCTGGGCGACGAGCTGCTCGCTTACGGCCAGAAGGACCATGACGGCGACGGCACTCCCGAGCAGTGGTCCATTCCGGCCCGCCGGATCAGCCGCGCGAACGTCGGCAACTTCATCCGGGAAGACTGGCTGAAGGCCCTGAACATGGAAAAGCCCACCACCATTGATGAATTCACCGCTTATCTGCGCGCCGCCAAAGAAGCCAAGCTGGCCGGCGACAATACACAGCCCCTCGGAATCTGGCTCTATGAAGCCAACCCGATGTTCAATGTCCGCAGAATTACGGACGCCTGGGTTGATTTCAGCCAGGTTTCCAAGGAAGACTGGTATGCTTATTCCAGCAACCCCGAAATGCTGCCGGGCGCCAAGGAAGGCTTCCGCTGGCTGAACACGATGTATAACGAGGGCATCATCCCGGAGACCTACGCGCTGACTCAGAATGACGATGAGCATGACACCTCCCGGATCATGGGTTACTACGGTTTCTTCACCGAACAGCCCGATCAGCCCTGGCGGACTGACAAGAACCTCGAGATCGAACTGGAAAAGAACGTCGAAGGCGGCCACTGGATTACCGTGAACCCCTTCAAGAACGACAGCCTGGGCAAGACCCTGCATGATATCTACTCCCCGGCCGGCCTGAGCATCATTATCCCGAAGACCACGGATGAGAAGACCGCGATCGCCGCGATCAAGTACATGGACTGGATGGCTCAGCCGGAAAACATGTTCGCGATGCAGAACGGCCAGGAAGGCATCAACTATGAAGGCCTGACCGAAGACGGCATCCCCTACGGCGTGAAGAGCGCGGACGATGTTCCGAACGAAAACAAAATGCATGCCGGCGACATCTGCTTCATCTCCAACGGCCTGTACTACGGCGACGACGCCAAGAACGCTGCCGCGCTGGCGCTGCCCTTCAAGGGATATGAAGAAGACGTCAAGGCTTCCTACGCGGACGCTCTGTCCGATGCCTGGACCCAGGTCAGCTACCCGGTCAGCATTCAGGCTGATACCGATTACGGCGAGACCGTAAAGAGCGCACAGGGCAAGTTCCTGGCTGACGTGATCACCTGCGCTCCCGAGAAGTTTGACGAAGTCTTTGACGCCGGCATCCAGGATATCCTGAATTCCGGCGCACAGCAGATGATCGATGAGTACCGCGCGGCTTACCAGGCAGGTAACTATCGCGGAACTTTCCCCGGAGACCTGTGATCAATTGGGGGGCTTTCCGATCGCCTCCCAAGCCCCCTTCGGCACAGGTGGGTTTGAAGATTTAAAAAGCAGAAACACAACAGGACTGCCTCGATCGATCCGTCGGATCGGGGGAGGCAGTCCCCCTTTATACCCAAATATCCGGTTTTTCAGCTTATAATTCCCTGTTTTTGAAGCGGCTCAGCTGTTTCCGGTACTGTTTCGGAGACATGCCGACCACTTTGGAAAAGGAACGAAGGAAATTGGAATAATCATTGAAACCGCACTGATAGGAAATGGTATTGAGCGAGTCGGCACCCAGCATCAGCTGGCGTGCGAGGGTGACCCGGCGGTAGAGGACATAGTCGTAGACGCTTCGGTTGGTGAAGCGGGAAAACTCGTGGGAAAGATAGGATTCGCTGACGCCGAACCGCCTGGCCAGTTCACTGATCCGAAGCGGCTGGGTGTAATGATTGTTGATATAGGTCAGCACATCCTGAATGGCGCTGTTTGAGGCGCCCTCATCCTTGACGGGAACCGTACGGCGGATGACCTGACAGAGCAGATTCAGCAGCGTCATCATATGCGCGTAATCCTCAAAACGGTCTACAGCGTCGCCGTCCCGCATCTGTGCGGATTCAATCTTGCGGATACAATACACAAACCGATCGGCATCGACATCCGACAGCTGATAGGTATGATGCCCGCCGGCGGCGCGGGCCTGGAGGAACTGGTTGAGGTTCAGCTGGCCGCAGCCAAGGTTTTCCAGCACTTCCGGGGACAGATTCAGGAAAGCGCGCTCATAATTTTTCATCTCGCCGGTGCAGGAAAGCCCGTGCATGCAGAAGGGCGGGAAAATATAGACCTGATTGGGTTTGAGCAGGTACAGCTTGTTATCCACGCCCATGTATTGCCCGCCGTGGAGATGAATATAGAGCTCATAATAATCGTGGCAGTGATACTGGGTTACTTCCATCTGCTCATTGAAACGGTAACGGGCTTCATACCCCTGACCGCCCTGGGCCATCGGCTCAAAGGGGGTCTGAATTTCATAGGTTTCCATCGTGAATCCTCCGGGTGCTTTTACACCTCATCCGGCCTTCAGCCACTTTCCCCTAAAAGGGGAAGGCTTTGAAAATGTGCAGCATTTGCATATGATGAAAGAGGGAAAAACGTATATGATCAACGTGGCTATCGTAGGAACAGGCGGAATCTCTCACACTCATATCCAGGCATATCTGAAATTTCCGGAACGTTGCCGAATCGCGGCGCTTGTGGATATTATCCCTGAAAAGGCGCGGCGTGTCAAGGAACAGTACGGGCTGGACGCGGATGTGTATCTGGATCACCACGAGATCCTGGACAAGGAGATTGACCTTGTGGATGTATGCACACCGCCGTATGTCCATGCGGAAATCTCGATCAACGCGCTGAAAAGCGGGAAGAACGTAGTATGTGAAAAGCCCATGGCAGCGTCCCTGGCTGAGTGCGACGCGATGCTGAAAGCGCGGGACGAGAGCGGGAAAAAACTGTCGATCATCGCGCAGAACCGTTTCCGGCTGCCGGTGCGCAACCTGAAAGCCATGCTGGACAGCGGCCTGGCCGGGAAAGTGCGGCATGTGACGGTCAATTCCCTGTGGTTCCGGGGCCACAGCTACTACGACCTGTGGTGGCGGGGAACCTGGGAAACGGAAGGCGGCGGATGTACGCTGAACCACGCGGTCCATCATATTGATATGCTGGGTTGGATGATGGGTACGCCGGAACGGGTGACGAGCGTATTGGCCAACACCGGGCATGATAACGCCGAAGTGGAGGACCTGTCCGTCAGCATCGCCGAGTATCCCGGCACCCTGGCGACGGTGACGGCTTCCGTGGTGGATCACGGAGAGGATCAGGCGCTGATCTTCCAGTGTGAGAAGGCCAAGATCGCTTTTCCGTACAGCGTGTTTGCCTCCCAGCCGCAGCCGAACGGATTCCCGCTGGAGGAGCCCGACGAAGCGTTTGCCAGAGAAGCGGAAGCATATCTGGCCAAGCTTCCGCCGATGCCCTATGAGATGCATGTGGGGCAGCTGGAGAACGTGCTGACCGCGCTGGAAAACGACACGGAGCCCGCCATCACCGGCGAGGACGGACGGCGGACGATTGAACTGATCAGCGCGATCTATAAGGCAGGATCAACCAGGACGGCGGTCACGCTCCCGCTGAGTCTGGAGGATCCCTTCTATACAGTGGAAGGCATCCGCGCGAACGTCCCGCATTTTTATCAGAAGACCGCTTCGGTAGAGAGCCAGGACGGGGAACTGTCCTTCGGCAACTTCCGGAAAGGGGAAAAGTGATGAACGTATCAGACGGCATGAATTATGCGCCGAAAGGGAAACCGAGCCCGGTCGTCAAACCCGGTGAATTCGTCTTTTCCGCGGTCCGGCTGGATCACGGGCATATTTACGGCATGTGCAACGGGCTGACGGAAGCCGGCGGCACGCTGAAATACGTTTATGACCCGGATGAAGCGAAAATCGCTGCTTTCCTGAAAGCGTTTCCCCAGGCAAAGGCGGCCCGGAGCGAGGAAGAAGCACTGTCGGATCCGGAAACGCAGATGATCGCCGGCGCAGCTGTGACCAGCGAGCGATGCGCCCTCGGGCTTCGGGCTATGGACGCGGGGAAGGATTACTTCACGGACAAAGCGCCGTTCACGACGATGGAACAGCTTGCCTCCGCCCGGGAAGCGGTGAAGAAGACCGGAAAAAAATACATGGTATATTATGCGGAACGGCTCCACGACGAAGGGTCCATCCTGGCCGGATACATCGCCGAGGCCGGAGAAATCGGGAAAGTGATCTCGGTGACCGGATTCGGTCCGCACCGACTCGGCGCGCCGGGAAGGCCCGCCTGGTTCTTCGAGCGGGAAAAATACGGTGGAATCCTTTGCGACATCGGCAGCCACCAGCTGGAGCAGTTCCTGTATTATACGAAAGAAGAGGATGCAACGGTGACGGCCAGCCGGATCGCCAATTTCGCCCATCCGGAATATCCGGAGCTGGAGGACTTCGGGGACTGCCAGCTGACCGGAAAGAACGGGTCGGCCGGATACTTCCGCCTGGACTGGTTTACGCCGGACGGACTGCGGACCTGGGGCGACGGGCGGATGTTCATCCAGGGAACAAAAGGATTTATCGAAATCCGCAAATATGTGAACCTGGCTTCCGATCAGGAGGGCGGCGGGCATGTGTTTGTGGTGAATGATCAGGGCGAAAAGTATCTGAATGCCGTCGGCGTCACGGGGTATCCGTTCTTCGGGCAGCTGATTCTGGACTGCCTGAACCGGACGGAAAACGCCATGACGCAGGAGCACGCGTTTAAGGCGGCTGAATTGAGCCTGCAGGCTCAGGATCAGGCTGTGAGGATAAAATAGAAATGAACAGAGACAAGGTCCGGTTGGGGATCATCGGGATCGGGAATATGGGATCCGAGCATTGCCGGACGATCCTGGCGGGAAAATGCCCGGAGGTGGAGCTGACGGCGGTGGCAGACCTGCGGCCGGAACGGTGCGCATGGGCTAACGAAACGCTGCCGGCGGGCACACAGGTTTTTGCGGGCGGAAGCGAACTGATCCGCAGCGGAGCCTGTGAGGCGGTTCTGGTCGCCGTGCCGCACTTCCAGCATGAGGAAATCTGCATTGAAGCGCTCGAACGCGGGCTGGATGTTCTATGCGAAAAGCCGGCGGCGGTACGTGCATCCCAGGCGGAGAGAATGATCAGGACGGCCGGGCAAACCGGGAGGACGCTGACCTTTATGTTCAACCAGCGGACCAACTGCATCTACCGCACGCTGAAGCAACTGCTGGAAAGCGGAACCCTGGGAAAGATCAAGCGGATCAACTGGATTATCACAGATTGGTACCGGACGCAGCGATACTATGATTCCGGTTCCTGGCGGGCAACCTGGGCCGGGGAAGGCGGCGGCGTGCTGCTGAACCAGTGCCCGCATCAGCTGGATCTGGTGATCTGGCTGTGCGGCATGCCGTGCAGGGTCACGGCCAAATGCCAGGAAGGGAAATGGCACCATATCGAAGTGGAGGACGACGTGACGGCCTTCCTTGAATTTCCGGGCGGTGCCAGCGGCGTTTTTGTCGCATCCACAGGCGACCTGCCGGGGACGAACCGGCTTGAAATTGACTGCGAACGTGGCAAAGCAGTCTGCGAGGGCGGCGAAGTACGCGTGCGGGAGTTGGAGGAAAACGAGCGGGATATCTGCTTTACCAGCGACGATCCCTGGTACAGAGGGGAAAGCCGGGAATATATTCTGGAGACAGACGGGGAAAACCCGCAGCATACCGGGGTCATCAATGCTTTTGCAGCGCATCTGCTCCGGGGAGAGGCATTGATTGCGGAAGCGGAGGACGGACTCCGGGCTCTGCAGTTGTCCAACGCGATCCATCTGTCCGGATGGACCGGTGAAACGCTCGCCATACCGGTATCAGAGGAAAGGTTTGACCGGGAACTGGATATAAAAATCGCCGGTTCGCATATCACGAAAACCGGCGACATTACCTATGAAACCAGTCACAGCGGGACCGGAGAGCGCCTCAGCGGGTCAGGTCATACATCATGATCCCCGCGGCGACGGCAGCGTTCAGGGATTCCGCGCCGCCGCGCATCGGCAGGCAGAGATGGTGTGTGGCAACGGCTTTCGCTTCGTCGGAAACGCCGTTTCCCTCATTACCGATGACAAGCACAAAGGAAGGAGAAACTTTGTCCCTTTCATAGAATGGTTCGCCGTCTAACTGGGAAGAAAGGACGGAGTAGCCCTTCTTTTTCAATGCTTCCAGACTTTCTTGCAGGGAAGGCGGGAAGGAAAAACCAAGGCGGAAAATGCTGCCCATGGTCGCGCGCAAAACCTTCGGAGAAAAAAGATCGGCACACTCCCGACTAAAAAGGATTCCATTGAATCCGGCAGCATCTGCGGTACGAATAATGGTTCCGACGTTTCCGGGATCCTGTACGCCATCAAGCGCAAGCAAGCGTGGGCCGTCAGCCGGTTTTGTCTCCAGATCCATTACCGCTGCAATGCCCTGGGGTGTCTTTGTATCGGAGATACTGCTGAAGATATGCTCGGGAAGAACGAATGCTGGAATAGCGGCCGGGAGATCGAAACTGACGCCAAGATTCTCCCGCAGAAGGACGGCTTTCACCATCATGCCGGAAGCAAGCGCTTCACGGACCATTTTGGGTCCCTCCACCAGGAAAGCATGATGCATTTCGCGGCCTTTTTTGTCTTTTAAGGATTTCCAGGCCTGGACTTTCGTGTTCTTCAGGGAGGTTATGGTTTCCATCAGTAAAATCCTTTCTGTGGAGGCTTTCCGATCGTCCGGAGCTGCCGTTAGGAATCGCACATGCTCCACGGGCGGTGTGTCGCTTCACGCACCGCGCGGGACATCGTTCAGCTGAGAAAGAGCAACTGACTCTTTCTCTGGGCGCTACGCTCCCAACACTCCTTCGACTTTTACACTGAAGTCAGGTCGAGCAGGGTTGTGAGCCAGGCGGAGAGAGAATCAAAGGGCTTGAGGGCCGTCCGCTCCGTGAAGGACTGATCGATGGCGGTTGAGACGACCGACTCGCCGTAGGGAGTAAACGGGTGGTAGAAGTCTCCGGTGAAGAAATTCGGGAACAGCATAGCCGCAGAGGCCGGGAATTCCTTGGCAAAACGGATCAGAAACTGCGGGAGAAGCTCCTCCGGACGGACGGAAAGCGCGGCAGGAACGGCGGTCGCATCAGGCAGGTCGGGTGTAATCTGTTGCAGGACAGAGAGACCGACGGGTATTTCCATCTTCTTTTCGGCGGAGAAGAGGAGCGAGATGGAAGCAACGCGCTGGTTCCGGAACATGGTGAGACAATGCCACAGGCCGGTCTTGACCTGATCCGGCAGACCCTCCAGCAGCAACGAACCGCGGCCAGCCAGGCAGAGGCTCATTTGCTCGGGCAGGAAATCGTTCCGGCCCGGATCGGTTGAAATCTGCAGGAGAATAAGGCCTGAAAGCATCATCAGGTAGCTGAAGTGCAGCAGCAGAAGGGAACCGAGACGTGTTGGAAGTCCGGTCGAAGGGTTGTACAGCAACGCGGGAAGCAGGAAGGCAAAGCGGTCTGCGATGAAACTGTCCAGCGCGAGGCGCGAATGACGAAGCGCTGAAGTGTCGGCCCTCGCGTTGTTCAAAATCTGCTCGAGCAGCACCAAATCCTGCTGGAAAACCGGATCCTGCGCATAGCCGAGATCCTGACGGAGAATCGAAGGATCACGCAGCAGGGACGGGAGCAGCATATAGTGCACACCAAGGGGAATCTGGCAGCTGCGGACAGCCTGCTCCCTTCCGCGGAGGAAAAGCGAGATATCCGCGGTGCAGGCGCCAATATCCAGGACCATAAAGCCGCCCCGGGTGTCTTCCGAAGCGCAGAGGCGGAAATAAGCTCCCAGGGCCGCGCTTTCCGCGGCAAAGGTAACGAGCGGCTGCTTCTCCGGGATCGGGAAACCGGCGGCCTCGTTGACTTCCCGGGCCAGAGAGATAAACAGTTCCCTGAGTTTCTCCCGGCCGGCTTTAGCCATCTCATCCGGAATGGCAAAACGCCAGAGGATGGAGGCAAGCCCGTCCGAACGCGCCTGCAGCGCGGTCATCAGCATGATCTGATGCAGACAGAGCACGATGGAACGCCCCTTTTCCTCTTCCCATTTCAGGCAGGTATAGAGGGCGCCGGTTGGAACGGAAAGCACGTCCTGGAGCGAGGAGGACATCAGCACGATGCCGTCCTCAAAAGGCAGCGGCGCGGCTCCTGGAACGTTTCGGAAGATCCGGGACGCGGTCGGAAGAAGCGCAGAAACCGGAACCGCCGGCAAAAACTCGCGGTGAAGCAGATCCCGGGAAGAAGCCGGGTTATTAATCAGCGTGCGCACCATGGAGGCGCCCTGAAGCGGCTTCCGGCGATGCCCGGCGGAAAGAACGACGGAGGTGCCGACCGAACCGAAATCAATGCAGGCCGTCACGCTCTCATCCTTCCTGATTTCCGGCGAGGGAAGCAGATTCAGCACGGAGCCGATGGCAGCGCCCTCACGGCTGAATGTAAAGCACAGCGGAAAAGAGGGCGTGCGTGAAACCGACCGGGCGGACTCCCCGTGCTCCGGCGACAGGGACGAACCGTCGGCCGTAAAGATTTTCATATCAAAGGACGCCGGCATGTTCGCGTAGATCAGATAGGCTTTCCAGTCTTTGGGAGAGAAGGGCAGGTTCGGCCAGACGGCGAGCGTCGGGATATCGTGGGCATAGAGATTCAGGATCTCCTCCGGCGCCCAGGTGCGAATCATCCGGACCGGGAAGCTTCCTTCCAGCGTCAGTACGGCCTTGACGCCGCTTCCTTCGCTTCGTTCAAAAGAGAGCATCCCCTGCCTGAAAAGGGTACGGCCTTCGGGAAGGCGGCAAAGCGCAAGCGCAAAATCTTCATTCAGCGGCGGAAGCACGGCATCCGGCTGGATGACAGGCTGCCCGGCGGACTGTTCGCTTTCCTTCTGCGGAACTTCCGCCGGCGGAAGAACACACATGGCATTGAGCAGGGAATCCCCGATAATCTCTCCGCCCCGGGCAGGGAAAAGCGCCAGCCGGTCGCAGAAGGGCTGAAGCGCAGGGACGGCCAGATTCTGTCCCAGCGATTCCGTCAGGATTGTCAGCACGGAAGGGGAATGCAAATCCCAGGGCCAGGTCAGCTCCGTGACTGTATCCCGGATCGGCTGGGCGGCTTTCTCCAGCAGCTTCAGGACGACGCCGCGGGCATCCTCGCGTGCGTCCGGATACCGGTCCAGCAGGAGATTCAGTTCCCGGACCAGCGCGTCATGGTAGTCGTCGGAAGCCCTGGCAAGGGTCCGGCATTCTTCCAAAAGCAGATTCAGAATATAGTCTTCGGCCGGGAGCGGAATGGCCTCCAGAAGGGTTTCGGCGTTTTCCCGGGCGAAAGGCACATCTTTGTAGCAAAATACAATATCATCCGGAACCTTGCACTGGGAGGCCGGAAACCCGGGATGATCCAGCAGCCGGGAAGCTACCTCGTCTCCAGACAGGACATGCTCATAGAAACAGACCTCGCGAACCAGGGAGGAGGCGAAGGCGGGCAGCAGACGAAGCCCGAAGGCGGCTTTCAGCCGGAGCTCCATCCTGTCCGGCAGGGCGGAGTCCTCCTTTTCCCGGGAAAGATCTGCAAGAAAGTCAGATAGAAAAGCCCGGAAAGCGGATGATGCGGATGCGGGAAGCGCGTCCAGCATCCGTGCAAGCTGTTCCTTCATCACGGTCCGGTCGCTTTCGCAAAGGAGACTGCACGGATCCCGGAAGGAGGAAGTCTCCGTATCAAACCACGGAGCCGAAAATGCGGGCAGCAGCGATGCATGGCCGGCGGTGCGGCGGGCGGGGATCAGGTCCCGCCCGGGCAGGATCAGCGCAAAGGGAAGCGATTCGCTTTCCCGAACCAGCGAAACCAGATGGACATGGTCCGCCTGATGATCAACCAGCCAGGCCCGAAGGACAGGGGAGGCGTCTGCGTCCAGCCGTTCAAAGGCAAGGGATGCTTCCGCGGATGTTCTGCGGCGATACTGGCGCAGCAGAAGGCAGGCCAGCAGGCCTCTTTTTTCACCATCGGGTTCAGCAGAAGGATCGCGCAGGCCGGGGATCAGCGGAAGAAGCGCCGAAACGGTGAGCAACGGTTTCTCCGGATACAGGTCCGGCAACAAAGGCAGAGCCGGCAGAGAGCCGACGGAAAGGAATCGGAGGGCAGCAACCTCTTCACGGCTGACGGTCAGGGCCGCCCGGACCAGAACAAACAGCGGATCCTCCGCCGCAGCGTCAGAAACTGTGGACAAAAGCTCCTTGAGTAATGTTTTCACGTCGGACAGCTGTCCTTCCCAGAAGAGCGAGGGCAAAAGGGCTCGCATTTCCTTGCGGATCGATTCCGAACCGTTCGATTCCGCCAGCAGAAGCGCGGACAGCTTCTCCACAGCGGCAGGGGTGAGCAGGCGGGAAGAACAGGGATCCACGGAAGACGGATCGGAGGAAACGCCGGATGACTCGGGCAGCGGAAGCGGCGACTCCAGATCCTGCCTGCAGCGCTGAACCGCAGCCTTCAGCAGCCGGATCCGACGGGCCTGGGCGGCCAGTGTCAGATGATCCGTTTTTTCTTCAGGTGAGAAATGCGCCGCCTTGTCTTCGGCAGAAGCCAACGCAGTTGAGCATTGTGTCAGACAGTGCTGCAAGGCCGGACGGGCGTAACAGCCGCTCATGGCGCAGAATGCCTGGTTACGAGCTTCCGTTTCTTCCTTCAGCTGTTCGGCGATATCATCCAGCCGACGAATCTGCTTTTCCTCATCCGTATCAGCCAGGGAGACTCGGTGAACCGGTTTGATTTGCATCACACCGGCTTCTTCAGCTTCCTCGACGGAAACATCGTATTCGGACGCAACCGTCACGGTTCTTCCGCAGGCGGCAACTGCATTCTGCCAGACCGGTTCGCTGATCTCGGGAAGGCGGAGCGGATCCGGAAGGAAGCGGATCAGCGAGAGCACCTCCGACAGGACCGCCTTCAGCGTACGTTCAACAGCAGTCAATGTTTCAGGAAGCGCGACAGAGCGGCTTTCCTGTCGGAAAAGGCGTTTGAAAAGTCCGCCGCGCGTATTCGGCGCCAGGGAGCGAAGCGAGGAAGGACGTTCCGCATAAGTATGCAGGGCGGGGAACAGATCGGAAAGAAGCCAGGAAGCACAATGGATAAAGGCAGCAAAAGACTTTGCCTCTTTCCCGAGCGACTGAAGCGTCAGGATGCCGGGAACCTCCAGGGTATGCAGACCCGCGGCGGGAGCCTTTTCGGAGGAAAAGATACGCCCCAGCACGCGGGCCGCCGCTACCCACACCAGCCGCCACGCTTCCTCTGACTGGCTCAGGGAAGCGGGAAGGGACAAAAGCCAGCAGGCATCGGCCGGGGAAGTATCCTCCCGGTCTGGACGGGCAACAAGCTGCTGATCCTCCATGGCCTGAACAGCTTCCCGAAAGGTCCGTTCCTCCAACTCGGTGGCGGGAGAAGAGCGCTTAGCCAGACAAAGCAGGCAGAAGGAGGCTTTTTCTGTGGAAAATCTGTTCCGAAGATAACGAAGCAGCGCAAAAAGAGCACCTGCTGAAAAGGGATCGCATAGATCACTCAGGAAACAGAGCCTGACCTCCTCACCTGCGTCCACCACGGAACGGATCCGCCCGGTCCAATCCGAGAAGGAGTGAGAAAAATCATCATGGGATAGCAGAGCGGAAAAAGCCCATTCCACTGCTTCCCTGTCGGTTTTGTAGGAAAGCGGCATTCCTTTACCCCGCAGGGCCCCGATCAAGGCAGAAGAAGCAGGATCCGACGACAGATCCGTAAGGGACGGAAGCTGCGGACGAAAAGCATCAAAA
>Ga0265301_10004406_pt1 | contig 14237 bp, 22 predicted proteins | sample AusTroGonzalo_MG_2_FD_193488 | JGI IMG/M metagenome (GOLD analysis project Ga0265301, IMG submission 193488) | Bovine rumen microbial communities from tropical cattle in Woodstock, Queensland, Australia - Gonzalo_04 | ecosystem: Host-associated > Mammals > Digestive system > Stomach > Rumen ...
CACAAACCCAGCAAAGAACTCACGCCATTTGCGGGTGTCGCCTGTAATAAGGTCAATTCTTACCATATATTATAAAGATTAAGTTGTTTCTGGAAAAAACCTCCGTACCTCACGGCAGGGAGGAAAAAGTAACAATCGCTTATGTTTGTGAGTTATGAAAATGGCCACCCATCGGTGGTTCTTGTGTCCAAGGAAAAACCTCCGCATCTCGCGACGAGGAGGATAAGTCAAACATAACACATAATCCGCGTGGCTTCAGATTGCCACAAGTGGGGCAGAACGCCCCGATAAGCATTGTGTAGAAGACCACCGCATTTCTCAACGAGATGGGAATAGGAATAGTAGTTACAATTTGTTGAGTATAATGTATGAAAAGAAGTGTATTTACTGCACAGAGCAGTAGAGTCCCGCGATGGAGTCGAACCATCACCCACGCCACGGACTGTTTCACGTTGGATTTTGGATTTATCCGTCCGCACGTTGTTGCTACCAATTACACCACCAGGGCTTGCGCCTTACCTCACGGCAAGACTTCCAATGATTGCTGTGCATCGAATATGTTCCCCCATCTGCCTTTATCCCGACTTGGGGTACGGACACGGAGCGTACTCCGCGGTGGCATTACCATATTGTCAGCAGGGGAGATGGTTCGTATAGTCTTTTCCATCCGGCTCTCCACCGGCATCGTGGGGTTCGCAGTTCCAAACGTCCTCTCGCTTACCTTTAGCGCAAGCTCTGGGTTGTGTTCTCACTCGCCATCCTCTTCTGTCCCTATGCCCAAGCATCTGCCGTCATCCGAATGAAGCGAAATACCATCGGTCTGGCGAGATGCCGTTTATTTTTCGTCCTCCCTGGGCAAACCGTCTGCAACCGCAACACGGCTGAAAGAGGATATATCTCTCCGAAGAGAGCAAAGAACTAACTTCAGTTTATTCATAAATGGTCTTGCGTTATTGAAATCCTTTTCCTATATTTGTCCCTACAATATGCAAACATAGAGGCTCGTATGGGGGTCGGGGGCTATCAGTATCGCCAGACCATTTATTTCAAAACCGAAGGCGAAGTTACGAAGAAAAATTGAATATGCAATAGGTTTATTCATTTTTCTGCAAAAATTTTTTCTCGGTACTGAAACACCCCTCTCTCACTTTCGAGTCAACCAAGTGAAAGACAATGCTATGAGTGAGAAAAAGGAAGCCGTAGTCAAGAGAAGAATCATCGACTACTATGAGTCGCGTGGCATAAGCTGCCGTGACTTTTCGCGCAAGACGGGGGTGGATGAGACCGCCTTCTACCGCCTGGACTCCGAGATGCAGATGAAGAACATCGTCAAGATTCTGAAGGCGTACCCCGATATGGACGCGAGGGAGATACTCCTGGGCGAACCATCCGTGACGGAAACATCAGACCTTCGTGACATCAGGCTTCTGCCATTCGACGCGGTAGCCGGACATCTCAAGGGGAATATCAACACGGACTACTCCGAGACCATCTCCCTGCCGAAATCCTTGGCGCGGAACGCGGACTTCGCAGTGAGGGTGGAGGGCGACAGTATGACACCGAGATTCCAGAGCGGAGAGATACTGCTGGCTCGGAAGGTGGACGATCCGTCCTATCTCCAGTGGGGCAAGGTGTATGTCGTCACCACGAAATACGACTGCGTTGTGAAGCGGTTGTACCCCAGCAAGGAGGATGACAACTCTGTGGTATGCCATAGCGATAACTCGGAGAATTATCCCGACTACACCGTGGGCAAGTCCGACATCACGGGAATAGGCATCGTGGTCGGACACATAGGACACGATTAAGGGCGGTTTTTAAGCCCATAGAGCGATTTATATGGAAAAGACAGACGTTGATACCGTTGAACGGCTCAAGACCGTTATTAGCGAGGTTTCTCCGAGAAGCCACGCAGAGTTCGCACGGATGTGCAACCTTCAGCCAGCATCGCTGTCGAGGATACTCTCTCGGCAGTACAATCTCACGGAGTTCTATGTGGACAAGGTGTGCGAGGGAGTGAAAGGGCTGAACCGTGACTATCTCCTCGGCAAGTCGGACTATATGGGCGAGATAGGCGAGGACTTCGGCAGGGCGTTGATAGAGTACAAGAAAAGGATATGTGAACTTGAGGAGGAGGTGAGGATGCTCAAATGGCTGGTGAACAAGGCTATGATACGCGAGGAGGAAAAGTAGCGAGGAAAAAGTTTTCAACAGAATATCAACATTCCGCAAAAAATGTTGCGAATCGTTGTACCTTTGTGGCAGAGACATCGAGCCAGTAGGACGGTGAGGGTCACGAAAATGCCATATTGATAGTAAGTGAACTAAATCGGCTTACCTTCTTCGTCCTACACCCCCACAAGGGGATAGAAGTTGAGCCACCTTATAGGGGAACTCCAAGGCAGAGATGTCTTGGAGTTTTTGTTTCGTGCCTATTCCGAGCGAAATGGTGTCGGACGGACAAAGACGGACATACGCCGGATGGCACGGGGTGTTTTCAACGGTTTGACCCTTCACCACTCAAACGCCTTGAGTCTTTCGCCCGTCAGTAGGGGGATGGCAAGTTTCCAAGTGTAGGCTCTGTGTCACCTCACATCCTATGACTCCCCGACATTGCCGTCTTGACGGATACGAACCTTCCGAGGATTGGGATATAGTCACCTATCAGCAACCCATAGGATAACGGCTATATGGACGAAAAGAATGACCATTTGGATGACTCTGCCGAATAGGCTTCGGGGAGGATTAAAAGGGGGTTGCTATGTCCTAATGTGAACGAAAGTAATTTGGAATAACTCAAAATAAAAAACCTCCGCACAGTCACTGCGAGGAGGCGTTTAACAACTTTAATATTTGAGTTATGATTCCCCAGAACGGGGAGAACGACACAAATCTACTTGAAAAATTTGACCTTGCCAAAAATTTCTTCCGTGTCCCTCTCGCTCTTGCGCAGATACTTGAGCAGACTCGCAAGGTTCTTGTGACCGCTAACCGACATAATCTCTCGCATAGGTACACCCTCCTGGTCTAACAACGTGCAGAGAGTCCTACGGCAAGTGTGCGAGGATACCATCTTGTATTTCGGCACTCTCGTATGCTCGAAGGTGTCACCCTTGCTTCGCCTGACCTCGACCATATCCGTTATCTTGGCTTTGAGGCAGACGGTCTTGATGACTCGGTTGAATACCATCTGGTTCATCTTCGGTGCTTGCCAGCCGTTGCGCTTGAGTGCTTCCTTCAGTCTTGGCGACAACGGCAGCACAACCCTTTCGCCGGTCTTCCGTTGGATGTAGCGGAACTTGCCGTCCACGATGTTGTCCTTGGTGAACTTGGAGAAGTCCTCCCACCTGGCTCCCGTATAGCAACCGATTATCAATAGATCACGCGCATTGCGTTCCGTTGTGTCCGGCAGTTCCAAGCTCCAGAGGCGGTCAAGTTCAGCTTTAGTGAGGTAAGCCGTATCCGCTTCGTTGGACGGCTTCTTGAACTCCTTGTACTCGGAGTTGTTGTGGTACTTGAGTTTCTGCCCTTCGCTCATCACGGTCTTTATCTTCGCCACCACCGAGCCTTGGTAGTTCTTGGAGTATTTCTCGGCATCCATCTTCTGGAGCAGGGTGAAGCAGAAAGCGGAGTCGATGTCATCCCAGTTATGCTCCGTACCCATCAACCGTTGGATGAGTGTCATCGTGTTTTTCCTCTGCCGTTTCGCTGGGTTGGACTTCTCTGCCCAGGACTCCCAATAAGACCAAAAAGAGGGCGTTTTCTTGACCTTCGGGAGTGTGAGCGGCTCATCGTTCCACCTTCCGTTATAAACGCGCTCCAGGGCCTTTAGAATGTCCTGCTCCGTGGACAGTTCGTTGAGTTGGGATTCGAGTCCGATGCGGATGAGCCGGAGGGCATTGTCCTTCGTCACGTTGCCCGTTTTCTTTCCGTTCCACATCCGCGTGTTTGCCATCATCCCCACAGATTTTCGGTAGAGCTTTCCGCGATGCGTCACGATTACACGGATAGGGGACTCGGCTTTCTTGGGAAAGACAAGGTTGTAGTAGATGTTCATAGCGGTCGATTAGTTCTTTCCGCAAATATAATCATTCTTGCCAACGATTGGCATAAATGTTAGATAAATTTATTCATTATTACCCATATTGGCATAAGGCAGATACGCCTATCAGAAAGCCACAGATACTCGTAAAGCGGTTATTTTGAGGTGGTTATAAAACAAAAGTGGGTTGCATTTCTGCAACCCACCCAATGACTCCTACCATATCCGCTATTTATTCATATAATCAATCACTTACAATAATCTTACAATAAAGTTGGCATATCTGTTGGCAAGATACAATCGTCTCTGTAACTTGTGCAAAAATAATAAAAATTATTGCACAAATGAAGTACGATTACTTATGCAGGACGAAACGCTGGCTGTCAATTCGTTCCCTCAATAACGAGAGGTGGGCAGATGTCCCTGCGTCCACATCCCCCGGCTACCAAGTGTCCGATATGGGCAGGATCAGAAAGGTAAACGAGAAAGGTCTTCCCATCAAGATACTAAAGCCCTCCCCAGACACGAAAGGATATTGCCGCGTCAATCTCAATGACAAATTCGTTAAGGTGCATCGCCTGGTCGCCCTGATGTTCGTCCCTAATCCCCAAGATAAGCCCAATATTGACCACATAAACGGCGATAGGGGAGATAATAGGGCAGAGAACTTGAGGTGGGTTACAACGGAAGAAAACGCGAACAATCCGACAACGAGAAAACGGCACGATGCGAGTCTTGAGTTGGTAAGGAAAGAGATGGGCAGGGGAGTAGTGATTATGTCAAAGGAGGGAGTGGTCACTTCCGTTTGCGACTCTATCAGGAAGGCTGGCATCCTGCTTGGCAAACCCTTTGAGTCCATAGCGTCTAATCTACGCAACAATGGCGTGTACTATGCCCGTGTGTCTGATGAGATGTACTGCGTGAAACGCGCCTCGGATGTGGCTTATCAGTACACTCTATTCTGATGCCTTCTTGACTTTCTTTGCCAGCAGTTCGAGGTCATTGACCTCCGCGAACTCCAGCACGAACTCCGTGTCCTCGACCATCTTCCTGGGTCTGCCCCTCTGCCCCGTGGGGACTACTCCCTTGGCAATCTGCTCCGTGGCGGTGGAGGTGCGTTTCTTCTTCTTGCGCTTGGTGGTCTTCTTCTTCTCGGCGGCTTTCTTCGCCTTCGCCTCCTCCTCGCGCATCTTGGCGAGTTGCTTGTTGATCTCCTCCCTCTGCCTCTTCAGCTTGTCCTGCTCGGACTCCACGGGCTTGTCCGCATAAGACCACGCGGTCTTCAGCACGATGCATCCGTACTGCGAGGAGAGGGCCTCGTCTATGCCTATTATCTGGATGTTCCTGCCACCCTCGCTCTGGAGGGTGACGTTCTCCTTCGGGTATCTGTCCGAGAGGAGGAATATCAGTTCTTCTGCCGTCATAACACAACAAATATACAACATTCTCGCAATAATTCACTATCTTTGTGGTATATGGAGAAGAAAACCAGCAAAATAGGCGAACTCACCGACCTTGAGAAAGCCGCCCTCCTATGGGGGTTCTACACAGTCACGAAAGGCAGTCCGTGGCAACGCATCTTCGACCTCTGCCATCCAGATTCCACCGCGAAGGCGGGAGTCTCAAAGCGCAACACGGTGTCCGGCTGGCGCAACCGCCCTGCCGTTGTGTCCTTCTGGGAGGGACTCCAGGCTGCGGAGGACAACCGCGTGGAGAGCCGTGTCCGCTCGGAACTCGCAAAGCTCGGCAAGGACGAGGAGAGGACTACGGCTGAAGCCCTGCTGGACAAGATGAGGGACTTCACCGATGTCAATCAGTTCATCGCGTATCTCAACGAGCAGGCGAACACCATCAGGGACGAGAAGGACAAGAGGGAGTACCTGAAGATGCTCGCCGACCTGATGCGGTTCAAGGAGGGCAGTCAGTCCGAGCAGGACATTATGCGCTTCTACGTTCCGCTCAAGTGTTCGGAGTGCGTGTTATACAAGAGGGAGAAGGCCAAGAAGTGACCCCCTCCCTCGTTCGATTGGCGTACCCCCGGCTTCGTTCGGATACCCCCTGCCTCGTCCGTTCAGCCTCGGAACGGGGTGTTGTCTCCGTCCAGAATCCAGAGGATTTTCTCCATCCTCTCAAGGGGCATAGGTATCTTCTCGTTCAGCGCAGCATTGATGTTCTGACGTGCAGTTCCGAGGGCATCTGCAAGGGCGTAGTGACTGATGCCCTCCTCCTGAAGCCTTCTCTTGATGTAAGCCCTGATATTTACCCGTCCCATCTCGGCAACGGGGGTGTTAAGTCTCTCTTCTCTTGTCATACCTTCAAAGATATTCATTTATTGGAAAAGAGCAAGCGATTTATCGTTCAATTTCACCTCGCGCCTGCATATGTACCGAGATGTCATAGCCGTGCCGGAGTGTCCCAGGATGTCACGGATGTCGGAGATGGGCGTTCCGTTGTCAGCGAGGTTCGTGGCAACGCTGATTCGTGCGGAGTGGCTGGAGATGAACCGCCACTTGGGGCCTACCACGTCCTTGCCACCCTTATGCACCTTGACCTCCTCGTCGATGCCAGCCCTCTTGCAGAGCCTCTGGATCGTGCGGTTGAAGGTTGAGGTGTCCACGTCCTTGCCGTTCTCAGCAAGCCAGCGCAGCCTCTCCCTCGTCCGTGCGGAGCAGGGGACTGAAGCCGTGATGCCGGTCTTCTTGCTGGTGTAGGTCAGAGTTCCCCTGACCACGTTCGCCTCGGTCATCTCGCGGATGTCGGAGAGCCTCGCCCCCGTCTTCGTTCCCACGAGGAATTCGTTCAGCACCACCCGTTCGTTCGCACAGGTGGTCTCCACTCGTTCAAGCCGTTCAAGTTCCTCCAGGGTGAGGTAGGTCTTCACCGGCGGTTCGCCCTTCAGCCGGAGGATGGATGCGTAGTCCTTACAGGGGATCAAGCCATCGTCCTCGTATCGTCGGAGTATCGCAACCAGCGATGCAGCGATGGTCTTTGCGGAAGACGGAGCGAGGGATTTCTTCAGCTCGTCACGCAAGTCCATCACCCTGCCCCTTGTCAGGTCGGAGAAGCCGTTTATCTTGGCTTCGCGGAGATGCTTGAGGATGGAGGGGCTTTGCGCCCCTCCGTGCCTCTCTATCGCTTTGTAAAGTGTTGTCATAGGTCTGCTATCCTGTTGTGTAGTTCGTAGTTCTTTCCGCAGAAATACTCCACATACTCTGCCGTTCTCGCTATCAGAGCCTTCTCTGCGCTCTCGGAGTGCTTGTAAGTCTTCCTGCGCCAGCCACCCTCGTTCGGCTTCCTCCAGAGCAGGAGATAGAGTTTGTTGTCCGTGTGGTACAACTCCGCGATGGGTTCTTTCTCTCCGTTCGCCTCACCGATGGTGACGGCAGGGTGATACAATCCCATAAATGTGATGTAAGCCGTTGTCATATTCGTTCGTGTTAGTTGTTAAATCTTGTGGGGTTGTCGGTATCGCTCCGACCGATGCCTACGCATCCAACCCCATCCTGCCCCTCGTTCGTTCGCCCTCCCTGCCTCATTCGTTCGCCCTCCCTGCCTCGTTCGCTCCGTCCCCCTCCCTCGTTCGGTCAACCCAATCAACGAGGATTGGGGCGAGAATCATTGCAAAGATAAAGATCACTTGTGCCATAACTCATTACATTTAGTTGTTCAAATAGTACATCTCGTTCCATCTGCCAAGAACATCCCTTGAATCTTGCAGGGCTTTGACCAGGGCTTTGATGGTCTTGGGTTTCGTGGGAATCACCGGGTTGCGCTGGTGTCCACAGAGCAGGGTGTAGGAGAATTTCTCGACAAGCTGGGCAAGCGTTCCCGTGTGGGAAACGTGCTGGTGCAAGTGCCAATAGTGTGTAATCGTGTAGGTCTTCATAATCGTTCGCTTTAATCGTTCAACTCGTTCGGCTCGTGTGCGCGATTCGTTCGGCTACTTGGTCAGATAATTGGCTTTGTCCATCTCTCTCCAAATGTTGCGCACTTGGCAGAAGAGGGCATTATCGCTGACACTCTTACCAGATCGTGCGATCTCGTCGAGGAGCGCATCCTGCAACATCCCTTTGATTCGCCACAATTCGGCTACTGCTTCAATCTTTTTCATAACTCAAAAATTTAATGGTTGTCAAATAACTATCGGAGCGGTTTGGAACTCAACTCCGATGCAAATATAAGCATAATATTTGATTCTGCAATACCTTTTGTGAAAAAATGTGAAAAAAATTTTAGAGCCATTCGTCCAGGGTTGTTCGGCTGGAGCGATTCAGCCGTTCAAACTCATTCGTTCATAGCCGATTATCGTTCGTCGGATCATTCGTTCATCGTTCGTTCGCTTCGTTCGTTCAACTCGTTCAAATGGGTATATGAAGCCGGATGAACCAGCCTCCTGGGCGCGTGTGCGCTACGCTCCTGTGCGCTTGTGTATATGCGTATGCGCGTGAACCCCCGGCGTTGTGGGTGGATCAATTGGGGGAGATAGAACCAGCACAACAAACCACAATAAAAACCCCCATTAAAAAAAGTTGAAAAAAATTTGCAGAATAAAATATAATGACTATATTTGCAATGAACTTTAATACTAAATGAGTTATGAAAACAAATTTCACCCACAAGTACACCGAAATCTCCAGCGAAGCAATAAAGAATCGTATTAATAAAATGTTGGAGTATCGCAACGGCATAAACGTAGAAAGTGCCCACGTTAAACTATCATTTGGCAATCGCAAAACGGGGGCGCTTGTGCCCTCCGTTTCTACTATTCCAATCGTAGATTGCGGAAACTGCAAAGTATGTTCAAAAGGTTGTTACGATATCAAGCACGTTTGTATATATCCCAACGTGCAAATTTCGCGCGCCAATAACTCCGCAATCCTCCAGCAAGATAGAAAACGATTCTTCGCGGAGATTGAGGCACAAGTCCGCTTTTATGCGTTTTTCCGTTGGCACGTTGGCGGAGATATCAAAGATTTGGACTATTTGGATAACGTGGTCAGGATTGCGCGCAATATCCCAACGTGTCAATTTCTGATATTTACCAAGATGTACGATTTAGTCAACAACTACATTTCCAGCAATGGGGAATTGCCTAATAACTTACATTTGATCTTTTCCGATTGGAGAAACGCGGAGTTTGATAACCCTTTCAATTTGCCTATTTCTTCGCCCATTTGGGAGGATGGAACAAAGGGCGCGCACACTACAAATAAAACCTTTCTTTGTAGCGGATATTGCGAAGAATGTGCAAGGATTAACCAAGGATGTTGGAACGCCAAAAAGGGCGATACAATACTATTTGAAGCCCATTAAACCAGCCAATAAAAACAGCTTTGAACCCCCAAAATTTGGGGGTTTTTTCGTGTCCATCCTTGAACCAGGACAACAAGCCAAAATAAAGCCCATTTGCAGGGCATAAAGCAATATAGTTAATAAACTATATTACTTTATCATTTCACGCGCAATACAGGCCAAAAGAAAGGGCAAAGAATGGATGTCGATGATCTCCCCACATAGATAGCAAAACAGGACAACACGAAACAACCCAAAAACAACCCATATAACCAAGGGCGCGAAATCCGTTTCAATGCTGGTTCAAATCTCCAACAATGACAACCAACATAACCAGCAATGAAAAAGCATTGAGGAAGCATTGCAGGATGGAAGAACGAGGTTTGAAGATGTTTTGCGGAATGGGTTAACATCTGAATCTTGCGTAATTCCTAACCGATTGAAAACCAGCACAAAGGGCGCGTATTTATATGCTACATTATAAGAATAATATAGCGTTATTGTAAATGCGTGTAAATCAGTTAGTTAAGCGGATGAGAGAGGGCAAAAAATGCCCTGCCAAATGGGGGAGTACCCCCAACCTTGACAAGCCGGAGGCGGGGGTGTGTCCCCAGATATTTTTTTATTATTTTTTTTGTTGTGCTATTCTGGAGGGGGCAGAGGGCTACACCAAAGGTGTAGTGGAGGGGGTATGTGGGTGGTGTGGTGTGTGGGTATCAGGGTGTTGTAATTTGGAATTGTTCCAAAGTAAATAATTTGGAATGATTCCAGATTAGGGGAGTATGGATCATCTTTGGATGTTCTTCTTCCGTGTGTCGTATCTGATGAAGGAGAGTTGTGTATCAGCCTTGTCGAGCAGCAGTGCGTTGGTGCGTATGTCGGGGTAGGTAGTCCTGGCATCGGAGAGGATTTGTCTGACGGTATCTATTCCGAATTCATCGACATACTTGCGTATGGTGTCATAGTGTTCTTGTGAGACGAAGGATTGCGGTAGGTACTGCTTCCATTGGGAGCAGAGTGGGTCTCGGAAGTCGAAGATTTGTGGCAGGGGAGGGTTATCATTTGGAGAGTCTTTCTCTTTCTGCATTTCTCTTTTTTCTATATTATTGCCTATATTATTGTCTATGTATTTAATAAGGCTACTATAGGAACCGTGACAATTTTGTAACGGTGGCGTGACAATTTTGTCGCGGTGTGTGACAAATTTGTAACGGTTATCGTCATAGTATTGTTTGATGATGGAGGGTGATACGGAGTATGTTTTTTGTGTTCCGTTGTTATGTCCCTGCCAGTCTTGTACGGTGATGAGTTGTTGTTGTTGCAGTTTGTCTATGGCGTACAGGACTTGTCTTTTTGTGAGGAACGGTAGTTTCTCGGCGAGTTTGTCGGCAGAGATGGTGACGTTCTTGGATTTGTTCTTGGATTGGTTCTGGTAGATGTAGTAGACGATTTTCTCGTGAACGATGGCGGCATTGACACCGGCCTTGATGGCGATGCCTGTAGAGCCGGAGAATCGGCTGTTGTTGGTGTTGTCTTTTCTCATCCTCGTGTGTTGTGATCCTCGTGGTGTTATGAAAAACGGGGAAGGGTCACGAGGTTGTCCCTTGTCGGAGGGTTAATTACTCCCTCCTATCCCCGTATCGTGGGGTAGCAAAGATAGGGAAAATATGTAGAAATCACAACGAATTATCAACAAAATTGATGTTGATATTGTGAATGAATGTGAAAGTGTTTATATTTGCGATAGGTATGAGTGGTGGTAAGAGCATACGCAGTTCATCTGCTCCTCGCAAGACGTTGAATGTCGGTGAGGAGTTTGTGTTGGGTGGCATCCGTTATCGGGTGGTATTGCGTGGTGAGATAGTGTTTCCTCGTGATGCTTGCCGAGGTTGTGCTTTTGCTGGCTTGAATTGCCCCGAATACTTGGCGTGTTCTTCTTTTGACCGCCGTGATGGTATCAGTGTATGGTTTAAGGCTATTGACGATGAAGGTTAAGAATGGCAAGGTGAAATTGGAGAAGGGCGACCGTAGGGTTGGTAACTTCGTGTATTCGCGTGAGAAGGCTCACGTGAAGTTGCAGGACATCGGTGGTTTGTTCTCATTCCGAGTGAGTGACGGCTTGTTGGCTGGCAGGATGATTACCGAGGTGTTGGACGATGGTGGCGAGGCTTTCCTTGGCAACTACGCCGCCGTGATGTACAACACCATCTGTTGCGTCCCCGATGTGGAGTTCCTGACGGCATTGCAGGGTGCGGTGCGTGAGTGCTTGAATCGCCACAAGGACTTGTACGGTTTGAAGGATGACATCACCGATGAGGAGGATGCCAAGATACTGAAGGAAGAGGTGGAGTTGGCAGAGGCCGAGGAGGAGGTACGCAAGGAGGAGGGCTTGGAATGACGAGCGAGGAACTGACCGTGATGTTGAATCTCCGTGCCACGTTATCGGAGTACGAGCATTTTATGTGCGAACTCAGTACGATGATAGAGCGTGGCGTGGATGTGCCGCCTTGTGGTGCTGCGAAGTTCCCTATGAGGGAGAAGCTCTACGCCCAGGTGCGTGACTTGGTGCTGGGGAAGAGGGCGATGACCGATAGCGAGATTGTGAACGACATTATAGAACACACCAAATGACGGCAAGTGAGTTTTACAGTAAGCGTGTGAAGATTGGCGACACGGTGTTGTTCCGTGGTGAGCGCGTGACGGTCTTGAACGCCTTGACGGTTAGTTCCGACAAGCAGGGTAAGGCTATGAAGGTGGAGATTGCCAAGGATGTGTGGGTTGATGTTGAAGAAATAGAGGTTGTACCTTACAAATCGCATCCCACGCTGATACCGATGGATGACGGAGTTTATTTCAAGATAATTGACGAATGACGATACAGACGATAGAGGTTGGTGGCTTTATGCCGATGTTCCTGGCTCTGCGCCTTCCGTTTGGGAAAGCACCGAGGGTCAAGGGTGCATCGGACTTCTTTATGGAGGGCGAGACCGTGAACTACGGCGGTCTTGTAACGCCACATCCGAAGGACATACAGTTGTTGCAGACTCTCATCAAGAACGGTGATGAACACGCCAAGGTTATGCGTGGTGTCGTGGTCTGGGCGAGGATTACCGCGCCAGTATTCTGGTGGGTGGAGCAGGAGACCTATCGCGCCGGACACGAACGGCTCTGTTCCGAGAGTACGATGCACATTGACTGCAAGGGACTCCAAGGCGAGGAGTTGCAGAAAGCCAAGAGCGAGATACCGATGGGCAAGGAACTGACGAAGATAGATATGTTCTCGTATCAGTGTTTGAGGAACATCTGCCGTCAGAGGGCGAATCACCGCCTCCCCGAATGGCATCAGTTCATAGATTGGGTACACACGCTTCCTCTTGCCGAGGAGTTAATCTTTGTAGGCTTATGAGATTCAACGTAGAGCGCGAGTATTTCATTGCGCTGATACCCGAAATAGAGATATGGCACATAAACTTCGCGTGGGCATTGCGTATCGGTTGGCTTGCGTGGAGTCTTGAAATCAGACCCAGCAGGGGAAGATAAGTCATAGTTTTTAGTTTTAGTGTTATTTGCAACAAGGGCCGCGCCGTGATGGTGCGACCCTTTTCTAATTCATTGTCAAGGTGTTATGTTATGTCGGAAAATCCTTTTTTATATTCCACGGATGTTTGCTTCCGTTTTACTACCTTTGCATTGGAACAAAGCTTCAACCAAATCCATAATTTGTTTCATTGTTGCATAACTCAACCGGCCAAAAAGGGCTACGCCGTGATGGTGCAGCCCTTTCTTCATATCCAAGCGAGGAACAACCCAACGAGTATTCCTCCTATGTCGCATCCGATGTCGTGCCACGATGCCACGCCTCCGTGTTCCTTGTCATATAGTTCCTTGATGACTCCGATGGCGAGTGCCGAGAGTCCTGCAACCCACAAGGGCGCGAACGTGGCTACGGCAACGGTAATGAGCGCGGATGTCTCCAAGTGGAGAAGTCCGTCAGTCTTGATCCAGCCGAGGATGCTTCCTTTCATACCAAAAGTGGTAGAGTATCCCACCGACTCCCATAAGGATAAAACCTTCGAGGATGCCGATGATGACGATTCCCATCACAATCCACTTTGTGACCTCGGCAAGCAAGTTGCCTTCGATGACCTTGCCGAAGCAAAGTCCGATGATGGCGATGATGACCGCAGTGACTACGGCAGTCCAAATCGCAAGTCTAACAATAAATTTTTTCTGTTCCATATATGTTGTGTTGGTTAGAGTTCTGATGCTCGGACGGGGGATGTCCAGCAAACGCACCTCGGATGATTTGGAAGCACCTGATAATCAAGGGGATAAGGCCCATTGGCAACCACCTCGTCGCATACCTCGCAGTCATAGTCGCTCCCACGGTGGACGTTGTACGCCACAATGTCGGGGTCGCGTCCGTAGTCAAGCAAGACTTCGTGCTGATAGCCGTCAAGCACTTGGTACTGTATCATATTCGCCATCGCATCTATCGGATTGGTGGCGTTGCCTCGCCCTGGTCTGAAAACCTCGCGCACGGTCTCGCTTGCCCACCTTTCGGGGTGCATCCGCGCCTCTTGCATCGGTTTCCATCCGTAGGGATTGGACAAGTATCTCAACACGTCTCCGATGATGTTGGTGTTGGTGAGTTTGTTTGCGAAGGAGACAGCGAGGTATCCTTCAAGGAGAAACCTGAGCGCACTTGAGTGTCTGTCCATCCTCTCGGTGCTGGATTCCCCGTTGTACTCACGGTGTATCCACGCGAGTACCGTGTCATTGTCATCGTCATTCTCTATGGTCTTGAGCGTCCTGCGGTCAGCTTCGGATAGCATCGCGTCCGAGAGTTGGATAAGGAGGTTGTTGACCTCATCCGACAAGTCCTTGCTTGCGTCAAAGGTGA
>Ga0265301_10004410_pt1 | contig 14216 bp, 26 predicted proteins | sample AusTroGonzalo_MG_2_FD_193488 | JGI IMG/M metagenome (GOLD analysis project Ga0265301, IMG submission 193488) | Bovine rumen microbial communities from tropical cattle in Woodstock, Queensland, Australia - Gonzalo_04 | ecosystem: Host-associated > Mammals > Digestive system > Stomach > Rumen ...
ATGAATAGAGGGGGTGTATATTTCGGGACCCCCCTGGCCATTCAAATTTAACGCTCACTGGCTTTCAATTCATCTCGTATAACCTTTTCATAAACGTTTAAAGGATCAATTTCAATCAATCGATCAATTGCACGTTCAATTTCATCATTTTCTTCTTTATTTGTCATTCCATCAAACGTATTAGCGATTCGAGCAAGCTTATTGCAAGTGTAATAACCTTTTTCAATGTCAAACAAGAACCAATTTTCGAAATCATCTAAACAATCAAAAGGATTGTCAATTGTTGTTATTCCAATTCTTTTCATATATTTATTCTCCTTTCAAATATTTAGATACAGCAGAAGTTGAAATGTTCATCTTATTAGCAATTTGTTGTAAAGTAAAGTTAGAGTTAGCCAAGCTTTTAATTCTATTAATTTGTGCTTGACTTAATCCAGTTTTATTCTTTGGCATTGCTCGCTCTCTTAAAGATTCTGGATCAGTATATTCTAATATTTTCTTTAATTTATTATCACTAATTGCACCAGCTTGAATTGCTTCCCATTCTTTATCTGAGATAACAATAGCACGATTCTTTCTTGTAATTGTTCCAACTTCATTTCTATATTTAGATAAAAGTTGTTGAGACATTTTTCTTTTATCTTCGTCTTTCATTTCAGGGTTTTCTTTAATTCTATTAGCTTTTTCAACATTACTTAATCGTAAAGCAGCCCTTTCTTTAGGTGAATTTTTACGAGCCTCGTTAAGACGTGCCTCTAATGCCGATACCTCTTTTGCATATATTTTTTTAGCAGCGGGGCTAGTCTGTAACAATTCTGTATAAACCATTTCTTTACGAGCTTTATTGGCTAGGGATTTCATACTATTTGCATAGTCGGCGTATAATAATTCCATCTTATGCCTATTATCTGAAACTAAAGTGTTAGCATCATCAGTTTCCGCCATTTTAGTCGATTTAAATGTTCGGGCTTTCTTACGATAAGTTATAGACCCGTCTTTATTTGTAAAAGTTATTTCCCCTGTTTTATCATTTATTTTAGGGACGGGGTCAAATTTAGCATGACCCCCCTCGTCATTTCGATGGTATGTTATTTTCTTTCCAGATTCAGTATAAATAGTAATCATACCTGTCTTTTTGTCTAAAGTACTATCGGCATAGTATAAATCTTTTGGTTTAGCGGGGGTATAAATCAAAGCGCCCTCCTCCTTACTTGGATCATACCAATCTTTACCTTTTTGATTTATTTTTGGTTGTCCTCGTCTCTTTAATACATCTATTCTTCCTTTAGCTTTAGAAATTATTGTTGAAGCACCACCATATTCTACTTCTCCATTCTCATTTACAGAACGTTGATACTTTCTTTTTAAAGCTGAAATATTATTATCTATTTCACTTTGTTTATAATCAAGTTTATGTTTTTCAGCATCAATAACAACCATTGAATGTCTAACAGCTCTTGCTAATTCATCATCATTAGCTCCTAATAAAGTCATATCACTTATTAAATTAGAAATTCTTCCCATTTGATTGTTAGTATTTCTCATTATACGGAATTCTTTTCCATTTCTATAGTAGTGGGTATTTCCATCTTTATCTACCCTAGGTGGTTCGTCATATTGATATGATTTACTATCAAATCCTTTTAAACCATCTAATTGCTCTCTATTAGCTATTTTAACTTTACCTCGTTTATCATGTGTAGGAATAACCATAACTGTATCGCCATCGAAATCAGCACCAGACAAACGATCTGCTACTTTTTTATTTATTCCAATAGCATCTATACTATCTGTTCCTATTACTTTTCTAGCACTAACATCTTTATTATTTACTGTAAGAATTGGTATTTCAAATTTACCACCATGAGGATATCTTATTAGTGCTACTTTAGTTCCTTCTTTGTATTGAGGAGCGTAAACTTCTTTTTCTGTTAAAGTATTAACAGGTATAATAACATGATACTTTTGACCAGGTAAAGCAGCAGCTTTTAAATCAACAGCTGCAGCATCACATTCTGATGCAAATTTATCTAAATAATATTTTTTTATTGTAGGATTAGTTAAAGATTTAATTTCGTCAAACTCTGCTAACTTATCTGCTTTAGCTAAATCTAATTGTTTTTTAGCCATATATTCTGTTTGTTTAGATAAGAATTGAGAAGGTAAAGCATCTTTCCATTTTGTCCAATCACTTTCGTCAGCTCTCTTATTAATCAAACCTAATTTAGCATTTTTACTTTCAGCTTTAGAAGTTAAACGTTGACCTGTTTTAGAATCATACCAATATTGTCCACCTTGATCTATATCTTTTATAGATGAACCAAATGGATTATCAGGATCATTTGAAATCTTCTTAAAAGCATCTTCTCTAGCATTTTTGTTTGAATTAAATACTATATCGTATCCATCAGGAATATTATCTGAATAAACAGCCATTCCTTTTAAATATTTATTTTTATCTACTAATATACGAACTTGAGCATATCTTGATTCTCCTAATGATAAATCAGGAACTCCTCTTCGTATTTCTATTAAACCATCTTTTTGTTCTCCTTTAAGTCCATCAGGACCAATTTCATTTTTCAATACAACTTTTATTCTTCTAGAATCCATACTTTCAGGATAATTAAATTTCTTTTCAAAAGTTTCACCATTATCTCTACTAATATATTCTTTTATAGAATGAATTTTATCATATTGATAAATCTCTTTTGGAACTTTCTTTCCTGGATCTGGTTTAATATCTTTATCACATAATATTTTTTGTGTAGTTTGTTTATCTTTATTTGTAGGCTGGGGTATTCTTCCGTTATATACTCCATACCCTTCGCTTTGTAATATATACAATGCTGTATCAAGTTTTGTTCTAGATATACCTAAATCTATTTCTGTATCAACACCAACGTCTATCATTTTCTTTTCTTTAACTTGTTCTTTTAAGAAATTAGCCGTTTCTTTAGCAGCCATCATATTCTTTTTAGATTGTTCATTAAATAAAGAACGAACACTAGATTCTGATATACCACCCATTCTTTTTCCTATTTCTGTATTATTAAGATGTTCTTTATCTCTTAATCTTTCAGCAGTAGCAACTTGATTTATTCTTCTTTCATTAAGACATAGAGTCTTTTCCATACGATATTCTTTTACAGATAAACCAAATTCTTTTTCGATATTTGTAGGAGTTTCTTTCCATCCATTTTCTTTTAATCTAGAAATTCTTGCTAAAAAATCTAATGAATGTTGATAAGGATCTTCTCCTGATCCCCAAGGATATCTACCAGAATGTCCGCCATCTAAATGTCCTTTTCCATAATGTTCTAAGAATTCTCCTTCAGACATCTTAGAGCTTCCATAATAAGAAGCTATTTCTTTAGCTATAGGATTCACTATTACATCCTCCCTTCATTATCAATTAAAATATTATTTAAATGAACTATTTTATCCATTATAGGTACAATATCTTCAGCAGTCGGATTATGTACTATAACTTCATCATTTTGATATATTCTTAATTCTATATCGATTTCACTTGGTTTAACTTTATATTCTAAACAAAATAAAGCAGCATATATTTCTAATTGTTCCATATGTGCTGGTTTTGCTCCTGTTTTTAAATCATGTATTCTTAGAAACTTATTTCTAAAACATATAGAATCAGCCGTCCCAAAAAAATATTCTGAATAAAATAGAACAACTTCTGGAGACATCTTAAATCCTATAGCATCGTTTACATAATTATAAATTGTTTTTTTAGACTTAGGTTGTTTTATTCCTAATTGAATTGTATTCTTAGCCCATTCATGTAATATAGTTCCCATTTCAGCGGCTTTAAGATTTTTATAAACTTCTACGGCTTTATCGTCATCATAACGAAGCCAACTTGATTTACTAGCGCCAAACGGTGCATGTAAACCTTCTAAATTTTCATGCTTATTAAATACCATATACTATTATCCTTTCATATTTTATTTTTTGAAAACTTTAGTAAGCTCTTTTAAAACTTCATCTTTATTCTCGGGATATATAAATCTCGAAAAGGACATCTCATTCATTTTATTAACATAATATTCTTGATTAGGCTGCTTCGATGCTTTTTTACTTCTTTTGTTTTCAAGAGTAGCCCATTTATTATTATATAAAACCAAAAGATCAGGTAAACCTTGAATATCATTACAATCTAATTTTGTAACTATACATCCTGGAAATTTTTCTTTAAGTTCTTTTTTTAAATCTGATTGGAATTTAGATTCTTTCATAAATATAAACTCCTTTCATATGTTAAAATATAAATGAAAAGAGAATGTGTATCAAATACGATAAGCATTTACTAATCGTTAAAAAGTACATTCTCTATCTCTCCATAAAAGGGCGTGTTTTTCGCGCGAGAAAAAGAAAAGAACTAAAATCTCTTAAACCAAAAATCATCAACCGAACAATCTAAAACCATCGCTATCTTTTTTAAAGTTATAGCATTTGGAATAGAACGTCCAGTCATATATCTACTAATCATTGGTTGAGTACTATTAATTCTTCTCGCTAATTCACTTTCATCAATTCCTTTTCTACACATTAAAATATAAAGACGATCTTTGAGCTCATTTCTTAAAATTTCATCTGTGGGGGTTGTTTTCAAATTCGATACTCCATGACTAATGTTTGAATAAGTATCATATATTACTTCTTCACCATCTTTAAATCTTATTAATAAATCGTAATCGTTCATAGCTATCGCTTTATCAATATCTCGTTCATTTATTCCTGGATATTTGTTTAAAACATATTTTAATAAAAAATCTGTAGTTTCATAAGAGTTCATAAAAATACCTCCAAATTAAGTTACTGGTCAAAAACCCACTTTTTTTTCTTATTTCTTTTATATTTAAAAAAATATATAATATATTATATAAATTTTTATTTTTATACTAATAGAATTTAAAAGTGGGAAAGTGGGCAAAAACGATTAAAACCCTTATATACCAAGGACTTTTACTGGTCAAATCCTTAAAAATATTTGGCCAAAAGCCCACTTTTTTTGACCAAAATGATTTTTTCAATTTTTTCATTTTTTTAAAAAGCCCACTTTTTTTGGCCAAAAGCCCACTTTTTTTAGTAAAAGTGGCCAGAAATTTTTAATCATTTTTAGATGATTTTTGTAATATTTCTTCTATTTCTCCGTCCTTATACTGACGATTTTTATAAGGAGCCTGTAATTGTTTTTCTGTTTTATAAAGTTCTGTCATCATAAATTGTCTATTATTACTAGATATTAATTTAGTTTTATGTTCATTAAACTTAGATAATATAGTCATATCATTTTTAATTCGTCTACGTTCTATACGTAATTTTTTTAATTCTACAATATATTTATAAGCCCATAAAACACTTATCTTATTATATTCAATATAATGTAATAAATCTTGAATTCTTAAATCAACTTCCGATAATCTATCACCTAATTTTTCAGAATATTGTTCAATCTCATTTAAACTATTTGTTATCTCTTGAAGAGATTTTATTATCTCCATTTACATCACCATTTTTCTTTATTGTCTTTTTATTTTTTCATTATATTTATTAAACCAAGAATATAATTCTAACATACATTGCTTACATAAATCTAAACGTTTATGAGTATAATATCGTCCATCATAATCTACATTGGTAAACATTATTGAGTTAGCATCTTTATCATTATCTTCTAAACCATACTCATCATAATATTTATCACATCTTTCACATTTCCTTGCTCTTGCCATTTTTTAACTCCTTATTAATTTTTACTTGAGCTTCATAACGATTTTTCCACCAAGTGGCATTATCATTTGCTTCTTTAATCATTTCATCCATTTCTTCTAATTCACATAACATACGATTTACTACTTCAACGGGTATAACATATGTACCCCCACTTTGCCAATACATTTCGATATCAGCAGAATTAGTATATTCGTAATTATTCATTATTAACAACTTCTATCTTTTCAATAGGAGATTGATGACATTTACCAACAGAATATAAACCTACTCTCTTACCATAATAAATTTTAATATCTTTTCCAATTAATTCTTGTGAATATTTAGCTAATTCTTCATCTTCAATACAATATTTTTCTTGTTCAGTTTCACTCGTCTTTAAATATAAAGCTGTAGTACCGAAAAAGTTTTTATCAACGCTTGTAACTTTTCCTTGAGTAATTCCTGATGATTTATCAAGAACTAAGAAAAACATACAAACCATTATTCCAATAGCAAATATCATAGCTAATAAAACTTCTACAAAAAATTGAGTATCATTATCTTCATAAGCAATACAAGCTAAAATAATTCCTCCAATAAATACAATACATATTAATATAATAAATATAAAATCTAACCATACCATAATTAATTACCTCTTTCTTTTTAATCTTCATTCATCCATTCTATAAATTTATCACTATTAATTAATTTTTCATACATACCCTCATCGATAATGAATTGCTTTAAAATTTTATGTTCTTTCGAAATTTCTAATAATGTTTCTATTCTAGGAAATAAAGCTCTGCATTTTTGAAAAATATAAATAATTTTATTATATTGTTCTTCGGTGAAACATCTGTATTTAGATGAAATAATATCTTCGGGATTATACAGTAACTCCAAAATTTCCGTTAGGTCTTCTGTAGTTAACTCCTTCTCTTTTTTCATATTTTCTCCTTTTCTTTTTTGACTGTTTTTTAATTTCATTTCTAACAGCCATTCTAAATTCTTCTTTTTCACATTGTTTGTCATGCACTTTTTGTTTTTCTATATCATAATATAATCTACCACCACACCAATTACATATAAAATAATCACAATTTTTGAATACTCTAATAATGACACTATGTCCACAACGACATTTTCTTTTTGCCTTAGATAAATTATCATCAATAGTCCTATTAACATTTCTGTATAAACACATTAGTATCAACACCTCACTTTTAATTATCTTTTTTGATTTTTCTAATAGGTTTCTTTTTAATTTCCATTTTTTCAAAATTGACAGGTTTTCTAGAATGTAAATTTACAGGGTTAGATAAACATTCATTACAGGGTTCCTGATCATATTTTGTTCTTTTGAATTTACAAATTTTACAATATTCATCAAATTCAACAAATTTATTAGGATATTCCATAATACCTCCTTATTTTATTTTTTTGAAAAAATTATTATATCGTTCTGTTTTTTCGGTTAAAATTTCTTCTTCTGTTTTTTCTTCTTGTTTTTCTTTTTCTTTTTTAATATATTCTTGTCCTTTGTCAGTGATACACATTATTAAAACTATAAGTACCATACCTCCAACTAATAGTCCAACACATGTTACGATACATTCGCATACTCCCATAATACTACTCCTTTCTTAAATTACTTCAATATTATCAGTAGATGTAATATTTTCATTAGTAGTTCTAGATAATCCTAATAAATGTGAATTATCTAAAAAATTCTCACTTAAAACTTTAATACCATATCTACAAGCAGTTTCATATTCAATGATGCATCCTCTAGATCTTCTCCAATCCCCTATAAATATAACAGCATCAGCTTCACACATTTTCATAATACTTTTACTTAATAAATATAATCCTGCTCTATCATTATTAGGAACATTATCTTCGAAAAAAGTATCTATTACTTCTATATGAAGTTTATTTAAGCCTTTAATAACTCTTTCTCTTTCTTTTAAAATTTCTTCTTTACTTCTGTCCTTCATTGGTTGAGATATCATTACTTTCATTTTTACCTCCATTATAAATATCTTTATTCATATATTTATCATATTCCATATAATATTTCCTAAACTCTTTATAACCTCTAGGCTCTATTATTTGTTTTGTAGGAACCCAATATCTTAAGACTTTTGAGTTTCCATCAAACATTTCTAACATCTCATAAGAATTACATGTAAATATAAATCTTACAATTCTATAAGGGTGTTTTTCTAATTCTTGATTGATAATAGATAACCATTGATGAATTATCATATGTAATTTATCATAAGACAATCCACTATCTAATTCATCGATCATAACATAAATTGGTTTATCATTCGTAAGTAATTGTTTTAATACTTCACTGTTACACCATTCAAAAAACGAATCGGTAATTCTTTCACCTTCAGAATGAAAAGCACAAGCCAATTTATATGGATCCCAATCCCAACTAGCTTTAGTAACAATATCATCATGTTTGTTAGAATATTTAATATAATTAACACCATTCTTTTTACATTCATGTTCTATTGTCATTATTGACATTGTTTTGCCAGTTCCATTAGGACCTAATAAAATAGTGATAGGGGTTAAAATATCATTAAACTCCACCACTCTATAATAATCAGGATGTTGTTTCTTTCTATTACAAAACGTACGTAATTTTACATCCATATTACACCACCATTAGGCTGTTCTTTCATATTTTTTTCAATTTCTTTAGCTAATTTTTCAGCACGTTTAGCAGCTGGACTATTTGGTATATCCATTTCTGCTATTTCTTTTTTAAACATTTCGCCAACAGTTAAAGGTTTTTCTCCAGTACAAATAGATTTCATTTGAAACTTATATTCTTCAGGTACATTGAAAACTATATAAGAATATGTAGAATCAAAATCGTCATCATAATCTGTTATAAACATGTCATGTATTCTAACTTTTTTATACATATCTTGATAATCAATTCTATTTGAACCACCACAACGTGTATATACTATTATTTTATCTCCAGTCTCATTTAAAAATACGTCTCTAAATCTACAAAAAGTATCTCTTGTCAATCCTAAAGATTCTAATAAATAATCTGTATATACATTTTCACCAAATAATCTAGTATATAAACTCATAACTATTCCTCTTCGAATTCATCTTCAGCTACTATATAACCTAGATTACCAACTTTTCCATAATATAATTTTTTATTGAAATTTTTATCGAAATCAGACCTTCTATCTATAAAATTTTTACAAGCCCAATTACCTTCTAATGATAAATAAAAAACCTCTTCAGCATCTAATGTTGAAGAAATTTCTTTATCTATTTTAAATACTTTACCACCGATACCTTGATGTGTTACACTTTTTTTAATAATTCTCGTTTCCATATTAATTCTCCTTTCTATAAATATTATAAACCTAGAATGTTATTAGAATCATAACCTTCAAATTCATCTTCAGCCATAATATAACCTAATATACCAACTTTCCCATAATATAAATTATGTGGAAAATCAATATCAAAATCTTTTCTTCTAGATAAAAATGCTTGACATATCATATTGCCACCAATTGCTCTATTATAAATGCTTTCTGGTGTTAATTTTTTCGAAGCATCACTATCTATTATAAAAGTTTGACCGCCAATATTTTTATAATCAATATCTTTTTTAATAATTTTTGTTTCCATTTAAATCTCCTTTTACCAATTAACATATTTTAATTCATTAAATTTTCTTTTTTGACTTAATGCTTTTGATATAGCTAAATCAATACCACTTCTACTTTTTAAATGATAAAAATATAAATCTGTATAGGGGGTATTTAATCTATCTATACGTCCACATGCTTGAGTTAAAATTTTATATGAATAATTAAGGCTGTAAAATATAATAGTGTCCGTTGTAATACAATTCCAACCTTCTGCACCCGCAGTATATTGGACCAAATATATCCAACGTGATCCTGTAGGTATCTCCTGATGTTTGTGTCCGTTCCATTCTGCTATTTCTACCTCCTCATTTAAACCATATTCTGTATGTAAATTCTTTAAAATATCAAGTTCATAATCAAAATTATAAAATATTATAGCTTTAGGACATTTTTCTAATAATTCCATTAAAGCTACAATTCTCGAATCATCTTCGTTAACAATTCTTCTTAAAATATAACATAGATCACTAGGATGTTCAATTGGTAAATCTTTATAAGGATCCCATCTATTTCTCATAGTATCTCTAAATTTTATTTTATCATAATTAGCATAAACATCTATATGATGAGGAATTGTTTGACGTTTAAAATCCATATCTATCAAAATATCATTTCGTTGACGAATCAATCGTCCTACATTAATATATCTATCAATCTTAGGATATTTTGTAAATCTTGAAAATATAACATGTTCTCTGTTAAATTCTGTTTTGTTTTTATAAAAACCGTTTGCTATAAAAACTGGAATATAATCAGACCAATTGTCACCTGGAGTAGCACTTAATAATATCCATTCATTATGTTTGGTTATTTTTAAGAATGCTTTAACCCAGGCTCCTGATCCTACAACCCTCTGTTCATCAAATATAAAGAAAGCCTCTTGAATGTCTTGGTATTTTTTAATATTATTCCAACTATCTACGATAACATTGGCGACGTATCGTTTTGTTTGTTTTTCACCAGTCGATAGGAGAAAATGTGCAAGTTCTCCTTCCCATTCAAGAGTATCACGCTTTCTTGCGGTGGTAATAATGTATAAATCCTTAGCCCGGGGTATAATAGGCTGAAATATAGGTTCCATACTCCCACCTTGTTTTATGAAGTAATAATAAAGAGCAGTTCTAGATTTACCAGAACCAACACCTCCATTTAATATACAACCATTTTTCATTTCATTAACGGCTTTCTTTTGATAATCATATAAAAAAGGTTTTTTTACCAAAATATCACCTTCTATGATAATAAGTTCCTGGTTCTAATGTATCTCCAAAAATATAAGAAGAAAGATTTCCAGTTCTTTGATCATATTTTACTATATAACATAATTCTTCATTTTTAGAAGTGATTAAAGTTATTTCTTGACTTTCGTCAGCCATACTAATATTTTTTACTATTACATCATCATCTGTTATTGGATTATAAATATCAACATATCTATTATAATACTCAACAACCATTCTAATGCAAATATCAATTAAAGCATATGTATCCATAGAAACCCCTAACCTTTATCCAATTCTTCTTTTATTAAATCTAGTATTTCTTCAACTCTAAATCTTGAACCTTGACTCATTCTAATATTATCTTTATGTTGGTAATACCATTCAAATAATTCATAAAGATTTTTATCTCTCCATCCAAAACTCCACCAATCACAAATCATTTCAATTATATATTGATCAGGTATATCAATATACATTTCCTTTTCTAATGGATTTGGATCATCATTTAATAATATCCAATATTGCCAATGATGAGGATTATTATGAATATGATGTAACCAAGCTAAATTAAAATCATTAACAACTTTGTATGATCTATTATTTCCATAAAAATATCTATCATACGCATCATATTCTTCTTTATCATTTTTAGATGCATCATGACCGTAAGTAATCTGATATTCTACATCTTTTTGTAATTGCATATCATAACGACCTGCATTGTCTTCAAACACACTTGGTACATGTTCGACTATCCAATTAAAAGCTTTTAAAACATTTGCTCTATGTTCTTTAAGATATTCATCATATATAACACTCATAATTATATCCTCCCTTTAAAATCTATTTTTTTAAATAAGTTTGTATTTAAACGTGAATTATTTAAATTGTAAATTATCTCGCAATAAACATCTTTAATTTTAGGTAATCTAAATATCATACGATAACATTTTTCTTTCTCATCATCAAAAAATCCAATAATATCAACATTATCTTCTAAATAATCCATATTACCTTTGATTGATTCTAAATATAATCTAAAATATTGTTTTGACAATTGTTTGCCAACGTTTACTATATCACCTTTTTTCATTTTAATTTTACATCCTTTCAAAATATATACATTTAATTATAGATATGGAAGAGGAATCTTTTCGATTTCAGCTCTTATTTCTAATTCTTTTAAATAATTTCCCATATAATAAGCTTGATCCTCTAAAATTGTAACATCACAAGTTGGTTCAAATTCTAAAGTTCCAGCTTCATATTTAACTAACATTTTATGTAAATTATTATATCTTATTTTTGTTTGCATATATTCTGCAACGAATCTTTTTTTATAATCGTCACTTTTCATAAACCAAATAGTATCTTCTAAAGATAATCCATCATAATGATTAATTCTTTTTATCATTTCTTCTAATGTTAATTCTTTTTCTACATTTTCAATATTTTCTTCTGACATTTTATTATTCTCCTTTTAAATTTTTACCAAAATCTCTAAGAGTTTCACAAGCTTCTTCAACACTCATGAAACCCATTGGTTCTTCTGTATTTTCTTCAACTATTTTTCTTATAAAATTAGTTTTACCATTTATTTTTTTAATAATGGCCATGCATAATCCCTTTTCTGGATCCCAAGCATCATCTTCTGATTTTTTTACAACAGTTTTAGTTCCATCATTCCAAAATATAATAGTAGCTGGATTACTAAATATAACTCTTGAAATCATTGAAGATATATCTTTTTGCGGAACATGTTTATATAATTCGGTTGTTAATGAATAATCATTATAGCAATATCTTAAAGCATCAACAAAATCATCATTTGATGTTGTCAATGTTTTATTAGATATAGTTAACGGACAAACATTGTCTAAGGCTTTAATGCTTACAGTTACATTATTATTCTTCTCTGCTTGCATATCTTGCTCCGAAACGATCTATGTTTTGATTAACATTAATAGCTTGAAGATAAGCACTTCTACCAGTTTTACCATTAACTTCCCAATCATATGGTCTAATATCCATATCAACACTAGCTATATCTATATCATCTAACATACCAATAGTATCTTCATTAAGTTTAGTAACCTGATCCCCCGAAACTAAATAAGCAGCTGGTCCTCTATTATTAAATTTAACCTTAACTGGTAAAAACATAAAAGGAGCATCTTCGTCATCACGAGGTGGTTTTATTTTAACATTCCATCCATCATTTACCAATTCATCACAAATTTCTTGATTTGGTATAACAACTGCAAAATTTCTATCTCCTTCTCTATTATATTTACTAGCAATTCCTTCGAAATTTCTATATATAATTCTTGCATCTTCTATTTCTAATACATTTCTTGTAAAATTAATTCTCATATTATTACCTCTCCTTTAATACAAATATAAATAAAAGGAGTAGATGTTTGTCTACTCCAATTTCAATTTTTAATAAATATTCAGATAAATTATTTTTTCTCAATTTTTGATGTAATAAAATTATCTAATACTTCATATAATCTCTTTCCAAATTCAATTCCTGCTGTAACAGAAGCTCCTATTAAAAAGAAATCTACTAAGTTAACATTTTTTCTTTCAATACCCATATAATTTATCCTCCTTTCATTATACTACGTGTATGATTCGCGAAAATATCAATCACTATTAGCAAACATTTCGAAATCACCATATTGAGATATAGCAGCAACTGCTTCATCTACTAAATTATTATAATAACTTTTATCAATGATTTCTTCATAATTTTCTCTTACCATTTCGGATTCAAGCCAACGATATCCTTTACTACCAGTAGCAGCATAATATTTACCATCTTTTTCACGAATTAATAATCCTCCACCTTTACCAGGTATTATTGGACAAAAATTTCCAACCTTTCCTACAAATTTATAATCATGTCCTGTTTCTATTATAGAATTTAAACGTTCATATGATGTTCTGTATTCTGGTTCAGAAATTAATTCTTTTTTAAATTGAGTTTCTAATTTAGATAATTCTTTTTCTTCTAAACTTACATCTGGCAAATTCTCATTCATATCTAAATATAAAGCACTAGTAACTGATTTAGTTTCACACATATCATCAAAAGTAATTGGTTCTTTACTGAACAAAGTTTTAAATACATAAGGTATTTGAAATTGTGTACCAGTTGCTGTCCATTCACCATCTTTAACTTTAGCAATATAAACAGCATCATTAACTAAACACATTTTCTCGTATGTAGCTTCATGTTCAAATGTATATCCATACTTTTTACCAAACTCCATAACAAACTCTATAATTTCCGGAGTTGCATTAGGTATTTTAATTGAATCAGTCTTAATATGAGCAACTGTAAATCCTCTTTTTTGTACCTCTTCTTTTAAATCAACCATGAATAAAGCTCCACGTTTAGCTACAATATTATCTTTATTTCTAATATCTCTAAATGGATTATCAAAATTTGCTGATGTTAAACCATATACAGAATTAATAGCCGTTTTTAATGCATTAGCTAATTCTTTAGATGTTAATTCCCCATTAATTACTTTTTGTA
>Ga0265301_10004411_pt1 | contig 14216 bp, 13 predicted proteins | sample AusTroGonzalo_MG_2_FD_193488 | JGI IMG/M metagenome (GOLD analysis project Ga0265301, IMG submission 193488) | Bovine rumen microbial communities from tropical cattle in Woodstock, Queensland, Australia - Gonzalo_04 | ecosystem: Host-associated > Mammals > Digestive system > Stomach > Rumen ...
AAAGCCTCGGCTATACCGCCTGCAATACAGGTGAGAGTATCACAGTCGCCGCCAAGAGATACGGCAGTGCGGATAACGTCCTCGAAGTCATTGCCTTCGAGAAATGCTGTTATAGCTTCGGGTACTGTTTCCTGACAAGTCTCAACATGGTGATATGTGGGGCGTATCTCATCGCAGGTGCGTGAGAGGTCATAACCAAACTCCTCGATTATATAATCGCGTATCTCATCTTTGCTGCTGCCGTTTCTTGCGAGGAATATGGCACTGGCAGTAGCTTCTGCGCCTTTTATTCCTTCGGTGTGATTATGTGTGACTTCAGCTGTGAGTGCTGCTATGTGGCGTGTGGTATCAATATCATCATACAGCCAGCCTGTCGCTGCAACTCTCATAGCAGAGCCGTTTCCGTAGCTGCCATAAGGCTGCGGATCTTTTGTAATGAGCCACTGACTAAACATACAGCCATAGCCTGCGTGAGGATAACGATGTCCCCATTTCTGCATAGACTCGACCAGTGCAGCCTTGATCTCATCATCGCTCTTGCCGTATGAGCTGATAAGAGCCTCAGCAACTGCAACTGTCATAACGGAATCATCAGTGAACTGACTTCCTTTGGCGAAAAGAGGGAAATCCTTTGTCTTATTGCCCCTGTCAAACTCGTAGGGTGCGCCTATCATATCGCCTAAAATTGCTCCGATCATACCGAAGACCTCCTTTTCTTTGATGATTCCATTATATCATACCTGAAAACAGATGTGGTCTTTTGTCAAACGACATTTTTTGAATCAATAATTTGAACCGACTATTCTGAACTCGTCAGTACCAGGATCATATTCCGCAACTTTTGTTCTGCCAAGAAGGTGGCGGTTAGTTCTGAAATAGTATTCAGCAAGGCTCTCTGTACGTTTGGGATGATAAGAACGCAGCATAACAATGTACTTTTCGTATGTATCCGGTAAGAATGAGAGATAGAATGCAGCCTCATTAGTAAATCCCATTTTAGCGCTCGGTACATTTCCAGTTTCTGTCCATGTATACCGCTTACATTCAATTACTATCATTTTTTCAGAACTGACTATATCAAACTTGTGATCTTTGGGCTCAACTTCACCAATTGAAATTCCTATTTTAATCTTCTTTTCAAGTTCAAATTCAGCCATATATTTCCGAACAAAATAGTCTTGGACAGCCTTTTGAAAATCGGCTCCTATTTTTGAATGCTCAGAATTACTCATATTAATCCTCCATTATTAGCCAAGAATGTCTTGTTCATACTTGAATAGAATAGCGTTGACCTCAAAAATATCGTAGATACGTTTGTCAATGCAGTATGATATGATGAGATCAAACTTATTGCTCGGAGACAGCGCCATTCCTGCTCTCTGAAGCAGATCCATCATTGTAATCATATCAAGCTCAAGAGCTATGCCCAGCGCAACCGCAGTTTTCTTCTTCGGCTTATAATTAACATTGCAGCGAATAGCGGAAAACAGCTTCCTGTCAATATTAGCTTTCTTATATAGTTCAACCTCGTCAGCGCCGCGTTCATTTATAAGCCTGAAAAGGCACTGTTGGAATGTTTCCTCTCCATTCTCAAGCAACTGGTCAAGGCCTGTATCCGAGGGTAAAGGCGTATGATGTGCTGAGAGCACCTCTTCTTCATCAGCTTCAAGCATGGCAGCCACTCTTCTGCGACGGATATACTCTTCTCCGCGAATGGAGTATTCATCGCTGTATAGCTTCTTTATGCCGAATTCGTCGATGTATTCATCAATTGCACCGATCAGTTCCGATGACAGTTGGAAAGACTCCTTATCAAATACGACCAATATTATATCCATATCATGAGTAAGGAGATATTTGCCTATCTCTGAAAGCGCTATATCAAGAGCTTCGTTTTTCGGGAATCCGTATACGCCTGTCGCAATAAGCGGAAAAGCGATACTCTCAGCCTTTACCTGCTCTGCGAGCGCAAGAGTATTTGCATAGCAGGAGCGCAATATATCGCGTTCCTTATGCTTACCGTCTATCCACGCAGGTCCGACGGTGTGTATTATGTATTTCGCAGAAAGATCAAATGCAGGCGTCAAAGTAGCTTGTCCCTGCTCCATTTTGCCTATCTTTATGCGCTCTGCAAGCAGTTTATCTTTGCCTGCTGCCTGATAAATAGCGCTGTCAGTTCCGTCACCGATAATCGGCTCGGGATTGGCTGTGTTCACTATAACGTCCGCTTCGACCTTTGTTATATCAGCCCTTATAATTTGAAATGGCATATTATCGCCTCCGGAATCTATTATGTTATGAATCTGGCACAAAAATAACATTTTAGATATTATAACATATTTCACAATTTATTTCAAGCTAAACTTTGTAAAAATGTTTATTATTTCAACTGCTGGATATAGTTAACGGTAGTAGAGAAGGTGACTAAGTTCATACCTTCTTAAAGTATGCAAATACTTTTGATGGACTATTTCATCTTATAAGACGATAAAAAAGGAGCGCCGGCGTTATGCCGGCGCATTATTGTTTTCTTTAAGGATGGAGGTAAGCTGAATCAGATTCTGCTGAAAGGTCTTGAATATCGCTTCATCAATTTCTATTTCAGACATCTTCTTATTTGTTTTAATAAAGAAAGTCTTATAGCCAATAGTTATGTAAGGACTAACTTCTTTTATTCTTCTATGAACATCGGTGAGGGAGCTGTTGTTCAAAAATACATATTGTTTCCACGGGAGGTACGGTTCAAGTCTGGCATGACAATCACCATTGAGTCGTATCATTGTATTCAGTTTCCTCTTTAATAGCGCTCCTTATCCTGCTGAGTGATTCTGGTTTTATGCCGAGATATGACATATGTGAAGTTCAAAGAGCTTTCAAGAAGTATGCCATAGATACTTCATCTGTGCGTTTATCCGACAATACTGCACTCAGCAGACTTCATATGTAAGTGTAAAGATATCTCCGCGTATGATATAGAGATCGTTTGCGTCATGTGCAGGATGTGCCAGATAATCCCCGATGTTACCGTACATATAATGATCCTGATCCCAGAGGGAATATAGCTTTGTAAAATTATTCAGCTTCACGGCAAGTATTTCACTGTTTCCGGATGCCTTGCACCCACGCAGATATTCAGCAAGCTGTCTGCCTGTTTTATTCTGACCGATATGCGCAGAAGGTGGATAATGATATGAAGACACATCCGGTGTCACCTCACATCCGACATATTTTTTCTCGAACTTCTCCCGCGTGATCGGATAAACCTCTCCGATCACACCGACCATCAGATAGATGTCCGGATTGGGCGTCACAGTTATATCGCCCTCAAGCATACGAATATGGATATTCTCTCCCTCCGGCGAAAGCACTGCTGTCGGTACATAGCCCAGAACGACATCCTTTTTCCTAAAGCATTCTGCACCGGAAAAATCAGGATGCTCCCTGCCCGCGAAAATGACATCGGGCTTTGTAAAGAAATCACGTATGCGGTCGGAAATAAAGTCCATAATCTCCTTGGGCAGCGAGCTTTGATAATCGATGCAGCCTCCTGCTTTGTTATCATGTCCGCCACCTCCGCCGTATCCATAGGTAATAAATGCGGCAAGGTCCGGTGCCTTGACAGAATCAGTACAGGTGCGGACGGATATCTTATATCCTGTATGATACTGACAGCAGACAACACAGTCTGAAACCATATCTACCTGTATCAGCGTATCGGAAATTATGCCGAGGAGATTCGGGTCGCAGTTGTCCGCAATTGTATATGCGCTATGCTGCTTAGGAAGTGACGGAGCATCCGCTACTTCCGAACTGTTAGGATGCGGATAGTATTTGCAGGCGCTGAGCGCTTTGGCGATAATGCCGAGTTCATCCTCTGTCAGATTTGTATTCACAAGCAGCCGGATGAGTGCTTTGTCATAGTTCGCCGTATCGCGAAGCTCCCGGTCCATTGGCTCACTGATCTCTGAAAGCCCGACTGTATCCATATATAAGCCATAATATAGTGCAGTTGCAACTTCCTGTTCCTCGTTGATATCATATCCTACCTCCTTGAACAGCTCATAGATGACAGCCGCACAGCTTCCGTAATTCTCCTTGATAACTGAATGTTCCGGAATGGTCTTTCCCTTCGGAAGTCGGTGATGGTCGATGACAATAACGTTTTCCGCCGCAAAGCTTCCGACGTTACCTTCTCCGTGAAAACAGTCAACCGTGATAAGAAGCTGAGGCAGAGCGCCGTTTTCGTTCAGGCTCTGGACATGACTGACCTGAATGCCAAGCTTGTTCAACATAATGAGCATATTTGGCTTACTGATCTCACGTTCCCCGGCATAAATAAAGCGCGGCTTTTTCCCGTATTTTTCAAGATAGCGGCAAAGCGCAAATCCGGAACCTATCGCATCGGCATCGGGATTGTGATGTACCTGAATAACAATATCCTCATAGTAAAGCAGATGCTTCAGCAGTGGTTCATGTTTCATAAGACTCTATACTCCTTTTTCAAATGTTGCATTATGATTTAGAAAGCACCTGCCTACGAGTGCCAATTACCTTCAATAATCTCTATGTCTGGATTATAACATATATAATCTGAAAAAGTCAACAAATACGGACAGATTACGAAGATCTTCCTTTTTGCAGGAGTCACTAAGTGCAGTAGTTCTGACTGCATTTGCATAGACAACAGAAAAGCCTGTATTTAGCGTATCCTGCTAAATACAGGCTTTTTTCAATGGCGGACAGAGAGGGATCCATCACTGCAAAACTCGATAATCCAAATCATGGCTATGATAATACAATGCTTTCCTTTGAAAGAACCCTTGAACAGCATGAAAAGAATTATGTTGATCTCTTTCTTATTCACTGACCTAATCACCTGCGATACCGTAGCACAATCAGCGCAATGATACCGATGGTGGCATAATACATGGATGTTTCCCTTTACAGTCCTTTCCTTTTGCGTTTGTTATCATACATAAGCTGATCCGCTCGATTCATAACGTTTTCCGCAGTATCGCCCACTGACGGATCAAAAACAGCAAAGCCCTTGGAGATCTGTACCTGTTCCCACGGTACGACGGCTGCAGCATTGATCTCCTCTGCGGCTGCGTCAAATAGTTCCACAAGCGCATCAATATCATGGTAGTCCTCATTTCGCAGAACAACGGCGAACTCATCTCCACCCATACGGAACACAGGGCTGTGTTTGAATACCTCGCAGATACTATGGGCAGCTTTTTTCAGGTAAATGTCACCTTTATCATGTCCGTACTGGTCATTGATATATTTCAAATGATCGCAGTCAAATACACCAACTGCAAACTCAGGTACCTTCGCACTGCTGCTGATCTCCAGCTGTAACTCGTCAAGAAGATTGGAAAGTGCGCCCTTATTTTTCACATTCGTGAGTGCGTCAATGAACACCTGTCCGTTCAAATCGCTGATGTGCATCTTTACGTTTCCCGACAGCGTTTTGAACGACCTTGTCAGTCTGCCAATCTCATCCTCTCTGTCATAGGTCAGGACAAAATCATAATTTCCCTGATCGACCTGCTCCGCCGCTTTGGTGAGTTCTTCAAGCGGCTTGGTTATGCGGCTTGTACTGTACATCAGGAACAGACTCGCTGAAATGAGCACAATCACAGCGCCCAGTACGATATTCAGAATGAGCTCCTTCCATTCGCCCTGCGTCTCCGAAACGGGAACTGTTACTGTCAGGCGCATACCATTTCTCAGCAAGCGCCAAACCGCTTCTTTTTTCTCTCCGTGATAGGTATACCGAATCACATTGTTCTTGTCTGACTCGCTGAAAGGTATCTCAAAAGTTGATTCCGAAGCAGGATCTGCCACATCAATGCGAGGGTGATAGAAGAGATTTCCATCAGCATCACTCAGGAATGCATAGCCGTTATCGTAGAAACGAAGACTGTTGACCTCCTCTGCCATTGTGGAGTAATCCACTTCGATGCCGACAACGCCTATGAACCTTCCCTTCCAATAGACCGGCGCATCATAAGAGATGACACGCACATCAAGGTTGTCAGTGATATAAGGAGGAAGCCAGATAGGCTTTCCCTCATGCTTCGGGACGGTAAACCATACCAGCTTTGAAGTGTCCTCCACGTCATAATGCGTAATATCAGTCACTTCATGCTCTACGAAGCCTTCGCCTGTAAGATCCGTGTACCAGAAGCCCTTCACGTCAGAGGAAACTGAGGGATCTATGCGGTAATAATATGTCAGTACACCCTTGGTCTTGGACGCCATCAGCCCGAAGTATTCACGGGCCCTCTCCATGTGCTCTGCAAACTCTTCATCAGTATCCACGTTTTCGAGGTCTTCCTCCGCATAGGATGTGACCTTCAACACCGTGTTCTGCACGCTGTCAAAATAGTAATCGAGGCTCCGTTCGCCAGTCTCACAAAGCATCTTAAGCAGCTGATCGGATTTCTGGCTCTCAGTCGTGCGTATAAAGACAGCACTGAGCAGCGTAGTGACAGTAAAAGCCATAAGTATGATACTGAGCGTTGTAACAGTAATTCTGGTTCTTAAAGAATTTGTCAGAAATCTGGGATTCAGTTTCATAAAGATCTCCCTGTTCCGTGTTGTTTATTAATCTGTTTTCCTAATGTTTGTACTTCCCGAACAAAAACAGTGAGCAATAAACGCAGTTAGACGGTTGTTGAATACACGCTCATTGTAATATTATAACACATAAAGCAACTTTTTTCAATAGGAATGCTGACTTAAAAGAAAAAATATATTGTGCATATACTCTCAAGAAAGTCACGGGTACCCGACATACCGGATACTATATCACTCACTTTGAAGACAACGTATTTCCGGTAACCCATATCTCAAGACATATAACTGCAAGACCAAGGACTTCGCAAAGCTCCTGATGAAAGCGGTTATGAAAAAGATAGATATATGTGCTACTGCCGGTATAGGCACTAATCTGTATCTCGCCAAGATAGCTATGGACATTGTAGCCAAGCACGTTCCGGAGCATATAGGTATACTTACTGAGTATATAAAAATCAGGTCAAATGCACACGATGATAGATGGAATGAAGCTATTATAATATAGAAATGAATCAGAGCCTGAAAAGGAAACATTCGCAAATATAGGCGTAACTCATAAAGTCCGGCTATTACTCGTTCCCTCTTGATTATATCACAGATTTATAGTATAATATCCTCATAACAAAAATGGAGGATACATATGAGCATACTTAATGTTGAACACGTTACCCACGGCTTTGGTGCAAGGCAGATACTGAACGACGCCTCTTTCAGGCTGTTGAAGGGCGAACACGTCGGACTTGTGGGTGCTAACGGCGAGGGCAAATCCACTTTTCTGAATATAATTATGGGCAAGCTTCAGCCAGATGAGGGCAAAGTGGAGTGGTGCAGGCACATAACTGTGGGTTACCTTGACCAGTACAGCACTCTTGCAAAAGGAAAAACGATCCGCGATGTCCTGCGCGAGGCTTTCGACCACCTAAGTGAGCTGGAGGCTGAAATGCTTGCGCTTTATGATAAGATGTCTGACTGCTCGGAAGACGAGATGAACGAGCTTATGGAGGAAGTCGGCGAGATACAAGGAATCCTCGATTACAGCGGATATTATAGTATCGATGCAAAGATTTCTGAATACGCAAACGGTCTCGGACTAAACGAAATAGGTCTAGACAGGGACGTTGCAGAGCTTTCGGGAGGTCAGCGTGCCAAGGTACTGCTGGCCAAGGTGCTGCTGGAAAATCCCATGATACTCATTCTTGATGAGCCTACGAATTTCCTTGATGAGAACCACATAAGGTGGCTGACGAATTTCCTGCAAAACTACGAAAATGCATTCATACTCGTGTCCCACGATGTTCCGTTTATGAATAGTGTAATAAACGTTGTATATCACGTTGAGAATGCAGTTATGACCAGATATACCGGCGACTACGACAACTTTGTGCGTATGTATGAGCTGAAGAAGAAGCAAGTCGAGCAGGCATACGAGAAACAGCAGAAGGAAATAGCTGATATGGAGGACTTCATCGCCCGCAACAAGGCTCGTGTTGCAACAACGAACATGGCTAAATCGCGCCAGAAAAAGCTCGACAAAATGGACAGGATAACTCTTATGCGTGAAAAGCCGAAGCCGAACTTTTCCTTCCGAAAAGCGCGTACCCCCGGACGTGTCGTTATCGACTGCAAGAATGTCGTTCTCGGCTATGACGAGCCGCTTACCAAGCCTATATCAGTAAAGGTGGAGAACGGTCAAAAGATCGCTATCCGCGGAGTGAACGGTATCGGCAAATCCACTCTCCTGAAAACCCTTCTGAAAATAATCCCTCCTATATCAGGCTACGTTGAACACGATCAGTTCGTTGAGTACGGCTATTTTGAACAGGAGGAGGAAAGCACCTCCAAGACCGCTCTTGACGTCATCTGGGAGGAGTACCCTTCCATGACAAATGCAGAAGTCCGTGCCGCGCTTGCACAGTGTGGACTTACTACCGAGCATATCACTTCGCAGATGAGAGTGTTATCCGGCGGTGAGAATGCAAAGGTAAGGATATGCCGGATAATGCTACACGAGGTCAATCTCCTCGTACTGGACGAACCTACCAATCACCTCGACGTTGACGCCAAAGAGTCCCTGAAAAAAGCCATAAAGGATTACAAGGGAACAGTCCTGATAGTCAGCCATGAACCGGAGTTCTATATGGACATTGCCGATAATATCTGGAATATCGAAGAATGGTCAACAAAGATAATCTGAAAAATTTTTTGAAAGATTTTTCTGTTTCAGTGTCACAATTCTTTTATGCCAGCTGTATATAGGTCAGAACGGCAAATAAAACCGTTAATCAAATCTATGAAAGCAGGTATTCTTATGAAAAGAATTATTACAGCAGCAATGGCACTGGTTATGGTAGCTTCTATGACAGCTTGCGGAAGCGTTGAAAGCTCCTCCGGCAAAAATGCAGGAGCTCAGGTAACAACTCAGGCAGAAACAAAAGCAGTAACAACTGCTGTTACAACAATGGCTACAACGGAGGCAACTACTATGGCACAGCTTGCAGGCGGCTGGACAGCTTTATCCAGCAACACTTCCCTCGTGTAAACAAGAACGCTAAGAAAGCTTTTGAAATGGCAACAGCAACACTCACAGGTATGGAGTATGAGCCCCTTGCGTTCATCGGCACACAGGTAGTTGCAGGCACAAACTACTGCATTCTTTGCAGAGGCAAGGCAACTGTTCCCGAAGCTGAACCTACTATCGAGCTCGTATACATTTATGAGGACTTGCAGGGCAAGGCTGAGATAACTGACACAAAGACCATTATCGGCAGCGACACACTTGACGGAGGCTGGTCGGCAAATAGCGGCGACACTGATATTGCTAAGAACGCTGATGTGAAAAAGACATTCGATAAAGCCACTGAAACTCTTACAGGTGCAGCTTTAGAGCCAGTCGCATACCTTGGATGTCAGGTAGTTTCAGGTTCAAATTACCTCCTGCTCTGCCGCGCCACAGCAACAGTTCCCGGCGCAGAACCTGAATTTGCATTAGTCACAGTTTATGCAGACCTTGAAGGCAACGGTGAGATCTCCAGTATAGACGAGATCGCATTCGGTGAGTATGGCAGCGGATACGGTGCAGCAGAGGAAGAAACAGAGGAACACAATAACCAGATCGCAAATCCTTGGGCAGGCTATGAAACTGTTGAAGAGGCGGCAAATGCTGCCGGAATTGAGTTCGCAGCACCTAATACTCTCAGCGGAAGAAAGCTGTATCTCGTTCAGGCTATGAAGGGCATCGCTGAGGCAGCATACGACAATGGCAGCGACAGCGCAGGTTTCCGCAAAGGAAACGGTACAGACGATATTTCCGGCGATTACAACACTTACAGCGAGGCGAGCGAAACGGATATTTCAGGCGCTGTGGTTACTCTCCGCGGCAATGACGGAAAGATTTTCGGAGCAGTATGGAATGACGGCAAATATAGCTATGCTTACTACGCAGATAACGGCGTTGCCGCTGATTCTGCAAAGGCTGATATAGCAGCAATTATCGCAGAAAACAACTGATAACAGGAGCAGAATATGGAACTTGCTTTACAGGACAACTCTCTTTCGCCCACAGGGATAGTGCGGAGAATATTCCTTGCAATATACAGCTTTGCAGCACTTCCCTTTGCAAAAAAGCGCTCAGAGGCAAAAACTGATTCACAGGAGCAGTACCTCCGTGTGATAATGGATAAGTACGGCAGCAGACTGCTCAGACTGGCGTACTCATATCTCCACAATATGCAGGATTCCGAGGAGATATTGCAGGACGCGCTGATGAAGCTCCTTGACAAGGCACCGGTGTTCGAGAGCGATGAACACGAAAAAGCATGGCTGATGAGAGTGACTGCCAACCTGTCAAAAAACAGGATAGAGTACAACAAGCTCCGCGCCGCTGATGAGCTGAAAGACGAGCTTGTGGCAGAAGAAAGGCAGGACTTGTCATTTGTATGGGACGCTGTGAAGGAGCTCCCGGAGAACTACCGGGAGGTCATCCACCTGTTCTACGAGGAGGGCTATCAGACTGACGAGATAGCAGATATACTCGGCGAATCAGGTGCGAATATCCGCACAAGACTAAAACGCGCAAGGGAAAAACTCAGGGAAATACTGAAAGAGGAGTATGATTTCTGTGAGCAAGTATAATGAGATTATGGAACATATAGAGCTTACTGACGAAATGCGTGAGCGTATCATTTCCAATGTCAGTGCAAAGCAGAAGCGCCGCCGCATAAGCAGGATGATAAGTGCAGCATTGGGTGCGGCAGCCTGCATTGTTGTGGTATTCGGTGCAGTCACAGTCATGAAGAATACCGATTCAATGAATAAAAAGCCCGATAAACCGACAGTGAATGAACAGCTGACCTCTACGCCTATTGTAGATGATACCCTCACCTACGGAGGTACTTCATATAACAGCGCCGCTGAGCTCTCCAAGGACTTCGGTGTTGAGATACACGACATATCAAAGCTGCCCTTTGATGTCATGAACGCCAGCTATTCAATAATGTTCGACAGCTTTGCGGAAGCTGATTACTACGGCAAAAACGGCGAAGATTGCTGCTTCCGTGTCGGCAAAGATACCGAGAACATCACTGGTGAATACTATGAATTCACAACTGTTGAGACTGAAAAGCTGAGCGGAATTGATATTACCCTCAAGGGATACGGCGACAGCTACCATATAGCTTCGTGGGTAAAAGACGGACACTTCTATTCAGTTTCGCTTAGCAGGGGAACAGATAAGGATAATCTGCTTGAAATAGCCGATGAAGTGATGAATTAACATTCACGGATATGTGTTACAGAGATACTCGGTAATAATTACTATTCTAATTGTATTGCCGCCTCATACGAGGCGGCTCGACTTTTATACAGTGATTTTTATGTGACATCTCTTTACTTATCTGAACTAAGAATCTCTGCTTAAGATACGCATACCAGAAAGGTATGGAGGAAGTTCTCCCCTACCTCAAGTCACAAGGCTGGCAGGTAGTGACTATCTCTGAGATGTACGCTGTAAACGGCAAGGAGCTCAAAGGCAGTCAGGTACACACACGCTGCTGATCTCTTCGCGCTCAAAGCATATCAGCGGCAATGCTGCCGCTGTGTTCAACTCCACCAGTTACTATTTCATATAATTTCCCTAATAGAAGGAACGCTTCCTCCGGAATATACGATGGAAGCGTTCCTTTTTAATGCACCAGGTTTAGCCATATTAACTGAACAGTTACTGCCTGAGCTCAGCACCGCCCCATTCAACAACAGAGAAGCCTGTTCTCTCGAACTTCTCAAGCTGCTGCGGCTCGATCTCCACGGTGTTGTCAAGCGGAACATATGCCATAAAGATACGGCACTCACTGTCTGGTTCGGGAACAATATTCAGCTTCGCAGAATTCGTATAGGCTTCACCCTGGAAAGAAATGAGGTTATACGCATTGTGCTCCATAAGCGGTAGCCAGTAGACGATGAAGTCGTTCATTTCTTCCTCAGTCAAGCCCATATAGGTGAGCTTTTCTTTGAGGAAACTCTCGGTATCGCTGCCTGCCACGCAGAAGCCTTTGGAGAAATCAAATCTTGTACGGCAATTCACAGCATCCCAGAAAAGATATCTGTGGTGGCTGCCGTCTGCTTTGTTCAGAAGCGTGCCGTCCGTAGACGCAATAATATCCCAGCCGTTGTTATACTTCGGGTACGTTGAATTAAGCTCAGATTCCGTCAGTTCAAGCTCCACATGAACATCGGTCTCTTCTTCGGGATAGAGGTAGATGACAGGCTTTTTGGTAGCTTCTTCAAAATAGATAACCAATTTACCTTCCGTATCCAATGTGTTGATCCAGCCGTACTGTCCATTATATTCTGTAAACAGCCACTCATTGTTTCCGTTCTGCACACCTTTCTCGATCAGGCGGGTATCCGCAGGAATGGAAGCGACTGCTTCATAGCTTTCGTCTGGTCCGAGATAGAGCTTCAGACCATCCTCTGCAACACGGAAAGGAACTCCGAACTCAAATTGCTCATCGGGCACAACATAGGTCGTGGCAGTTTTCCTGACAAGCTCACGCTTCATCAGACACAGGTCAAAGGCATTCAGCCTGTTGTCATTGCAGAAGTCAACTGCTTTCCAGTTTGTGAGTTGTGCATCAGGCGCAGCAAGCAGCCACTTCTGAAACGATACCACATCGGCAACATTGAATTCGCCGTCACCGTTGGCATCGCCGCTTACAACTTTTTTAAGCTTGAACGTGTAGTCCATAGCGCCGTTATCGAATTTTCTGACAACTGTGCTTTCAGTATCAACGAAACAGCCATCCGGTATATTGCTGTAAAGCAGGCCGACCTCAAATTTATCCGCATCTTTGTACTGTGCAATATCCCAGTAAAACGGATTTTCAGTCATCTGCACTGATGCGATATCTGCGCTTGCATAGATTCCTTCCTCACCGGCAGAATAACGTATATCCGGATTCAGGAATATCTTGTCGTTTTCGTCAATATCAACGAGCTTTCCGGTCTTGCTGTCAGTGATACTGAAACATGCGGTATCTGCAAGAAGGACTGACTTCGCATCATCAATTATCACGCAGTCGGCAACCAGTGATTTTTCAGCAGGCTTATCGGATTCGTCTATGAGATCATCCCTGTATTCAAGACCGATAGTCACATAGCCGTCTTTGGTAGCCTGAAAAACCTTCAATAGGTGTATTGTGCCGCCGTCCAGAGGGATTTCCGTTTCCTTGCTGCAATCATAATATTCATACAGTTCAGCATGATCGCCGAATCCCGTATGCATCTGCTGCCAAGTGTAAGGCGTAACGGCAGCGGAATCAAGGCAGAATACTATAAGATTATCTTTAACGGAAACTTCGCCGTTTTTCTGCACATAATCCTGATACTCCGTCAGACAGTCAGGCATCCAGCTGAAACGGTCAGTCTCAGTAATGCTTTTATTTTCGTCAACGGAGAAAGTATGGTATGCAAGATAATGCACATATCCCAATTCCGGTTCAAGGGACGATGATTTCACCCAGTTATCAATGAGCGATATTTCAAAATCGCCTGCTTCAAGCGGTTTGTAAACAACGACCTCATAATCGGAGCTGCTGTTTTCAGTTCCGTATGTGTCATCCTTAATCTGCTGCATTACGCCATCCGAAGCACTTATCCGATAATGCGGCTCGCCTTTTGTATCTCCCTTGCGTTCACACTCGCGTTCTTCCTTGAATACAAGGCACACAAGCCCGTCTTGTATGTGTGTTGTACCGTAGGTATTGCGGAATTCAAGTGCAGCTCCAAAGTCTGCCGGCACCCAGTCAGGGAGCGAGGATTCAGCGACGGTCTCTTCTGCGAACACAGTGACAGGAGAACTATTAAACAAAAGCGGGGTTATCGCGGTCATGCCTGCGATGAAAGCAGCTGTTAGTTGTATGAGCTTCATAATATTCACCTACCAATCTTCAGAATTGCAGTATCTTGTAATGTATATTCTTATAATATCAGAAGTCTAAACTCTTGTCAATAAAAAAGTGTCTCCGTAATTGAGGCACAAAACGCTGAAGTGTTGAATTCAAAGTAATATAAACCTTGACACGATACGGCAGCTTTAATAATATCACTTGACAAAAATATCAAAATATGGTATAATT
>Ga0265301_10004412_pt1 | contig 14214 bp, 10 predicted proteins | sample AusTroGonzalo_MG_2_FD_193488 | JGI IMG/M metagenome (GOLD analysis project Ga0265301, IMG submission 193488) | Bovine rumen microbial communities from tropical cattle in Woodstock, Queensland, Australia - Gonzalo_04 | ecosystem: Host-associated > Mammals > Digestive system > Stomach > Rumen ...
TAGTTTCGAGTGTTCGTACCGTAGGAGATGCCCTTTTTTTATTGTGGCAAAATTTACTGGGGCGAAAATGGAGATCTCCGAAAAACTATCCGAACTTTTAGAGAAAGCAGAATCCGAAGATATTTTTGACAAGGCAGTCGTTGGTTATTTGCTCCCAGACGGCTCAAGCCACACCGTTACGCTCAACACCCCCGAAGATACAGTTTTCGACATTGCGTCGCTCACGAAAGTCTGCCCCACCTCGACGCTTGCGCTCTCGTACATTCTCGAAGGCAAGCTCTCCATTGACGCCAAAGTCATCGACTTTATCCCGGAACTCAAGACAAACTACCGTGACGAGATTTACGTTTCGCACCTGCTCACGCACAGTCTCGATTACCGAGTGCCGATGAAGACATTGCGAACGCTCTCGCCCGAAGGTATCCTGAATGCCCTTTACACATACCAGTTCGCCGCCGCTCCGGGAACCATCTTTAATTACGGGAACCCCGCAAGCGTGCTGCTTGGCATTTTGTTGCAGAGACTTACCGGCAAGAACTTGCAGGAACAAGGTAACGAACGATTCTTTACGCCGCTCGGCATGACGCGCTCGGGCTACAATCCGCTCACGCGAGTCCCGAAATCCGAAATTGCGGCAACCGAGCTTTGCGAGTTCCGCCATCGCGAAATCCAGGGTGAAGTCCACGACGAAAGCGCCTGGGTATTGCAAAAGCTTTTCCCCGTCGGGAGTGCCGGCATGTTCAGCTGCGTCCCCGACCTTCTGAAGTTCGTGAAAATGATTCTGATGGACGGCAAGTTCGAGGACAAGCAAATCGCCCCTGCCGGAATCCTCGACATCGTGAGCCACAACGCCCTCGCCGATAACGTCGGAGCAGAAACCGCCCTCGGCTGGGAACTGAACGCGAGCAAGTTCATGGGCACGAAGGTTTCGCCGCAAGCATTCGGCAAGACGGGATTCACGGGTGCAAGCATCGTCGCCGACCCGGACAAGGGAGGCGCCATCATTCTCCTCAGCAACTTTACCTACCCGCATCGTGAACCGAATGCCGACAGGATTCACGCATTCCGCGCCACGCTTGCGGACGCGTTCTTCGGCGCTATTTCGGAATAAAGCAAAAACGGCCCGCGATGCGGGTCGTTTTTAAACTTTATGGTTCGGCAGGCTCACCAACCTTAGTCCGATAGACAAATTAGCGGCCAGCGGCCTTGCGGAGCATTTCCTTGCGCTGGGCTTCAGCGAACATCTTAGCCATTTCCATGCGGTTGTCAAGGATTTCCTTTTTCTTGGTTTCTTCCTTGCAGTTCACGCACTTGGTAGCCGTCGGCACAGCCATGAGTCTCGCCTTCGGAATCAGCTGTCCGCAGATTTTGCAAACGCCAAAGGTTCCATTCTTGATGCGCTTAAGAGCTTCTTCCAAATAAACAAGGTACTTGCCTTCGCGGGCTGCCAGCGAAAGGTTCGTTTCGAGCGAGTTGATGTCCGTTGCAGAATCAGCGCCTTCGGAATCGCCACCGTCGCCAGACTGATTCTTCTGGTCCAAGAACACGTTAGCCTTTTCGGAATCGCTCTGGGCGGTCACAAGCTCGCGTCTCTTTTCCAAAAGCATTTCTTCAAAGAACTTAAGATCAGCATCGCTCATCTTTACGGGTTTCTTCTCAGCCATATTAAACTCCTTCTTTGTGAGTTACACTGTGATAAGCACCGCTTTAAATTATCTTTTTTTTACAAAAAAGAACAATTAAAATATTATTTTTCAAAAAAAATTGTTGATAAGTCGGTAAAAAAGACTCATTTTACTTTTGCAATTCATAGAACGCCGTGAGCCATGCCCTAAAACGACTCCAATCCTTGTCATCCGTCTTGTGGACATAAGTGCCCGGTCGGAATATCACAAAATCGTTCAGCGCATACGCACCAACGCGAATTCCAGAAATTTTACCCTCAAATAATTCATCAAAATCCATATCCGCTTCATAAGCGACATCGCCATCTACCATTACAATGACATGTCTTTCATAAATGGCAAACGAGACATGATGGCGTTTTCCATCAAAAAATTCCGCTTTTCCATAATTTTTGTCCGTCGATTTTCCTTCACTAGAATTGAAGCATATCGACTTTAAATCGCTTTCGCACCGAGCCATTTTTATCCCAAGAGTATCATTACCTATAGAAAGCACTGTTCCGTCCTTCGCCGACCCATCAGCCTGTGCCCAAAAACTCACCGCAAAGCCATTTTCTTGCCAATTGTATTCATCAATAACTTTACAACCATTCCCCAAAGCCGTCACTCCTGACAAATCTTCTTGATGGCTTTTATAAACAGCACACATTTCAAAAACATCGTGGTGAAAGTTGAAAAGCGTGTCATCGAACACCTTTTCCGGTTCAACAGTTGCCAACAAATGCTTTATACTTCCATTCCTAGACTGGTCAGCATCCGTTATCCAGCCCCAGAGCAACCAGTGCGCCACAACAGGATCCTTTTTCATTACAGGGAACGTAAACCAATTACGGTTTTCGACCGATTCATTTTCGGCACTTTCAAACATAACGTAGTTTCCCATTTCATCAATCAAGGAATGGGGATCGTAAGACCCGGGATTTGTAAAACGGATCATCGGAACAAACAATTTTTCAAGCGAAGCTTCCAAGCCCGCAGATTCAAGAATTTGCGTCGCCGCTTTAGGCAAAGAAACCTCAACGGAATCTATAGGATACCCAGCAGCGTAATCACTGACATAGAGAGTGTCGCCTGGTTCAAGTTCAATTGTCGTAGACGCATCTGTGTGTTCATCCCCATGCCATGCGTAATGGTCCCCGATTTTGCCCATCGGGAGTCCCGTAATCACCGTATAGCCACGTTTTTGATCTTCCTTGGTCAACCGCCCACAAATAAATGTTCCATGGAAACAGATTGAATCCAAATCATCAGTGCGAGTCACATAGTTTGTGTAAAGTCGCATTGAAGCCGGAGCGCCAACTTGTATATTGAACGTCAAAGAGGATTTCTCTCGCCACCAATTAAATTTTTCCATATACCCAAGCATGGAATCCGGCGTTCCTGAAACCGAATAGACCTTTGCCAAGACTCTAAATGTCCTGTCCTTTTTGCCACTATCGACAAAGCCAAATGAATAGTGACCATCACAATCCGTTTCTGCGGAATCCACAGCGTAAGTGTGGTGGGTAACAGAATCGACTTCGGCAAGATAGAGATGTGCATGCGGAATGCGAATGCCAGCCGTATCAGTAACATAACCGGCAAGATGTACTGCCGTTTCTGTTGGTGGAGTTCCAGGATCTGGTTCCTGATAATATTTCACAGAAGTCGTGTCATCGCTGCACACTTCAAAAATCGAAGGATTAGACTTGGTTTCAGGCTTAGTTTCAGGTTTAGCTTCGGCTCCTGTATTTTTACCAGCACCTTCATTCACTGACGCAGGATCGTCTCCACAAGCAGCCAAGAGCAATACGACAAACAGAAACGCAATCCTCAATCCAAGCATATTTCCTCCTTTATTGCAAACATACAACGTTTTGCAAACTAAATATAAATTACAAAATAATTTAAAAGGAGATGCCCTCCCCATACGCGGATCATGACTACTAAGCAGCAAAGCTGCAAGTAGTCAAAGAGATCAAGTCGGGCATGACAACGCTTAGAAAGGCAAAAAACAATTAACTAATAACAAACTGCCGACTGCCTACTAAAAGATATCTACGTTGAGCTTGAGACCGTCTTTTTTGACGCCACTGAGCAGCGCATCAAAGTCTTTTTGCAGCAAATCGAGATTCTTGTTCAGTTGAGAAGATTTGTCGCGGAACATATTGACAGTTCCTTCGCTTTCATCAAACTTGGAGACAATGGCAAGGACCTCGTTCTTTGAAGCGTCAACACGGTCCAACAGCGCACGCACGCGGTCCAAGGTTTCGTTTGCCTTTGTAGCGGTTTCGCCACCGCGGTCCGAAAGTTCCTGCAACGAGCGTTCAAGCTTTTCGCCCGCTTCGTGATAAGCGTCGAGCAGTTCATCCACCATGGATTTCCACTTGCGGATATCGGCATTCGTCACACGGATGAGTTTCTTGGCTTTCTTGCCGACACGCTCCATGCGCTTACCCGTCTCGCCCACCGTCAATGAATCTGCAAATACAGTAACCATTTGCTTGATATCGCCGATATCCTTGAACACGGCGGTCAAATTTTTGGAAATTCCGGAAGTCCCCTCGTCGTAAAGACCACTGACAGTATCGCCATCAGCCACAAGCTTGCTAGAGTTACCGGTGATGATGCTCATTTCGCGCTCGCCCATGAGACCAGCAGTCACGAGGCGGAATTCAGAGTTCACAGGAATTTTCGCATCGGCAAGCACGCGAGCAGAAACATAAACGGCTTCGTCCGTAAGCTTTACATCGACAATTTCGCCCATCGCAATGCCACGGACGCGCACAAGGTTTCCCGGAGAAAGCGTACCGATAGTCTCGTATTTTACGACAAACGTATAACGCTTATGGTACGGGCTAGACGGATGGTAATAATAAGCCGCCAGCCCACACGAGACCACGATAATGAGAAAAATAAGACTTGCTACAAAATTTTTCTTGATTTTAAACAGCAAACTATTCATAGAAAGACCAGTTCTGCGGATTAAAATCTAGCAAATCATCAGAGAACTCGCCCTTCGCCTTCGCCTTAATCTTCTGCATCAGGGATTCGTTGAAATCTTTCGCCACGTTCTGACCGCTCATCTTCATGAGGGCGTTCATCGCAATGACTTCAGAAATCACGGTCATGTTCTTGCCAGGCGCCACAGGCAACACCACCTTCGGGATGTTCACGCCCATGACGTTCTCTTCCATTTCGTTTAAGCCAGTGCGTTCGTACGAGACATCCTGACGCCACTGCTGGAGTTCGACAATTATTTCGATTTTTTTGACTTTGCGAATGGCATGAATACCGAACATCGAACGGATGTCCAAAATGCCCACACCGCGAATTTCCATGTGATGGCGGATCAGCGGATCCGGGCGACCGATAATCGACTTGCCCACATGGCTGATGTGAACCACATCGTCTGCCACCATGCGGTGCCCACTTTCGACAAGGTCGAGTACGCATTCGGACTTGCCGACGTTACTGTCGCCCACGTAGAGCATGCCTACGCCATAAACGTCCACGAGGCTTCCGTGAATAATGGCATGCGGAGCAAAGAATTCGTCGAGAATTCTCTGACCCATCTTGAAAAATTCAAAAGTGTGGAGCGTTGTCGAGAACAGCGGGATGTGCAAACGGTTGCACATATTCCTAAGTTCATCGTGCGGGGTCTGTGCATGCGTCACAACCCACATCGGGGCACGGAATACAGATAAGTTCTCGAAAATTTTCGCACGCGCTTCAGGACCGACCGACTCGAGGTAATTCCATTCCGTATGTCCAATGACCTGAATCTGCTGCGAACTATAAACTTTAGTATAACCAGCCATGGCAAGGCCAGGGCGGTGGATTCCGCTTTCTTCGATGCAGGATTCCATATCCTCATCGGGGCAATGTTGCACCATCTGCAAATCTTTGCCGTAGCGGATAAAAAAGTCCCGCACCGGGAAGCGTTCCCGGTGCAGGATCTTGATGTCATTTAATCTATCAGCCATTAGGTGAGTTCAGAAACCGGCTGAGATCTGTGATCGTTCTGCTTGTCGTTGGCCTTCTTGAGCTGGACCTTGATACGTTCAAGCGTTACGTCGACAGCCTTGCCCATGTTTTCTTCGTCGGCAGAAGCGACAATGACGGAACCTGTGATGTTGACAGAAATTTCGCAATGACGCTGGTGTTCAACTTCGTGGTCGAGAATTACAGAGGCGCTAGTGATATTCGGGTAAAATTTGGCCAACTTATCCATTTCTTCCTGAATACGGTCCTGAAGACCTGCCGATGCGTTAAAATGACGAGCAGAAAACTGAATATCCATGATAAACCTCCGTATGTTAATGTTACGATTTATTTACATTTAAAAACGTTTTGGAACTTCCGTTCCGCAATTAAAGTATATACATCTTTTTATTTCAAAAGTCCACAACTAAATTGGATTTTGCAAAAAAAATCGTTCCATCTTGGAATATTTGCTATAGCGAATCGCCGAAAATACGCTTTTTTAGCGCTTTCGTTGATTCTTAGGCAAAATCTTGAGCTCTTTTTCGCGATATTTGGCAACAGTACGGCGTGCCACCTTGATTCCCTGCTTCAAAAGTTCGTCGCTGATGTCCTGATCGGAAAGCGGAGAGGACTTGTCTTCTTCGTCAATGAGCGTCTTGATAGCATCGATAATCTGCGCAGAACCCACTTCTTCGGCATCCGGGGCTGTGCCCTGCTTGACACCGGACGTAAAGAATTGTTTAAGTTCGTACATGCCGTAAGGCGTTTCCACGTACTTCTGGTCAGTCGCGCGCTGCACCGTGCTTACCGCCAAATGGACATCGTCGGCGACATCCTGGAGGATCATCGGCTTGAGGAATGCGGGACCATTTTCAAAGAATCCTCGCTGACGCTTGACAATCGCACGCATCACAAGTTCAATCGTCGAGAAGCGGTTATCGACCGCCTTGATGAGATCCGTCGCCTTCGCGAGCTGCGCCTTCACATATTCCTTGTCCTGCTTGGACGCTGACGGATCCGTGAGAATCGCCTTGTACGTCTGGTTGATGCGGAGCGACTTCTGCATCTTGGTCTTGAAGCAGACAACTTCGTAATTGCCTTTCTTTTCGACAACCTTCAAATCCGCATTGATAATGTGCGAATACGAATGCGAAAGCTGGAAGCCCGGGTGCGGGCGCAAACGCGAAAGGCTTGCGACTGCCGTCTTGACTTCATCGGCGGAGACATTCAACGCCTTTGCAATTTTTGCATAGCGGAGCTGCAAGAGGTTCTCGTATTCTTCTTCAAGAATGCGGATAGCAAGGCTCGGGAAATTCGGAATTGCGTATGCCTGGATCAAGAAGCATTCACGCTGGTCGCGGGCGCCAATGCCACTCGGCTTGAACGACTGCAAAACGTGAACCGCTTCGCGCACCGGGAGGCTTGCGTCTTCGAGCTTGAGTTCCCCGCGGAGCACGCGTTCAATTTCGTCGATGTACTTGTCATCCGACTGGACGACCATCGCTTCGGATTCATTGTCGCGGTTAGCATCGCAAAGGAATCCATCATCGTTTATGGAGTTGATGAGGTACTGGACCAACTTGCGGAAATGTTCTTCAGTAACGCCATTTTCTTGGAGCTGCTCCTGCAATTCGCGGGTGCCGTTCCAAAGGCGGAGCTGGTCATCGAGCTGTTCCTGCAAGCTCTTGCCCACGTCCTTGATCGGGCGGTCCCAATCTTCGTCCGGGTCCTTCCCGCCAGAATTCAAATCGTTAAAAGGAGCGTCATCGTACGATGTGCCATCGCCCAAATAGCTATCCCAGTTCACATCCGAAGATTCGCCATCGAGGTAGCTGCTATCGACGTCAGCAGTATCGTCCAGAGAACCGCGAGCCATGTCCTCGATATCATCGGGGAATTCATCCGAATCTGCACGCGGGTCGAGTTCTTCCGGGTCCTTGTCGACGGGAATTTCCAGGTCGTCAAAGTCGCCATCGTCCACTTCCAAAAGCGGGTTGACTTCGACTTCTTCCTTGATGGCGGTTTCCAGTTCCTGCGAAGTTTTCTGAAGCATCTTCACAGACTGGAGAAGCGCTGGAGATAGAGTCTGTTCCTGCGTCTGTCCGATATTTGCCTGCATTCCAAGATTCATAATAACTCCTAATCCAAACGGAAAGAATCACCGAGATAAATGCGACGTGCTTCCGGGTCTTCAGCGAGGTGTTGCGAAGAACCTTCCGTGAGCACCTGGCTCTTATACATGATGTAAGCGCGGTCCGTAATCGAAAGCGTTTCGCGCACGTTGTGGTCCGTGATGAGCACGCCCATGCCGCGGTCCTTGAGCTCTGAAATGATGGACTGGATGTCGGCAACGGCAATCGGGTCAATGCCCGCAAACGGTTCGTCGAGCAAGAGGAACGAGGGGTCACTTGCAAGAGCACGAGCAATTTCCAGACGGCGGCGTTCGCCACCGGAGCAACTCATGGATTTCGTCTTGCGGATGTGCGTAATCTTGAATTCTTCGAGGAGCTGTTCCAACTTCTTTTTGCGCTCGGCACGCTTCATGTCTTGCGTTTCGAGAATCGCCATGATGTTGTCTTCAACAGAGAGCTTGCGGAAGATGGACGCTTCTTGCGGGAGGTAGCCCACGCCTAGGCGGGCGCGCTTGTACATCGGCTTGTCCGTCATCTCAATATCGTCCAAGAAGATGTGGCCTGCATCCGGGCGGACCATACCCACAATCATGTAGAACGTGGTCGTCTTGCCGGCACCATTCGGACCGAGGAGCCCGACGATTTCGCCCTGCGAAACTTGAATGGAGACATCGCTCACCACCTGACGGTGGCCATAAATCTTGCGCAGCTTGTCGGTGCGTATCGTGCTAACCAAATTTTTCACTGTGCGTCCTCCGTTTTCGCAGATTCGTCCGTCGGCTTTCCTTTTTCTCTCCGACGGTTTAAAAGACTTCTCAACCTTTTATCATTCGCTGATTTCTTTATCGTCGTTGAATCGCTTTCTGTCAAATTCTTCTTTGAACTTTTTTCTTTTGCAGCAAGCGAATCAAGCCTTGCGAGCGAATCCTTCTTGGCGTTTTCCTTGATACGGTTCGCCTTTTCCAAGTCGATAAATCGCCCACTGGCATTTGTCTTTCTGCCCATGAGCTTGAGCGACTTCACCGCGTTCTTCTGAGCATCGAACAAGATGTGAATCGTGTCGCCCGTTGCCTCGTTCTTGCCGGAGACCGTTCTATCCTTTTTTACGTAGAAGTAAGTGCTCTGCGCTTTACCCGAAACAACTGCGCGGTCCATGCGACCTTTTTTAAAATACAAATCGAGGCGGTCGCCGTCCATCAAATTGCGGTATTCCTTCAAATCCGTTTCGTAGAAAAAACCCTTAGCGTTCACGTTCACGTAAAGGCGTTCAATTTTCCCTTTCTTGAATTCGCAGTAGAGCGTGTCGCCGAAGGCTTCGGTCACGTTGCCAGGATTGCCACGCTTCGGGGCTTCGTTCTGGACGCCGTGTGCGTTGCGGATCACGAGTGCGGACTTGAGCATCTTGCCGGTTTCATCGAGCACGAGGAAAATGGAATCGCCCGTGAGGTGGTAATTTTTCATATCGCAAGTCGGATGGCCCTTCATGCTGAGCCAGTTGTCTTTGCGATTAAAGTAACCCGTATCGCAAGTGACCACGAGATCTTTCTGCGTGAGCTTCACATCTTGATAAGCTTGCGCAAAACTGTTCTTCTTGTCGAAAATGAGAGAGCGCGAAGAAATCGTTACGGTATCAATCGTACCATTTTTCTGCTTTTCGTACTGATAAAGTCTCGGCGACATTGGGATAGTCACAATGTCTTCTTTGCGGTCGTACTTGAGGTACTGACCGGTCATGAGGTAACTGCCTGCGGAATCGCCAGCGCTCACTTCGCCGGAGGCAATCGCAATTTCGCTCTTTCTTTGGTAAGAACCATTCCTTGCGCGAACGAATCCAGACGGATGCGTGAAGAGGAACCCGCCGCCACATTCAACTGTTTCGCTGTTGCGGTTCCAGGAGGCGCGCTGCGTCTTGAAGGCAACGCTATCATGCACAAAATGAACGTTGCCGGTCAAGAGGAGAGTTCCGCGCTTGCGGGACACGTCGAGGTTGTCGGCGTGGTACATGATCAGCGGAGAGGACTGCGCAAATGCGAGAGTAGACGCAAGGAAGGTTGTTGCGATGAAGAGGAATGCGCGGAAATTCATCACGGTTTCCCTGCCTTTGGCTTGGGCGGGAGACCGCGTGGCGGAGCCTTTCTGGACGGTGACGATGAAGGCTTTGAAGCCTGCGATGACGAGGACGGCGGATTGCTCAGACGTTCCGCCTCAGCCTGTCGTTTGTCTTCATCCTTCATGCGCTTTGCCGCATCTTGGAAAATACCCGTCACGTTAGAAAGGATTTTCCAGTTGTCGAACTGCGCATCGCTTTCAAAACCAACGCCCTGCAACACGTCGCCATCTTCGGAAACAACGCGCACATAACTTGCGGTTCTGACCAAATTATCCTTCTTGTTCCAGAGGAGCGAATCGGCACGGACCGAGGCTCCCTTCGGAGTCAGCGCATAAACGTGACCATAAGCGTAAACGTACGTAAATGTCATGTCGAGACTGCCGGAGTCCGCACGCAAGAACGCCACGCGCTCGCCGATGGAATCATAAATGTCCACGAACACCGGACGCACCGTCACGATTTCCTTGTCGGCCCAGCGTTCCAGATAAGCGGTTTTCAGGCGCCAGTTGAGCACGCCCTTATCGTAGCTGTCGAGAAGCGTCGTATCGGTAAAGAGCATCTGCGGGCGCTCGACGCGAATCCAAGGCTTGGGTTCTTCGATTTCTTCGCAACCAAGCAAAAATGCAGCTAAAATGGCACACGCGAAAACGCCCCACAAGCGAGAAGCCGGCGCAAGCGTATTCTGAATGTTCCGCAAAAATTGTGCCACAAACACAAATTACAAATATAAAAGCACGTTATTTAGGGTTTTCTCGGAAATTTGAGGAAATTTGGGCGTATTTCTTGGGGAGAAGGGCGCAAGGGTTGTACAATCCGACACACAAATGAAAAACTAACGCAATAAAAAAAGAGACCCCGGAATAAAAGCAACCAAGGCGAACGCTGCGAAAATGCTTGCATTTTCATAGCTGAGCCGAAGGGCTTTGTACTTGTACAAATCCGGGGTGACATTGTAAAGGCGATCCCGCAACAAGTGTGGGAAAGACAACGCTAATTAGCCTTCGCGGCCAAGCATGAATGCCTTCTTGTTGCCTTCGTGGAACTTTTCGGCAAAGAGCTTGTTCAAAGCAACGAGCCACTGGTCCACGGTGAAGTCGAAGTACTTGGAAAGCTTGCCGAGCATGGCGACGTTCAAAGCCTTCACGTTTTCGAGCTTGGAAACATCGATGTCAGCCGGCGTGAGGAGCACGCCACCCTGCTTCATGTAGGCTTCGTTCACGACAACCTGCGTTTCGTCAAAGACGACGAGGTAGTCGGCTTCGCCGCACGGGATCATCGGGGACTGCACTTCTTCATCTTTTGCAAAACGCACGTCAGAAGCAATGGAACCGCCGCGCTGGCTCATGCCATGGACTTCGGCTTTCTTCACATCGTAACCTTGTTCGAAAACAAGTTCGGCCATCACGTCACTAGCCTTGATAACACCTGTGCCACCGAGGCCTGCAAATTTAACGTTCATTACGCTCATAATTATTCAACCTCTCTATTAAAAGTTATTGTTCTTCTTGGCAGCGGCTTCTGCTTCGGCCAAAGCCTTTTCGGCCTTTTCCTTGTTTGCCTTGTCCCAGGCAAGGATGCTCTTGAGGGCGAGAATGCAGGGGCTCTTAGCAACGATAAGCGTGAGTTCGTCCTTTTCGAGGGATTCCTTCACGAGGCGCTTGAATTCTTCCGGTTCCTTGACCTGGTTGACTTCGTAAACGTGGTCGAAACCGGCGACCTTTGCAACTTCCTTGTAGTCAATCTTGTAGGCCGGGCTGTGGTCGAGGTGACGGCCCGTACCCGGGTGTTCCTGCTGACCGGTCATAGCGGTAATGCTGTTGTCGAGAATGATGACGACGTGGCCAGTTTCCGGACGGTTATAACCCGCTTCCACAAGGCCGGTGATGCCACTGTGAACAAACGTAGAGTCGCCAATCACGGAGACAACGCGCTTTGCCTGTTCGCGCGGGAGCACGTTGCGGAGGCCGATACCCATACCGATAGCGGCACCCATGTCAATCATGTAGTCCATGGCGCTAATCGGCGGGAGAGCGGCGAGCGTGTAGCAGCCAATGTCACCGGAAACGATGCAGTCGAGTTCCTTGAGCACGGCGAAGGAGCTGCGGTGCGGGCAGCCCGGGCAGAGCATAGGCGGCTTACCCTTGACCGGAACCGGATCCGGGTTCTTGTCGCCAGCGATAATGCGGCGCACACGGTTCACGTCGAGTTCACCGAAGCGGAAAATCGGGTCGAACTTGCTTTCGCACTGGATACCGGCGGCCTTGATGTTTTCGGCAAGCCACGGGTCGTTTTCTTCGATGACCATAAGGCGCTTGCCTTCGAACTTCTTGGCGAAATCCTTGATGAGCTGCATCGGCAGCGGGTAGGTCATACCGAGCTTGAGGATGCTTGCTTCCGGGGCGGCTTCGCGGACGTGGTGGTAGCTGATGCCGCTCACGATGATACCGAAGTCAGCGCTGCGCATTTCGACCTTATTCGGGCCTTCAGCAACGTTCCAGGCTTCCATTTCGTCCATCTTGGCGCGGAGGCGACGGCCAGCCGGCTTGGAGAAGCCAGGCACCATCACGTGCTGGGCGATGTTGCGTTCAAAGTTCGGCACCATTGCCGGGAGTTCTTCCTTCGGAACGACGATAGACTTGGAGTGGTCTACGCGGGTGGTCATGCGGAGGATGACAGGAATCTTGAACTTTTCGCTCGTCTGCATAGCGATACGGAAGAAGTCGTAGGCTTCCTGGGAGTTACTCGGTTCGAACATCGGGCAAACGGATGCCTTGGCGTGGTTACGCGTATCCTGTTCGTTCTGGGAGCTGCCCTGCCCCGGGTCATCGGCAACGATCCACACCATGCCGCCATCGACACCCGTGTAAGTTGCAGTATAGAGAACATCACTTGCCACATTCAAGCCAACCATCTTCATGGTGACAACACTGCGAGCGTGACCAAAAGCGGCACCGAGAGCGACTTCGGCAGCGACCTTTTCGTTCGGAGCCCACTGGGCATAGCCACCCAGTTCAGAGTAATCTTCCAAGATTTCGGTGGACGGAGTTCCCGGATAACCTGCGGCAAGCTGCACATTGCAATGACGCATGGAAAGGGAAATGGCTTCGTTGCCCGAAATCAGCATCTTTTTCGCATTTGGATCAAAAGCTGGCATGATATTCCTTTTTTGTTTTAATCGTTTTTTAAACGAACTGCAATATAGAAAAAAACTATTTTGTGCATCCTTGGCACGGACTTCAAGAAACGCGAAAACAAGAAGTAATTTTTTGTTATATATAGGGTGACGCAAAATAAGAGGTAGAAAAATGATCGTTTCAGATTTTAGCGAAAGCATTAAGTTCGTTGGAGTGGATGACCGCGAGATTGATTTGTTTGAAGGGCAGTACAAGGTTCCTGACGGAGTTTCGTACAATTCCTACGTGATTTTTGACGAGAAGATTGCGGTCACGGATTCCGTAGACGCACACAAAGTAAGTGAATGGTTGACAAATGTTGAAAATGCGTTGCAGGGCAAAACGCCCGACTACCTGATTGTCCACCATTTGGAACCCGACCACGCCGGAGGCTTTCTCGAATTTATCAAGAAGTACCCGGACGCAACCATCGCCGCATCTGCAAAGGCACTTGCGTTCATTCCGCAGTTCGTCAAGCTCCCCGAGGGCACAAAGACGCTCACGCTCAAGGATGGCGACACGCTTTCGCTCGGCAAACACACGCTAAAGTTTATCGCCGCCCCGATGGTCCACTGGCCCGAAGTCTTGCTCAGCTATGACGAATCCGAAAAGATTCTGTTCTCCGCCGATGCGTTCGGCACATTCGGACTTTCTGGCAAGCTCGGCGAAGACTGGGTGAGCGAAGCGAGACGTTACTACATCAACATCGTCGGGAAATACGGTATGCAGGTGCAGAGCGTTTTGAAGAAGCTCGCCGGTATCGAAGTCAAAACGATTTGCCCGTTGCACGGCCCGGTTCTTACAGACAATTTAAGTTTCTACATTGAAAAGTACAACACCTGGAGCAGCTATGCGCCTGAAACGCAAGGCGTATTTGTCGCTTACGCAGGCGTTTACGGCCACACGGCAGAAGCCGCGAAAAAGCTCGCCGAATCGCTCCGCGAAAAAGGCGTTGACGTGACGATTATGGATTTGGCACGCACGTATTCTTCGGAGACGGTCGCACAGGCTTTCCGCTATAGCCATCTCGCCGTATGCGCAACAACGCTTGATGCCGGGCTCTTCCCCGCTGCCGAAAAGTTCCTCACGCACCTCAAGGCGAAAAACTACTGCAACCGCAAAGTCGGCATTGTCGAAAATGGCACATG
>Ga0265301_10004415_pt1 | contig 14204 bp, 13 predicted proteins | sample AusTroGonzalo_MG_2_FD_193488 | JGI IMG/M metagenome (GOLD analysis project Ga0265301, IMG submission 193488) | Bovine rumen microbial communities from tropical cattle in Woodstock, Queensland, Australia - Gonzalo_04 | ecosystem: Host-associated > Mammals > Digestive system > Stomach > Rumen ...
CCAACAGCTGCAGAAGGTTATAAGTTCATAGGTTGGAAAGTTAGCGCAGCAAGCAATAACAACTAATGAACAGTTAACCAAAAACTAAAAAACTTCCCCCGTAAAAGCTCCTTCGCGGGGGAGTTTTTGTTTGCTTTTTTTGTTGTTTTATTTTTAGAAATGGTCTATTCTTTGCGTGTCAAAAATGGAAGAAATTATGAGAAAAACAGAAAACACAGTTGAAAATATATCTGGACAGCAGTTGTCAGAGGCATTATCTGAACGCTATTTGTCTTATGCGGTTTCTACGATTGTTGCGCGCGCTTTGCCTGATGTTCGTGACGGGTTAAAGCCTGTGCATCGTCGTATTTTGTTTTCTATGTTGCGTCAGAAATTGTCGCCAAGTGCTGCTTTTCGTAAGTGTGCAACTGTTGTTGGCGATGTGTTGGGGCATTATCATCCGCATGGTGATTCTTCGGTATATGATGCTATGGTGCGTCTGGCCCAGGATTTTTCTGTTCGTTATCCTTTGATTGATGGTCAGGGTAATTTTGGTAATATTGATGGTGACCCCCAGGCAGCTTACCGTTATACTGAATCAAAAATGACCCAGGCAGCTATGCTGATTATGGAAGGTATCGACGAAGACAGCGTTGATATGATGCCGAACTTTGACGGGACAACTGTGGAACCAACTGTGATGCCGGGGGCGTTTCCAAATTTGTTGGCTAATGGTGGCATGGGAATTGCGGTTGGTATGGCGACTAATATTCCAACACACAATGTTTCTGAAATTATGGACGCGTTGAATCTGGTCGTGGACAAGCCGGACGCAACAACACCACAAATTATGAAAAAACTGATTGGGCCAGATTTCCCCACAGGTGGTGTTTTAATTGATGATTTTGACACGATTTGCAAAAACTATGATACTGGTCGTGGTGCTTTTCGTATTCGTGCAAAATGGGAAGTTGAAAAACTTGACCGCGGGGCCGAGCAGGTTGTTATAACTGAAATCCCATACGGAATAATCAAGTCTAAATTGGTTGAACAAATTGCAGATTTAATTGACGCGAAAAAGTTGCCTTTGGTCGAAGATATTGTCGATGAATCTACAACTGATGTTCGTATTATTATAACACCAAAGAATCGCAATGTTCCGGCAGACAAAATGATGGCGCATTTGTTTGCGATGACTGATTTGGAATATAAATTCAATATGAATTTTAATGTTGTTGATTCCAAAGGTGCACCGCGTGTTATGCCGATTGGCGATGTTTTGCGTGAATTTATTGCACATCAGAAAAATGTTTTAATTCGTCGGACTAAATGGCGTTTGACGAATATCGAAAGACGTTTGGAAATCTTGGGTGGCTTGCTGATTGTATATCTGAATCTGGATCGGGTTATTGAAATAATCAGAAACGAAGATGATCCAAAGGCTGTTTTAATGGCTGAATTTAATCTGACAGAAATTCAGGTTGAATCTATATTAAATACGCGTCTGCGTTCTTTGCGCAAATTGGAAGAAATGGAAATCAAACGCGAAGACAAAGAATTGCGCGCAGAGAAAGAAAAATTACAGGCGTTATTAGACAGCGAAGAAATCCAAAACGAACAACTGCATGCTTGGTTTAATGATATTAAAAAGCAGTATGCGAAAAACACACCGCTTGGTCGTCGTCGCACAGAATGGGCGCAACTGACCGAAGAAATTGTCGTGAATACTGATGACTTTATTGAAAAAGAACCAATTACGGTTGTCTTGTCAACTATGGGCTGGATACGCGCAGCCAAGGGACATCTGGATTTGAATAATTTGGATATGAAGTTCAAGGAGGGCGATGAATTACAGTTTGCTTTCCATGCTTTGACAACTGATAAAATCAATTTGTTTGCGTCGGGTGGTAAAATGTTCACATTATCTGGGAATGATTTGCCGTCTGCACGTGGATTCGGTGAATCTGTGCGTATGATGGCTGATATTGGTGCCGAAGAAACAATTGTCAAGGCGTTCGTGTTGGATACAAATGCAAAGTATTTGGTTGTTGGTCGTCATGGCGTTGGTTTCATAGTCAGTGGTGAAAACTGTGTCGCCCAAACAAAGTCTGGCAAGCAGGTTATGAATGTTGATGAACACGACCCTGCGGTTTTGTGTGTTCGGGTTGATGGCGATATGGTCGCGCTGTCTGGCTCAAACGATAAATTGCTGATATTCGAAACAGAACAAATTCCAGAAATGGTTCGTGGCAAGGGTGTTATATTACAGAAATATAATGCAGAACGCACATATACAATCGATGCAATGTTCTTTAATCGCACAGACGGATTTGGTTGGACAACAGGTCGTGGCACAACCAAGTTGGACGATATATCACCATGGGTTGCAAAACGTGCGTCCCAGGGACATACGATACCTGTTGGTTTTCCACGCAGTGGTAAATTCGGAAAATAAAAAATCGCCATTTGGCGATTTTTTATTTTATATTGTGACATTGTGTTATATATGCCAGTATATCTGGGCTTAATACATTATCACGTGGAATTGATTTGTAAATAATACCTGTTTCGTCAAACATAGTGAAAGATATGTCCAATGTATCGCGCCAGCCAGGAATCTGCTTTTGTATTTCAGGTTCTAAATAAATGACTTCTTTGATACCTGATTGAATTATAGAACCTGCGCATCTGGTGCATGGTGGCATAGTCACATATAAAATACCACCTTCCAATCGTGTCCCATTTCTGCAACCATTCAAAATAGCATTTTCTTCTGCATGAACAACGAATTCGTATTTTGTGGGTCTTTCTTGGCGTGCTGGGATTTCATCGTTTACCCCACGTGGAAAGCCATTATATCCCATAGATAAAATTTCTTTTCGTGGGCTTGCAATTACACAGCCAACCTTGGTACTTTTATCCTTTGAATATGTAGATATTACTTGGGCTTGAATCATGAAACGTGTGTTCCATTTATCGTCAAAAGTGAATTTTTGTTTTGATGTATTTTTTTGTGTCATATTAAAATCCTCAGGCTTTTATGGACACAGCATAGAATATTTATCAGATTTTGCAATATTTTTATTCACTTTTGGAAATCGTGTGCTATGGTAAAAAGTATGAAGAAAACGTATTCAGGTTTTATAGCAATTATTGGGCCGACAAATGCCGGCAAGTCTACTCTGTTGAACCAAATCATGGGGCGCAAGGTTTCCATAGTTTCGCACAAGGTACAAACCACACGTACGCGTCTGCGCGCGATAAAAATGGTTGGCGACAAACAACTGATTTTTGTTGATACACCTGGTGTGTTTAAGCCGAGTCGCAGATTAGACAGGGCGATGGTTGGTGCTGCTATGTCGGCGATAGATGATGCAGATGCGGTATTATTATTGATTGATACGCAAAAGGGTATAACCCAGACGGTGCGTGATTTATGCGAAAAAATCAAAGGGCATAATAATCTGTTTGTTGCATTGAACAAGGTTGATTCTGTGCAAAAAACAGCATTATTACCAATGGTTGCAGAATTATCGAACTTGGCCGATTTTCGTGAGATATTTATGATTTCTGCATTGAAAAATGATGGTGTGCAACAAATGCTACAATCACTTGCCACCGTAATACCTGAATCACCATATTTATTTGATGCCAAAGATGCATCTGATGTTCCTGATACACTGTATCTGGCTGAATTGACACGCGAAAAGGTTTATAAATTTATTCATCAGGAATTGCCGTATCATATAAACGTTGTGACTGAACATGTTGAAACTGATGATGAAGGCGTTTTGGAAATATATCAAAAAATAGTTGTGCAAAATGAAGCGCATAAAAAGATTGTTGTTGGTCGTGGTGGCGAACAGTTAAAGAAAATTGGAACCGCTGCGCGTCATGATATACAAAATCAGTGGGGGGTAAATGCGCGTTTGCATTTGTTTGTTCGTGTCGAACCAAATTGGGAAGAAACCGCTGAAAATTATACTGACCAAGGGCTTGAATTCAAATAAAGCAAAAATAATGTTGCATACATCTGACTTTGATTTTGATTTACCAACTGAATTGATTGCGTCACATCCACTGCATGATCGCGATGCTTCGCGGATGTTGGTGGTGCGTAGTTCCCCTCCGTTGGAGGGGTGCCCGCAGGGCAGGGTGGTAAGAGATGTTGTTAATTACAGAACATTACCTTATAATCAAAGTCTGAAAGAACGTGCAAAAGAATTACGCAAATCAGGCAGTCTACCAGAAGCTTTATTATGGAAAGAAATCAAGAACAAGCAATTAAATGGGCTCGATTTTGACAGACAAAAGGTTATAGGTAATTATATAGTTGATTTCTTTTGCGCCTCAAAATTTCTTGTTATAGAGATAGATGATAAAACACATGATTTCAAAGAAGAATATGATAAAGCGCGTGACGACTATCTCAAATCCTTGAATTTAACAGTGATTCATATTACTGCAAAAGATGTGTTGGAAAATCCGCATGCAGTCTACACGTGGCTCTCTAACCACCCCGTCGCTTCGCGCCACCCCTCCAATGGAGGGGAACTTGTCCTCCAAGATAAACATATTCGTGATTTTATTGATTTTTTACAGCCTGGTGATGTTGTTGTTTTTAATAATTCACGTGTCATACCTGCACGCTTTATGGCTGACAATCATGAAATAACTTTGCATACGGCGGTCGATGATAAAAATTGGTGGGGTTTGTGCAAGAAGTTTAATAAAATCAATATTGGCGATACTTTGACAATGGTTGATGGCACAACGATAACTGTTGTTGATAAAGACGATGAAAGCGGTCTGTTATTGCGCTTTAATTGCGATAATGTTTTTGACTTGCTGAATAAATACGGAAAAATGCCATTGCCACCATATATGAAACGCGAAGAAGAAACCGAAGACAGGGAACGCTATCAAACAGTATATGCGCAACCGCTTGGGTCAATGGCTGCACCAACTGCGGGTCTGCATTTCACAGATGATTTGTTGAAACAAATAGAAGACAAAGGTGCAAAGATTGTAAAAATAACTTTGCACGTTGGTGCTGGGACATGGAGGCCTGTGAAAACAGAAAATCTGAACGAACATAAAATGCACAGTGAATGGTGCTGTATCACAGAAGAACAGGCAGAAATAATAAATAACGCGAAACGTGTTATTGCAGTGGGAACAACATCGTTGCGTACACTTGAAAGCGCGTATCAAAAAGCAAAACAAGCAAACCAAAATGTGCGTGTTATGCCGATATGTCAAACCACAGATATCTTTATTACCCCGGGGTACAAGTTTGGTGCAGTTGATATATTACTAACGAACTTTCATTTACCAAAATCTACATTATTTATGCTGGTATCTGCGTTCGCAGGGTTGTATAATATGAAACAGGCCTATCAACATGCAATCAACGAAAAATACAGATTTTTCAGTTATGGCGATTGCTGTTTGTTGTTCAGAAATGATAAAGGAGAACAAAAATGAAGTTTAAACCAATAATGCGTAAACTTTCTAATGGGGTAACGGTTATATTGGACCCAGTGGAGGCATCGACAGATGCGGTTATGGTTTGTTTTCAGACTGGTGGACAAGATGAAAAGCCGAACGAGTATGGTCTTACACATTTCTGTGAACATATGTTTTGCAAAGGAACCAAGCGATTTGCAACGGCTCGCGATGCAAAAGATTACATAGAAAACAATGGTGGTTATACAAACGCCAGTACAAGTCTGTCAACATTGTCTTTTTATGGTCGAATCATTGCTGAAAAATTATCTGTTTTTATAAGTTTTTTTGCAGACAGAATTAAAAATTCCGTTTTTGATGAAAAGGTTTTAGAAAATGAACGTGGACCGATTTTAGATGAATTACGGCGCGGACTTTCCTCAACAAAAAGACAACAAACTGAATTTTTAAGAACGAAGTTGTTTAATGTGTTTGTACCAGACGGTTTGGTGACGTTGGGTAATCCACAAAACATAAAATCTTTTACACGTGAACAAATGATGGATTTTATATCTCGTCGGATGGCGGCAAATAATTGTTTGGTTTGTGTTTCCGGAAAAATAGACGATTGTGAAAAAATATTCAAACAGATTGAAAAATTATTTTCATTTTTGCCAACACGTGATATAGCGCCCACAAAAGCATGGACTTATTCGCCATCTATTGCACATAATTATATAAAAAGCGCCAAAAATGTTTCTGTTGAAATATTATTCCGTGATTTATATAAACGCACATTAGATAATTTTTATAAACGCAAGTGTGTGAGCGCATTTGAACATTTTTTTTCAGACAGATTGTACGATGTGTTGCGTTCTGAAAACGGTTTGACATATGCGGTTAGAACTATGTATGCGGGCAATAATACAGTTGAAGTTCGAGGTATATATACAGAATCTGCACCAGAAAATATTGCACGTGCAGTAGCTCTGATTGCTAAAACTGCGTATCGTGTTTACACAAAAGATCTGCCAAAGATTACAGATTTACAAAGATATAAAAATCAGCGCAAATTAAATAGAGCAGATTTTCTTGAAGATAACGAAAATAGATGCGATACTTTGGTCAATTGGTGGAAAGATTATCACGCTTTGTATGATTTTAAGAAAATGTGTGATTTACAAGATATGGTGTCCCCGTCAGATATCAAAAAATATACTCGCGGTTATTTTGATATTGATAATATATCAATAATAACACATGGACCAAATTTTGATGGTGATTTGAAACAGATATGGCTGGATAATTTTAATGCGAACGAAGAATTGAATTTAAAATCGTTAAAAAAATCTTGTTTGAATAAAGCAACAAAAAGATTGAAAGAAAGTGAAAATAAGAAAGCCATAAAAGCCAGGGAAAATAAAAAATGTCGTTAAAGTTTAATTTGATTGCAACTGATGGTAATGCAAGACGCGGAAATGTTGAAACCGCGCATGGAACATTTGATACACCTGCATTTATGGCTGTTGGAACGGCTGCTACGGTAAAGGCTTTGACTATGGATCAGGTTGCTGCCACAGGAACCCAGGTTATTTTAGGGAATACATATCATTTAATGATGCGCCCTGGTGGTGATTTGGTTGAAAAAATGGGCGGTTTGCATAAATTCGGTGGCTGGCATGGGCCAATTTTAACAGATAGTGGTGGCTTTCAGGTTATGTCTTTGTCTAACTTGGTTAAAATGAAGGAGGAGGGGGTAGAGTTTACTTCGCACATAGATGGTGGAATAAAACATTTTTTAAGACCCGAAGATTCTGTGCATATCCAGCATCAACTGGATTCCAATATCACTATGGTTTTAGATGAATGTTTACACTTGCCGACAACGCGTGAACGCGCTGAAAAAAATGTTGATATGGTGACCCGCTGGGCAAAGCGAAGCAAGGACGCTTTTGTGAATCGTGACGGTTACGGAATCTTTGGTATTGTGCAGGGCGCAGATTACAAAGATTTGCGTGAAAAATCTGCACAGGCACTAACAGAAATCGGTTTTGATGGTTATGCGATTGGTGGTTTGGCTGTGGGTGAACCGCAATCTGTGATGTTTGATATGATTGCGCATACAACGCCTTTCTTGCCAAAAGACAAGCCAAGATATTTAATGGGTGTTGGAACACCGCTTGATATATTGGGTGCTGTGGAACGTGGGGTCGATATGTTTGATTGTGTTATGCCTACGCGTGCAGGTCGCACAGCCCAGGCTTTTACCAGACACGGGACAATGAATATGCGTAATGCAAAATTCACAGATGATGAAAGACCTTTGGATGATAAATGTGGCTGTCCGGCTTGTAAATTATCGCGTGCCTATATTCATCATTTGGTAAAGTGTGGCGAGATATTGGGTGCAACACTTTTAACACAACACAATCTGTGGTTTTACCAAGATTTAATGCGTGATATTCGTAAATCTATTGAACAAGGTCGTTTCCAAGAATTCAAGGACGAATTTATCCAGCAATATACAGGCAAACAAGATTAAACAAGGGAGGAAAACAAAATGGCCAAAAAACAACTGGAAGTCATCGATATGGGGGGCAAAAAAACTGTCGCCAAGAAAACATCTGTGGTGACAACTACTAAACGCATATTTGCAGTGGTCACTGTGATTTGGTTTGTGTTTATTGCATGGTTCCCACTGCATGTCAAAAATAATTATTCAGGGCCAATTAAAAAGTCTTTGGTTGTGTCTATGTTTTTTGATTTGCAACGCAACATAGCAGAACAATATGAAAAACTATTGAGCGGAATTAAAAAATCAATCAATCTGGAAAAACCGATTGGTGTTGCAATTGAAAAAGTAAAAATGGTAGAGGGCACAGTTGATAAAGCATCCAATACAACAGCCAAAGCCAAAGAACAAACGAACAAAGTCAAACAGGAAACCAGCAAAGTTTCCGCATTGACTGGAATCGCAAACAAATTCGGTGTCAAAACAGACGGTGTTGATAAAGCAGTGCAGGGTGCTAATAAAGCGGTTGCAACAGCTGACAAAGGTATAGCTAAGGTTGATGATGTCACACAAATGGTGAATAAAAAATTGGATTCTGTGAAAACAGAATTAGTCAAAGTTTCGCAAACCGAAGTTGATAAAATGATTGATGAAGCAATCAAAAAGCAACTGGATAAAAATTCTGGCGGATTGGGAACAACTTTGCTGACTAATTACGGAATCAAGCATGTTTATCCATGGCGCCCATCTTCATGGCCTGTGGCAACCAAAATTTATAATGATTTGGAAAAATCTAATGTTGGTGTGGTTCAGATTTTAACAAACACAGTAAATAAATATTTTGGCTATGTTGCATGGGGTCTGGTTATTGCAACATGGGCTGTCGGTTTAATCGTGTGGCTTATCGCCAAAGGCAAAGTAAAACAAATCGTATCGCCGTGGTTGGTTTGCCCAAGATGCGGTCATACCTTTGCAGACAAGCGAACAGCGATGGGATTGTTGAAAATCTTTCAACCTTGGAAATGGTTTTAAATCCAAGATAAATAAAAATCCGCCATTTTGGCGGATTCTTTTTACATAAATTTTTAATGGATTTTTTGGTTTGTTTTGTGCAATCTGTTGTCTATAATTTTGAATACACTGTATGCATATTCAGATTTTATTCCATGTTTAATATGTACAACACCAACGCCATAATTTATTGTATCTAATTGATTATGTAATAAATTTTGTTCTTGTTCGTCTGTTGTAGTGGTCAAATTTTCTTGGATTCTGTTCATTGTCGGAATCAACAGAAAATCAGGTTTACGCAAAACAATAATACTGGCCACATTGTTGTAAAACTTGGTTCTGTATTCTTTCAAGTCGTGCAAAACAACAGAATTCAAGTATTCTGTATTAGCAAACAAGCATTTTGATGAATCATAAATTTGCTTGAACAATTCGGCGTTTTTGTTTTGTGCAGCTTTTGACATCAAGTTATACGCAATGTCATAGCCTTCTTTTATGATACCAGCAATCTTTTGAGATTCTTTTTCAGAAGCAACTTTTTTACGGCTTACCGAAAGTTTGCTGATAATGTTATCTAGTTGAGTTATATTGTGAACAGGTTCAATCATAATTTTTTCCCTTTTTGTTAAAAGCAGTGAATAATACGAGCAAAATAGCGCATTTGTCAATGATTTTGTTAGCCAGATGCCCCATTTTGTTGATTTTTATTATTTTTGAATAAAACGCTTGACATTTTTTTTTTTAGACTATATTATAGTTAGTGAAAGCAAAAATTCACAAGATTAGAAAAATAATAAAAAGGATATAAAATGGTTACTGATTGGCATTTAATGAAAGATTTTGACACAGACCAATACTTTTTTATTTTGGATGGGAGCTGTTGTCATAATATTATCTTTCGCAAATTTTTTTGCCCTGTGGTGACATGTATGAAACAGTTGGGATATAAAAGCGCAAAAGTGCAAAAGAAAGGCCAAACGCATTCGGTTGGTGTCACAGACAAAGAAGAAGCGCATAGGTTAGATAAAGAATCAGATGGGCTTCATGAAAGATTAATCGAAAAGTGTCTTGCATGCCAAGGAAAATGTTATTAAAATATAAGAAATCAGACAGGAGGAAACTATGTCAATAATGATGAAATTAAATTATATACCTGGTGCAGATAAATTAATAAATTCGAATCCAGAATTACGTGATAAAATTACCAAATTGGTTTTTCCACCAAAAGCAGATTTTAGTAATTTTGATTGGGCAGAAACGGTATTTTTGGTTCCTGGCGACCCAACAACTGTGGTTTGGGTGAAAAAAACAATCAAAGAAATAAGCGAATTTTTGTCTAAACAACCAAACAGCGCAAAACCTAGCATTGTATATTTGGGTGGTAATAGCGGAAAATACAAGAATGCGGCTTGGTATGATGTCTTGCGCAAGCTAGAAACCAAATTTGCAAAAGCAATATGTCATATTAATGGTTATGAATTAACACCATTCATAGATGGAAATGAATCTGAAATAATTCACAACGAAGTAGCAAAAGAAGTCCCAGATTCCACATTTCAATCTGTTATTTAGAAACCAAATCTACAAACATTCACGCAGCCATGGAAAATGCTTTGACAAATGGTTATTTGAATAATGTTAAAAATGTAATCATAGTTGCTGGCAAAGAATATGCTACCAGATGTATGGGAACATTAAGGGCAACATTAAAAGCACATAATTTGAATCCCCAGGATTATAATATAGTTGCATGGCCATATACAAAAACTCTTTCAGTAAAACAGTTGTCTGAGTTGCAAAAATTTATGGGGGTTGATTTTAAAATCCCAGAAAATGGCGGCATAGTTGATGAAAACAACTGGTACAAATCTGGGTTATTAGTGTATGATATAACAATTGAAACTAATTCTTTAATTAAATATGCAGAAAAGGGACATGTTGCGTTGTCTGATGAACAAAGACAATTGGCAAATGATATTTCTAAAAGATTGACGAAAAAGGACATGATGCTTGAGACGGCAAAGATAAATGCAGCAAAACTGAAAGCAAAAACCTTGGACCCAGTAATGCAAAAAATTATGGGTGATAAGCAACGTCATTAATCTAAAAGAAACCAAGCCCCGTTTGGGGCTTTTTAGAACTATAAAAAATAAAACCCGCAAATGCGGGTTTTATTATAAATCTTAGTGAGGCATTTTAGCTTCTGTAAACTTTACGTGCTTGCGCAATTTTGGGTCATATTTACGGAAAGACATTTTGCCCTGGGTATTTTCAGATTTAGTATTTTTTGTAGTCACATAGAAAAAACCGGTTTCTTTGTTTTCCAGTTTTACGACTTCTTTGCTGCCTTTTTTAGATGCCATTTTTATTACCTTTTTTAGTTACTGAGCGCTATTGTAGGCCATATTTTACATAAAATCAAGTTTTTTTTATATCGCCACTCTGTCGGATTTCGTTATAGCGTGGATACCTGGGTATCTGAATACCAATCTCGCTGTAGCGTAAGTGGATGGTGCGGGTAAAGAGACTTGAACTCTTATGGGTTGCCCCACTGGAACCTAAATCCAGCGCGTCTACCAGTTTCGCCATACCCGCTGGATAGACTTCTTATTTTTTACACGTGCGTTTTACTGCTACACGGCTTGCGGTTCTCGGCGGCACTTCGTAGTCGCCATACCCGCAAATTACTGTTTAATATACTGGATAATTGCGTGGATAACCTTCGCTGCGAACCAGGTCAGATTTCACACCGCAACCTGCCAATGCTAGTAAACAAATAATCAGTATAATTTTTTTCATGCCGAAATTATAAAAGACTTTGTCGCCAATGTCAATTTATGAAATGATTATTCCGACCACACCGAATTTGTCTTGGGCAGATTTATCATAAAAAAGTTCCATAACTTTCAGCGCGTTTTCTTTGTCACCCAGTCCCGTTTTTGATATATCGATTATATCAAATAGAGAATCAAAGTTTTGTGCCAATATTAATCCTTTGATAGTAACTGGAAAACATTCGTTTCCATGGTCAAAAACTATCGTATCGCCAGGTTGAACTTTTCGCCTTTTTTCATCCCATAAGCGTAGTTCAATAGTTTTTGCACCGTTTTTAATCAAATCAAAATAAGGCTGTTTCAAATTCATATTGTGTGTCGCCATAACAAAACCTCTGTGTTCTACATGTGACATATAATAACATAAAAATACCAAATGCAAAATATTTGAAAAAATACTTGCAATTTAAGTGTTTATAGTATAAGATAACAGGGCTTTGTGAGAACAAAGAACAGTTTTGGGGTGTTAGCTCAGCTGGTTTAGAGCGTCTGCCTGTCACGCAGAAGGTCGAGGGTTCGAGCCCCTTACATCCCGCCACCATTTTTAATTGGCCCCATCGTCTAATGGTTAGGACACCGCCCTTTCAAGGCGAGAATCCCGGTTCAAATCCGAGTGGGGCTGCCAGAATAAACAAATCGGGTTTTATGCCCGATTTTTCTTTGTTTTCTAATACTTCTACGAGTTCGTAAGTTAGGTGGTAAAAACTGTACCAGTTTTACACATTTACGAACTTTTAAAAAGAAAAGGTTAGAAATCTAACCTTTTGCGCAGTTCGTATTTGATTGCCCAATTTTTATGAATGTTTATAATTTTTTATAAATACTTATAACATGGCTTGAACAACCAATCATATCTGGTCGTTCTGCTATTTCCAATTGCATTTGTTTGATTTTATTAAATGCGGATTTATTTAATTTATTTGTGTGTTCTTTCAATATTTCAAACATACCGTCTAAAGATATATCACAAACATGTTTCAGTTTTGTTTTTGGTATAAACTTATTAAAATCATTTACAAAATATGTTGCATAAATGTCTTTTTCACTGCGTTTATTATACTTTGTAAAGGCATTGTTATCACCTTTTATCAATCCAGACCGATAAATAATCGGTGTGTTTGTTAAATAATTAAATAATACAAAACCGTCTTTTTTACATATCCTGATAGATTCTTTGATTGCTTGATTCCTTTCACCCTTATCAAACAAATGTGACATCGGGCCATTTACAAACACGATATTAAAACTTTCTGATTTTATGGCTTTCAAATCTAAAACATCAGCACACAATGTATCAAAATTATTACTTTTAATTTGTTTTGATAACCTGTCCAAATTTTCTTGAAACAAATCCACAGCCAAAACATTTTTTGCTAATTTAACCAATTCTGGTGAATATGCACGAATACCGGCACCAATTTCTGCAACACAATTATTACTTTTTATATATTTTTTCAAATAAGTAAGTGTTATAAATCGTTCCAATAATACGTTGTTTTCTGAAATCTTAGTGGTTTTATTTCGTGTATTATAAAATTTGGTTAATATTTGTTTATTCATAATCCAAACCTTTTCATTGCGTTTTTATTATATCACAAAATTTGCAAAAATGTTTTAATATCTTTCCCGAACAACAACAAATCATGAATAAAATCAGTTCGTGAAGTGCACAGATGGCCCTGCCACTATGAGTAGCAGAGCGATTTATCGCGATGCGTTAGGAATGCCGCACAGGCACAACGTACCGAGCGAAACTAGATAAAACCGTATTTTTGCGGGTTTTTTTATTGGATTTCTAATACTTTCACGAGTTCGAAAGTTGGTTGGTAAAATAGATATCATTTTGCAAATTTACGAACTATAAAGACATTATAATCCTTTTTGCATTTGTTCATCAGCCCAAGTTTTCAATTCTTCTGATGTAACATTGTTTGGAAAACGGTTGCCCGTCAGAATTTTCGCATTTGGTGCTAATGATTGCAGGTTTGCCCCATAATCACCGATATCACTGCTGCCTGATGTGACAAAAGGTATAATTGTTTTGCCAGTAAAATCATAGCTTTCAATGAAAGTATCCATAATGGATGGTTCACGACCCCACCAGATTGGTGAACCAACAAAAACTATATTGTATTGTGATATGTTTTCTATTTTTGATGCTATTGCTGGTCTGGAGCTTTTATCGCCCATTTCAACAGAAGAACGACTTTTGTTATTGTGCCAATCTAAATCATCACTTGTGTACTGTTGTTTAGGTACGATTTCGAACAAATCGGCGTTTATTGCGGTTGCCAATTTTTCGGCGACAGATTTTGTGTTTCCTGTTGCACTGAAATATGCAACCAATATTTTATTATTTGTCATATTCGTTTCCTCTGCCTTTGCATTTGTGAATATCGCACAAACAATCATTAAAACAG
>Ga0265301_10004417_pt1 | contig 14202 bp, 14 predicted proteins | sample AusTroGonzalo_MG_2_FD_193488 | JGI IMG/M metagenome (GOLD analysis project Ga0265301, IMG submission 193488) | Bovine rumen microbial communities from tropical cattle in Woodstock, Queensland, Australia - Gonzalo_04 | ecosystem: Host-associated > Mammals > Digestive system > Stomach > Rumen ...
GTGATTTGTATACAGTTAAACAACATTTTATTAAATTTACTTTAGGAGATTAACAATTATGCCAGGAATGAGTGTATCACAAGAAGTTCGCGATACTTGCTATAAAAATCGCGATACGTTCGATTACGAACACAATCAACCGAGAGATATCTGTCATCACATCGACGGAAATCATGATAACAACGATCCAGAAAATTTGATTTGGTTGTCTAGCTTTGAACATCAGTCGTATCATTCATCACATAGATCTGCAGAAACATTGAAGAAACTGTCAGAATCTGCTAAGAAACGACGTGCAACACCTGAAACACGAGCAAAAATGTCTGCTTCACAGAAAGGAAGAATTCATAGTGAAGAAGCACGACGTAAAATGTCAGAATCACAGAAAGGAAGACCACATGGACATTGGTATAACGATGGTGTTCATTCACTACAAGCGTTAGAGTGTCCACCTGGATTTGTTAGAGGCAGATTGCCATATAAAAGAAAAGAGTAGCTTAACAGCTACTCTTTTTTAATTTGTAATCTCGTTAAAGATTATTCTTTGTCTTTCAAATAGATCAAAGATGCGCAACGGTTGTCGATCTGGCCAGCCATATAGCTGTGGTCCCAACGGACTGTGTTCACAGCCGATGTACCGTTTGTAAATGCATTGGCGAAGATCTTCATACCTTCGACATCACCAACACCAGTCTTATCACTCAACATAAATTCGAGTGTGTTAACTGGGGTGTAATCGTATGAGCCTTCACTACGGATCAAAGCAGCGAAGTAGGTACCGCTTGCTGGTACGCTAACTGCCTTTCCGCCAAGTGCAGATGTAGACAAGTTACGAGAACCAATGTCACGTGTTTCAACCTTAGATACCTTTGCTGTTACTGAAGTAGCAGAAAGTGGAACATCTTCCTTAACGATAAATGCGTATGGAGTAGTTGTAACATCACCAAGAACGTCACAAGCATAAGCACCATCTACGAAGATTGGAGTACCTGCTTTCAAGACAGTATTTGCAGCAGTTGTAACACCACTGATACCGAGCTGATCGACATGGTCTGGGTCAATGTCCTTAGCCTTAGCAGCAGAAAGAGCATTGATAACGCCTTGTTCCATCTTCAAAGGAACGAGATCTTTCTGAGATGTGTAGTCAACTCTCTGGAAGTTACCAACATCACCCTTACCGAAGAAGTCAGGAGAACCAGTAACCTGGAATGCTTGACCGTTAGTTGTGATGATAGATTCAGCATCAGGGGAGATGAAACCGATAACCTTTTCATCAACCTTGCTCATAAGAGCCTTCTGAGCCTTAGAAAGTGGACGCCAACCTTCACCGACAAAGCAAGTAGTAACTTCACTCTGTGCAGCTTCAACTTCTTTCTTGATAATACGATTCATCAACTTCTGTGCATAGCGTTCTGCAACTTCGTTCTTCCAATCAAGATCGGTAACGAGTTCAAGAGCATCTGCCTGAACAGAGTTGTTCATGTTTTTAATTGTAAGTGTAATCTTTCTTTCTTCGATAGTACGTGGATCGATTACAAGACCTTCAGCTACATTACCAGCATCAGGAAGAACGAAGTCGTAAGACTTACCAGTTCTCATCTTTCCATTGATCTGATCAGAGAAATAATTTCTAGAACCAATCTTCAAGAAGCCAGCATTCTTAAATGCGTTAGCAGCAAAGATTTGGGTCATTTGAGATGTAATAACGTTGTTTCCAACAGGTGCCATAGGTGTTGGCATAATAGAACCTCTTTGTTAAATGTTTGTGTTTAATATTTATGTTTCTGCGATTCAAAGTATTTCATGCAATCTTTAGCTGTCCATGAAGACTTTGACATCAAATCATCACCCTTATTCATGGTGTTTGTTTGTACAACTTTTCCAGTATTCGGCAACACTTTCTTTTCGACCTTTGGAGTAACGTCAGCTTTCTTACTCATACGTTCGTGCAAAAGCATTCTGTTTTCAAGTTGCTGCAATTCAAAGAATTTCTTGTAAGGGTTAGACATCGACATGATCTTCTGTGCAACTTCGGGCTTATGAATAAAGTGTCTGATAAGCTTTGGTGCATTTTCAGAATCTTGCAAATAACTAACGATTGCATGATCTTTTTCTTGCAACAAGAACTGACTAAATGTCTTGCAACCAACACCTGGATGCATAGATTCGAAGTCTGTTTCAGCTCTAGCAATTAGATTTTCGTACTTGATTTGATCTGCTTCATCTGGGTAACATGCTTCAACTCTACGTCTTGCAGTTTCAGATGCTTCTTCGTTGACTAATTCAGCTTGTTCAGTTTCAAGGCGTTTAACCTTTTCTTCATCGAATCTACGATCAAGTTTGTAATCGTTGTAAGCTTCTTGGTCGTTGTTAAAGTGTTCGAGAGACAAACCTTCATACTTCTTTAGCTTTTCTTTTAGTTCAGCTAATTCAGCTTCAACAGCTCTACGTCTGCTCTTCTCTTTAGCAAATGCATGCTGTGTTCTCTGTTCTTTAGTATAAGATTTACCTTTCTTCTTGTTCTTATCTTCAGTGTCAACTTTCTCAGGGCTGTCATCTGTAGCAGAACTTGCTGTAGTTTCCTCAGTACTGGTAGTTTCTGTTTCGTGAGGTTCATCGGCTGTTGGTTGAACCGATACAGTAGATGCAGCATCATCTGCTGTTGAAGTTTCTTTCGTTTCATCGGGTTGAGAAGTCCCGGTGTCATTACTCAATTCTTCGTATGTTTTTTCGCCATTTAAAAACGCTTCCGCGTCAGCTTTAGACCAACTCATGATTTATTCTCCAATCTGGTTACGTACCAGTTACGTTTGAAATTTATTCTAATAGTATTTATACGAAAAAGTGAGAGCTTTTACACTCTCACTGTAAAATTAAGTAAATGTTTGTGCATTTGTGTTTGAACTAAAGTCTGGATCGACAAATACGAACATTGTCAAGCTGTTTGGTGTAGCAGGATAGACAGGCCATTCGTTTTCCCACTTGTCATCGTCCCATTGTTTAGATGGATAGTTACCGATTTGTGTACCATAGCTGTAAGTACCAGTGTGATCAGTATTTTCAGCTTCAAATGAGCAAACATACTCAGCTTCACCATCAGCATCTCTACAAACTGCTGACATGCAACCGAATAATTCACCATCTAAGAGCAATTGATTCTGATATGCGTTACAACCCCAGTTCCAGACAGGTGCTACTTGACCGTTAGTGTGATCGACATAATCACCTTCCATGATACCGATGTACTTACCAGGAATCATCAAATGACCAGATCTCATCAAGTATCCACGACCAACAGTGAACATCTTCCAGTATCTCTGTCTTGGCACAACGTAAATCTTTCTATCTCTGCTATTATAGAAGCAGAACGGAATAGTTGTAGTGCTAAATACACCTGTGCCTTGCTGTGAACTTGACCAGTGACCACCGTAGCACTTGAACTGCATTGGATGATTACGACCTGACCAATTCATCAAGTAAGGTTCAGAATTACCAGCATAAGTGTAATTGTGTGCACTATCCTGGAATACCAAGTTAGTTCTGTCAAGTCTGATCCAGTGAACAGTATCATAAGACGAACCATTCTTTGACCAAATACCGCTTACAATTGAAGCAGCAGTAGTCGCATGAACATAGTGTCTAGCAGGAATACCTTGTGCTGTCAAATAGAACATATTGCCAATGCAATTGACATTGACTACACCATTTGTATCACGCTGATCTATCTGATTGTGAATGTCGTTGTCGTGAATTGTGATGTTTGTACCCTGTACATAACCCCAAATGTTGCAACGTGTAAACGTAATGTCATGTCCTAAGCCGTTGATTGATGTGTAAGTCGAAACGTCTTCGAACACACTATCACCAAGTACTTGAACAGTTACATCGCCTTGTAGTGAACCACGTCTGAACTGAATGTTTTGCAATATGACGTTCGATGGCAATGTCAACCAAGAGTCAACTACGTTCAGTGAGTTATTTGGTGTCAATCCACTAATTGTGATAGATGCATTGTGCAACTCAACACCACCTGTACCAGTTACTGTAACAGTACCGTAGCAGTTTTCAAGAACACAGTCACCGTGAATTGTAGCATTATGCAATTGCTGTTCACCACAGTCACCATATACGTAATCTTGAATCTTATTCTTCAAGATGATGTAAGTGTCAGCATCTTTACAGTTAGCTAGCTTTACAGTACATGGAGACTGTAGAGTTAAGTTACTGTAGCTGTAGTCATCTGCAAACCAGTCAGTGTGAATGTTCATGTTCTGCATAGTGACAGTGCCAGTAATCTGCTTGTAGCATTCAACCATTTCACAGTTGTTGAAAGTGCAAGACATATTGATACCGTCTCTTGCTACTTTGATCTTTGTGTTAGTGAAAATCAAAGGAGACTTAAGCTGATCAATCACGTAACCAATTCTTGCATTTGTAGCATTAGCATCGTTAGCACTTAACCATGATGTGTTGATCCAGTTAGCAGTAAGTGTGTAGCCACCGATTTGCTGTGATTGAGATTCAGAAACAAACAAATGCTTAGAAGGCTTGTAGAACTCGTTACAAGTAACTGCAGTACCAGTTGTACCTTCTTTAACTACGAATCTTACTGCACTATCACAGTAGATGTCTTGATCTACACTAACAGTATTGCTACCATCGAAAATGTAGAAACTAGCAGCACTTGTAGCATTTTGTCTTGCAGGGAAGTACAAGTTCTTGTCGTACATGTTAGCAGCTCTTGCAGCTCTAACGCGTTGACCTAAGTTACTCTTTTGAGTAGTTGGCTTTGCACTTGAATCAGGAATATCACCAAACCAACGTACATCGATGTAGTCACTTGGAATTGTCATGATCCAAGCACCAGATGTACTGTTGTTAGACTTGATAGTTACACCACCATCATCTGTGTAGTTACCACTTGCATGCCATACGTAGAGACGTGAGTCACCGCTATCTCCTAAAGTATAATATCCTTGAACGATAGCAGTAGCACCATCTTCCATTCCGCTTAGTGCTTTAAGTTCAGCAACAGTGTTTAAGAATGTAGGAGTAGCAGTAGACTGACTTGCAGTTAGATTACCGTTGACAGATGAAATTGTTTTGTAAAGCAACCAGCTTGATTCATTCTCATCAGACTCCATGTTGCCATGACCGATGTACATTTCAAATGTTACTTTGTAGTCTCTGTCTTGCAACATGATCTGATACTTAGGCAACCCATACTGACCGGTGTAGATAGGGTTGTCTAACTCGTTGCCGTCTGTATCGTAAATTGTGAGCTTATTACTTGATGTATTCGGTTCCAAGAACGTTAATCTTCCGATTAAGAACTTGCCATTTACATCAAATAAGTTTTGCCATGAATCTGTGAAGTTTCTCATTACTTACCTTCTGTCCATTCTTTGTATGCTTCCCAAAGAAGATCACCTTCTTTTTCATTTGGTTTGAAGCCCATTTTCCAGTCACGTTCATAGTTCTGTTTGTACCAGTCTTTTGCTAACTTAGTATCAACTTCAGGCTGTGAACCACGGCCTTTAGCAGTATCACCGAGCTTAATAGCAGGGCCACCCTTTTTAGCAGCTGTTTCTACACCTCTAACAATTGTTTTTGCTATTTTCTGCTTATCGGTAAGTTCTGGTGCAAATATCATTCTCTGTGTTAATGGATTTTCAAACACATCGTCAGCACCGATAAGTTTAGCTTTTTTATCTATGTCTTGACGTGCGTAATCTATCACTTTTCTTTGATCTGCATCAAGCATGTAATTAGTAGCATTGCGCCATTTTTCTATTGTGCTCGCAATTCCATCTTCATCAATATGTCTTGGATCAGCAACAAATTTTTGCAAATCTGTCTTGAACTCGCTAGTTGGTAGTTTGTCAATCTGTCTCTTAAGTTCTACATAGTTATCACCTGTAAACAAATTATCAATGAAGTCTACTTGTTCACGAATATTCTTTACATCATCTTCTAGATTCATAACAGTAGAAATTGGAGATTCTGCTGCACCTCTTTTTGCCATGCTTGTGTATCGTCTGAGATTTGGCAAAAAGTCAACAGATGCATTAACCACTGCGTCTGTAGCAACATCTTGTGCAATATCTGACCAGTCTTTCTGATACGGACTGTCAGTAGCCTTGTGCTGGATATCTCTACCAGCTCTAACAGCAGGTCCTACAAGTAAACCATAACCAGGAAGAACATCACCAGCAGCACCTGCAACACCGTATGAAAAATCAGAAATGTCGTCACCTTTATTCAGAAGTGTTCCTTCTACATTTTTCAAAGGAGATTCACCCCATTTAGTGAGCTTAAATAGTCCTAAATCTAATGTATTGTCACCGTTGAACAATGACTTGTCTGGTTCGTTAATGTAGCGTTGCTTTGCATAATCTGATGCAAGAATGTTTTTCCACCAAGGCCAGTTCTTTACTTCTCTTTCACGAAGTTTCTTACCAGCTTCGTACTTTCTAGCACGCTTTTCGTCTTCCCAATACTTAGCCATTTTATCGATCGTGGCATCGTAATCAGCTTTTGGCACATCTTTAAAAGACTTTTCGTAAAGTTCATCTTTGAAATTAGCATCTTGAATGAAAGGATTCTTTGCATCAGAAGTGCCGAATGCAGCAGTAAGTCTTTCAGGTAAAGACTTAGCATCACCGCGCAAGTCTGACCAACCAGCTGACTTAGCTTTTAATGTGTCATCCCACTTTTCGACAAAGCTACCGAAATCCATATTTTCAGCATCTTTCATCATTTCACCAACAACTGAATCAGGCACATTCGCGTGCACATTGTCTGAAATGAACGTTTGTAGTGTATCGATATTCATTAGTAACCCTCATCTATAGCGCTTTTCATTGCTTTAGTTACACGACCTGGTTGTCCGTTAGCATTCAGTTCACGACCTTTATCTGCTAATTTCTTTTTCTTGTCCTGTTCTTCTAATGATTCACCTGTCTTCTTACCAGCATGACTTGCAACTGCAGATTGTGAAGCTTCTCTTGCAAGCTGTGCAGTAGATTTCTTAGATTGAAGTTCTTTAACAAGTTCTTCTTTATCTTGTGGTCTAAGACCAGATGCCATAACTTTTGCAATTGCTGCATTAATTGCGTTGTCATCAGCAAATACAGTTGGAATAGCAGCACGAACACCGATTTTCTTAGATTGATATTCTTCTTCTTCTTTTTGTTTTGCTAATGCTTCTTCATTAGAGCTCTTCAATTCAGGATATTTAGCCATTAAAGCTTCTTGACGTTTAGCAATTACTGCTGCTTCAGGTGCATTAGCTTTCACTAAGTCACGATTCAAAGCAGCCATTTCGACTTCAGCGTCTTTCAATTCTTTCTTATATGCTGCACTTTTTTCAGCTTCTGCTTTAGCTCTATCGTATTCTTTCAAATACTGATTGTATTCACGTTGAGCTTCTCTGCTCTTTTCAGCCTGAACATTCGAATTGTATGTCTGAAGTAAAGTTGGATCACCCCAAACGTAATCGTAAAGTCCTAATTGTAGTAATGGATCGATCATGATTTACTCCGTATAGTCAAATTCTAAGTCAGCACCAAGATTTCTAAATTTATCTATATCTGTCAGATATGGATTCAAGCCTAACATTTGCAAATTGTTTACAGTGTCATCATAAGACTTAACATTGCCAATAAGCTCACTGTTGTAAAGATCTTGTGCAGCTGGCATGTAAGTATCCCATGCTTTGTTTGCAGCAGCTTTATCTCTAGCTTGTTTGCCATACATGTAAGCTCCAACGCCACGTCCAAGCATTTGCATCAAGTTAATGTAGTTTTGCATACGTTCTTGAGCACGCTTATCACTGCGGTCACGTTCAGTTTGTGCCCATGATATGAAATCAGGTGTATTGTATTTCAAATTAAATCCGTAGTCCATGTTAACCTCTTAAATGCTTGCTAATGTCAAGCTTAAATCGTTGTTCATCTTCTGCTGGTCAAGATCGATCATGCTTTGAAGTTGAGACTTATTCCAGTTCTGGAAGTCTTCAGCTAATCCACCGTAAAGACTTAACTGTGTATCCTTAGCGCTCTTCAACTGATTCAATCTGTTCTGACCTTGCTGAATCTTTGCATTCCAAAGATTGTAAGCAAACTGTCTATCCTGATTCATTGCAGCAAGAGCATCTTTGTACAAACTCTCATTCTTATCTGCAACAGCTGTAGCGATCTGATTAGCAGCACCAGTTCCTCTACCGATACCAGCACCAGCAGCTCTAGCCTGAACAGCATCACCAGTCTTTTCGATCAAAGCTTCTCTGTTCGGTGCATAGTAGTCATTGACATCGTAGTTATCTTCGAAGTCTTCGTAATCGTAAACAAACTCATTCGGATCATAGTCACGAATCAAGTCGCTGTATTGTTCAACGTCTTGCTTAGTTCCAATCGAAGGATTGTCTTTGTACCACTGTGTTACAGCTGATTTAAGTTCAGCTGTTGATGCATTGAGTTGTTTTGCTGCTTGCTCAAGAATACGCTGTCTTTCTTTTTCGTCTTGTGCTTGTTCGTAAGCACTGAAAAGACCAGCTGCTAGACCTACAGCACCACCAGCTAAAGCGCCCCAAGGTCCAAATGCTGCACCAGCTGCTGCACCGGTTCCAGCACCCTGAATAGCATTACCCGCATAATTTGCCATATAAAACCTCTTTCAATATTTATGTGTTTTTGATGTGGAAAAACAAACTTGTAATTCCTTTGATTGTTAAAGTATTTGTGCTTTCATCGACTACATGAGCACCAAGATCATCTGTGAACTTGAATGTGTAATGATTCGGTACTTCGATAGAGCAATCACCAATAGTGTTAATGAAGCATACGTTCTTGATAATAGACAATTGATAGTTTGTCTGATAGTCTTTAGCGTACTTGCCAACTAAAGCCAGACAAACTTCATTGTCATCACTGAACATGCTAATGTCGTTTAATTTTACTTTGTTAAGTGCCATATTAGAACCTGTCGATTAAGTCGTATGAGATCTTAGCACCAAGTATTGCGAAGTTTACTGGATCAGAACAGCTGAATTCAAGGCAACAGATGTTATGTAGTCCAAGTCTCCACCATTCAAGCACATAGTCATAACGACCTTGTGGACCGAGTAACCCGATTTCTTGGTTGCTAAAGTTACCACCAGATTCAGAGTAGCGCATCATGATCTTCGGTACTAAGTTTGCATTTTCAAAGTCACCAAGATTAGCGATTAGACGAACACTGTTTACAATGTAGTCTTGATAATTGTTCATCATCATTCCGCTACGTCTAATTCTCACCATTGGACGTCCATCGTATTCATCGTACTTGTTTGGATCGAGATAAACGAGCTTACCATCTTCAGTACCGAACATGATTTTGCTTTCATGCAATGTAGCAAATAGAAGTCTCCAATAGTGTTGAACGTTTGTCTTTGCATCTTTACTTGAACGTCTATGCCACTTCTGTTCTAGAATGTCGAACACATAAGTGTAGTCATCTTCGTAGAACGTAATAGCGTAGAACATGTGACCAGATTCTGTCCAACACTGACCAACAGCATCACTAGGATTCTTCATCTTGCTGATGTGTCTTTCGATGTCAGGTGTACTGATCTTTGTCAACTGATTAGCACGCCAATAGTAAATTCCGTTTTCACCAATTGCAGAAGCACCAAGATAAAAGACGTAATCACCTACACATGCTAGACTTCTGACAGCTTTAATACCGATACTGTTAGCAGCATTAGTTGGGCTAACGAATGGAGCTTCAACGTCACTATTGTATGTAAAGATCTGAGTGCTCTTCGGACCGAATGTGTAAAGCAATGTGCTGTTAGATACAAGTGCTGTAGTATTATCAGGACTCCATTCAGAATATGTAACGAAACCGTAGTCTTTGTAACCGACTTCAGTAGGATGTGAGCTATCGATCATGAAGATGTCGTAGTCAATCGAACCTGGTCTGTTCATTTCTTCACGTTCAAACGGATACTGATATGTCGTATAGAATGCATCAGTACCACTATCATTGACTACCAAGTAGCCGTAAAGATATGCACAGTGTGTCGGAATGATTCTCTGACTTGGTTGTTCAGGATCTTCTTGTCTTACACGATAAGGTAACGCAATTGATCTGCAACCGTCTAAGCTTGGGTCTCTCATGTCTTCAGGACTGAGTTCAGTGTTACATGCAATTACGTTAGCACCATCAACAACAATCAAGTGTGGATGTGCACTACCTTCACCACCAGTTTCACACATGCTAACAGGCTCATCTGTGTTAGTCAATGAGCTGTAGATTTCTGTTGCTATATACTCACCATTTACATTGTTGATGCAGTAAAGTCTTGGTCCAAACACAGCAAATAGAACAGGGTAGCCATCAGCACCCCTTGAAGCTTCAAAGATTCCTCTACACTTTCTGTCAGTGATATCACATAGTAATGTCGAACCATTGATGCTACGAATAAGTGATGTAGCAGATGCGCCATCACCTTGATGTTCTTCAAACATGTTCACAGATTCGGCTAAATTCGCTATTCTAATATCTGATACGCTCTGTCCGCCTACGATATTTTCTATCAAATTAACACGTGGCATTATTGCACCTCTTCATGTTTAACATAATGTATTTTACCATCAATTACTATGCGCTTTCTTCCTGTTCTAGACTCAGATATTTTGTGCTTTGCTTCAATAGACACGTGTTTCTTACCGTTTTGTTGCATAAGAAATTTTAGCTTTTGTCGAGTCAGACAAATGTCTACCTTTCATCCAAGATGATTTACCGCAATGTGCTTTTCTTGCATTTTCTATGTGTGTCATTAATTGCAAATTGCACAAACGATTATCATCTCTTACAGCATTAATGTGATCTATTTCGAAACCTTCTGGTATTTCACCACAGAACGTTTCATACACTATTCTGTGCACATATTTCTGACCTAACTTAGTTTGACACTTAACATAACCGTCTTGCAAATTATGATTGCGCAATACTAGCTTATCATTCTTCACATAGTAAATTAGACCATCTTTAGACACATACACATTGTATTTTGAATTAAATTTCATGAATGACCTCTTTAAAATTACAATGTAATAAAATATTCATCGTCTAAACGCCCAAGAATCTACCGAGCCACGAAATCTCCATAAGTCCATAATGCACGTGTGTAATCGCGTCCTATGAACTTACTCATCGAAGAACCGCGTCTAACATTGTGTTCAAGTTCATCGAGTCTTGCCTTCAAGATCTGAACAGTTGCTTCACTAAGTCTTGGATATGCAACACTGAAGTCATAGACTAATGCAGCATTGAATAGTGCAACGAACTGCTTTGGAATGTTGAACTGTGTATCCATGTCAAATTCGAATGCTTCGTTGTAGATCAACTTAAGCTTGTACTGACTGATCGGCAATGTCTTCTTCAACAAGATCTTCGAGCATTTGTCTGTCAGCGGTAACACACTGTAAATTTGATTTGTTAAGCCGTACTGATAGAAGTCTTCGTAAGCAACAAAGTTAAGTTCATTCCAGTCTACGACGTTATTGCCTTTAGACTGAATGTAAGCTTGTGTAACTTCTTGCAAATTCTTTATTTCGTAATCAGGTACTTGTTCGAACACGTCTGTACGTTCTCTAGCATTACCAACAGGAATCCATGAGAATGTAGAAGTAGTGATGTGTCTTGCTTCATAGCATTGCTGAGTGTCTTTAGCACAAATTATCTTGCCGTAGTACTCATCGTCAGCTGGATCCATGTCATTAAGTGTTTCTGCATAATCGACGAAGATAACGAGATTTTCGTAGTCTTCTGTGATTTCATACTCACCGATGATGAACTCATGCTTTTCAAGTTCGATGTCTAATTCTTTACGAGTAAACTGTAGCAAGTTTGTGTTTGAATATTGAGCTGCTCTTTTCTTGAGCAATTGCAAACCAGACACCATCAGATTAGCAGGTGCTGGTTGACTTCTGCTGCACAAGCCTGTTTCATCAAGTGCATTAACGATTAAATCTCTCACTGAAATACGTGACATGAAAACCTCTTCTATTTCTTAAGTTTCATATGTAAGTTGTACCACTGACCAAGAGAAGGACTACGCAACCATCTAACCATTTGCATTTCAGTCATCGGATACCAATAAACTTTGTTACCCATGGTTACGTACGCCTTTCTTTCACTCGGTCTGTATCTGATATTTTTTATGAACGTAGATGCAGGATAATCAGGAACATTCGAATAAGGTTCATCAGCCTCAATTACGCGATATTCCTGATCTTTCTGAGGATCTTCTACATCAAGTCCACGAAGTTTACGCCATAATGCAGTAAAATGATCCATCATGCTACTGTACTCCCGAAATCTTGCTCATGATTTCTAGTTTCTTCTTTTCAAGATCTGCAAGTTCTTGCTTTAACTTGATGACTTCGATGTTCTGATCAGATTCAAGCTTAACAGCATCGTTAGTCATGTCAGCATCAGCTTTAGCAGCATCGATGTTAACCTTTGCTTCTTCGATGTCAAGCTTACGATGTTCAAGTTCGACATCATCAATGTGCTTTTGAACTTCGATAATGTGCTGTTCCTTAGCATTCAAGAGCTGTAGGTTAGCCATGTCAAGTTCTTTCTTAAGTTCAGCATTAGCAACGATCTGTGCTTCAAGTTCTTGCTGAGTTTCTTCAAGAACAGCGTTCATCTTGTTCAAGACAGACACAGCTTGAGGATCTTCACCCTGATTACTGTCACTCAAGAACATTACGTCAGAACTGTTAGCAACGATATCAGCAACAAGTGGTTCCTTGAGATCAGCGTCAAATGTTTCAGCAACATGCTTTGCAAGAATTGTTCTAGTCTTGTCATCAACTATCGAACTCAAAGCTAGAAGTTCTTGACGTCTCTTCATCATTCTTGTGATAATCTGTGGTCCGTTGATGAGCTTGAACGTTGGCAACTTGTCGATGTTCTCAACATAGCACAAGCATTCAAGAATAGTCTTTGTCAAGCTGTACAACGTATCAGATGCGTTTTCGTACAAGCTGTTAACGTTGCTTTCTGAGTTGTTCTGCTGTACAAGAATTTCAGTAGCAGTTTGACTGTTCATTGCAGGATTGATGCCACCGACTGGTACACCGATGACCTGAGCCATCAAGTTGTTAGCGCTATCGATCGTGTTCATCAAGTCTTGAGTCTGATACGATTCGATGATCGGGATCGGCTTTTCACCGCCATCAGGGTTGTACAGTGCTACAAGTGATTCCTTCGTCTGTAACTTTTTGTAATATTCTGTGAGCCCATCGATCATTTTCGGCGTCATCATGTAGTTAGCTTTCGGGCTACGATTAGCACGTTCAAGCAATGTCGAATAAGCAATGTTGAGTCCGTACTGAAGGTCAGCAGTCATGTCGACTATACCATTGTAGTCGATCTTGTTGTTACGAATGATTTCGTTAAAGCAGATTCTGAAAATAGGAATACGTGTAATCGGCAATTCGACTACATCACCAATGACCTTGTTACCGCATACTTTGTAGAAATTGACATATCCGTTGTCATTCATTTCCCAGTATGATACGATAGGAATGCTGTCATCAGGAATGTCCCATTGAGATCCGATGTCTTCAAGTGCATACGATTCATCGAAGTCCATGACGTCTTCACCGTATAGTCTCTTTGCTTTAGTCTTTGAAATGAAGTTTACAACTGCACCTTTTTCAGCGTCATCAGCGTTAAGGCTCTGACAGTTAGGATCTAGAGCAACCAGAGATACGTCTCTCACAACTTCTGGAACAATTTCGTTGTTTTCAAATGACAAGACCAAATAGCCAACACCTTGAATACAGGCGTGCTTTAGACCTTGATTAACAACAAACTTGAAGTTGTTCTTGTTTTCGATCTCATCGATCTTGTTCTGGATAGATTCATAAATGCCATCCTTGTCGTCCAATTCTGCATGATAAGGAGATTTGCTGAACGGGCTTATAATAGCATTTGTGAACTTTTGATATTGTGTAAAGGCTCTACAAATTCTGTCCTTACGATCAAGAGCGTTAATGACGTCAGATGTCCAGAAGTTACCGGAATAAATCTGCATGTCACGACGCTTACGTTCGACTAGTTCAGAATAGAAATTTGAGCTTTTCTGTAAAAAGTCTTTAATAGTTTGTAGTGTTTCCATAGATTGAGCTCTCAACTTAAGTA
>Ga0265301_10004420_pt1 | contig 14196 bp, 16 predicted proteins | sample AusTroGonzalo_MG_2_FD_193488 | JGI IMG/M metagenome (GOLD analysis project Ga0265301, IMG submission 193488) | Bovine rumen microbial communities from tropical cattle in Woodstock, Queensland, Australia - Gonzalo_04 | ecosystem: Host-associated > Mammals > Digestive system > Stomach > Rumen ...
ATGAAAAAGCTGCTCCACCCAATGAAGATCGAATACCAAAATGAAACCTTTAGAGAAATTATCTCAGAAGAATTCACATCTAAAAAGTTTGATGCGTATACATTCAAAGAACAAATGAGAATGGATGCGAAAGCAAGCTTAGGTGTAAATCAAAACTTCTTAGATTATGTTAGAAACTCCTTCCAAAATATCGGTTCAATTGCGGAAGAAGTTATTAAGAATTCACCATTTAGTCCAAGCTCATTAGACTATAAGAAGTTAAAAATCTCCTTGATGCTAAATGCGTTGAACTCATTAAAATTAAAAAATAAATTAGATTCAGATTTACCAACAGTAATTCTATGAAAACTTCCTAAATCAATGTCAACTTATGTCAGAATTTTATTAAAGGAATTCTATTCAGAAATTAAGAATGAAATTATTGACTGCCATAAGATGACTGATATTGATGATGGCGTAATTGATAGAATGCTACAAAATGCAACTGAGGACAGGGACAATTATGAAGACCAGTATTAAAAATAATTTAAATACCTTACACTTATCAGATATTTATTCCTTGATGCTTTTCATAATGTATAAGCTTCAGGATATTCCAGAATATGCAGTATTAAGTGAATTATGTTATTTATTAGACGGAGCTAATTTAACAAGACTCCTTACATACTTTGCTGGAAGAACAATTACAATTCCAACTGCAGAAGAGTTTACTGATATGACAAATGCTCTCCTTCTATATCAATATATTAATCTTGATGGATTATCATTGACAGAAGCTCAAGCAAGACTTGAAGATACAACTCCAAAGCAAAGAGAAAGAATTACTCAAATTTATCTAAACATCTTACCAATAATGAAAAACTATAATATTGATAGGGGACAAATTAATGGACTTCGTTAGAAGAGAACCAAAGATAGCAAAGTTTCCTGTTGAACAAAGAACATTTGAAACAAGGGTTCAATTCATTCATGACATCTTTGCTAACAAGTATCCACCATATCAAATTATGGCAAGCTGTATATCTCATAAATTAGATAAATCATTTGAGGCTTATATAAAAGATATTCATAAAAGTTTATGGGTTCTTCAAGGAAAAGACCCTATGGCTGTATTAAAGAAAATAGATAATTAAGGAGACAAAATATGACTCAACCAAACATAGTAAATGACCTCGGAGCATTATTAAAACTTCCTAATAAAGTGGTCCAAGAATTAGTCCATAAAGTCAATTTATGCATTGGAAGCGCAATAAGTGATGCTAAATTATCTGGGGACCAATCAGTTGTTATTAATATTGGAATTGGAACATTAAGCATTGATTTGATAGACATGCAATGTAAATTTATTCCAAGTAAAGATTTAAAACAAGCGATTAAAGATAGTTTAAATGGTGATGTTGATCCATTAGAACTTGAATTAGAACAAGCCCTCGCAGAAAAATTAATTAGTGTTTGTGAAGAGGTAATGTAATGAACGAGGATGAAGTTAAATTAACTGGCGCCGACGATGAACAAACTTCATCTGAAAATACGGCGCTAATTGAATTAAATATGGATGGGCTCAATCAAGAGTCCTTAGAAATTATCAATAGAATTATTGCAGAGCAAGATGTCGAAAAGACAAAAGACCTTACTTATTTATTTAATATTAACCAAAACAAAAAGACAATGGTTCGTGTTGATAAATTAAGCGGTTTAGAAGATTTTTTAATTGAAGAATATATTAGAAGATTAAAAGAAAGACCAGACAATATTGCTACTACAGAAGTACTTCAAAGTATTAAGACAATCCATGACTTAATTGAAAGAGGTACTAAACAGGTTTCTGAAGTTAATGAACAACCATTAATTACAGTTAACCAACAAAATAATACTATTAATGTCGGAAATCCAAACGACCTTAATAGAGAGTCACGTAAAAAAGTCAGTGAGGCTGTCCAAAGTATTTTAGATAGCTTAATGGCTCCTCAGCAAGAAGCTGATGTAATTGACTTAACAGAAAAAGTAGAGGAGGAACCTAAAGATGGTAACGGACATTAAAGGAATTTTAAAGAGACTTGAAATTACCGAAACAGGTCATTATGATAACCATTTTTATGTTATCCAACTCAAAGATAGTAATGACTACGCTAGAATGTATACAAAGTTAGACAAAAATGCTGTCAATACTGAATATCCTGAATTTACTAAAAATTCAAGTGATGCGACAGTTCGTGTTGTTAACTATTTCGAATTAGATTATGAAAACGTAACTTACACAATATTCTTATTCGCCAACTTTGATACTGGTCAATACTATGTCAAAATTGGAGAAATTTAATGGCTTTAATAGACTATAATGCTACAAAGACCTTTACAGAAACGCTACAAATTGACGATATAGGAAATTGTACGATTAAGTGTGAAGGAACTTACTTTGAAGGAAGAATTCCATTCTTCGCTTATTATTATATGAGTATTAAGACAATTATGGGAAAAACTTCTATTGTTAAGTTTGGACCAATTGACCCAGACTTTCCAACAATGCCTAATAGCTTTGAAGCTTCCTATAAAAAGATTAATTTTAAAGAGCCTGCAATTATTAAAGAAATTCAACAATTTGTCAATGACGGTTTGAAAGGAATTTCTAAGGCTGAAGTTGTTATTGAGACTGAAGCTTATGAAGCTTGGCCAGATTTACAAGATACAATGGAGAATATGTAATGGCAGTTAGAGACGTTAGAGAATATTACTGGAAACTATTAGCTCAGCAAGAAGAAATGCAAAACGATCTTGAAGATTTTACCGAAGCATTACAAAATGGTTATATTACGGAAGAAAAATTAGAAGATGTAAAGCTAGAAGTTGGTAGATTAAAAGAAAATGTAGACCGTGTAGCATTTATCTTATATCTATTAGAGAAACCAAATAGACCAGAAAAGAAACCAAAATATGATAGAGCTAATAAAGCTCTCCTACACGAACTTGAAAATAGAACAGCCACTGAAGAACAAGTGTTGGCTGAAAATAAAAGCATTCTTGATCACATACGAAAAGAATTAAAAAAATTAACAGAAGAGTAGGTAAGTGATTACCTGCTTCTTTTTTAATGCTAAATTTAATAAATTAATAATTTAATAAATTAATAAATTAATAAAAAAATTGTATAATAATTTGAAAGGTTTTATTTTATAATGGAAATTATCACAGATATTGAAAAGCTAAATAAAGCTTCTGAACCACTCGAATTTTTAACACAAGACGGTGTTGATAAAACCGAGGGTGAAAAAATAATTAAAAAAATTAAAAATTATTTAGAAAACACAAAAACAGAGGTTGCAGTTACTGCTCCTCAATTAGGCATTGAAAAACGTATTTTTGGTATGAGGTTTAAAGATGATATTAAAATCTTTATTAATCCAATTATTACTAAAAAAGCTAAATATGTTATTCAACCTGAAACCTTCTCAAGTTTACCAGGAAAAGAAATCTTAATTAACAGACCTGAAGAAATTACAGTTGTTTATTACACAGATGAATTCAAGTATGAAGAAAATAAATTACTTGGTATTGCTGCTCGTGTATTTGAACAAAGCTGCCAATTATTAGATGGTGTTACTCCAGATATTCTTGGTGTTGTTTCTGATTTAGATGAAGACGGTTCCTTATGGGATGCTACTGAAGAAGAAATGAAACAACTTACTGAATTATACAAACAAATCATTGCAACCAGAACTGCTGCAATGCAAGCTCAAGTAAAAGCTGACCCAGACTTAGAAAAGAAATATAATGAATTAGCTTTTACTGAAAAAGTTATTAATGGCGGTGCTAGTGTTGTTGGTAGAGGCATTTCTCAAAAAGCTCAAGCTAAAGCTGCGCTTTCTATTAAGAGAAGTTCTCAAGCCGCTCATTTAGCTAATAGAGCACAAAGAGTTCACTTTGTTAATCAAAAGAGGAAATAACTATGGCAAGAGAAGACGAGTATATTAGAGATTTTGATACCAGACAAATTATTGGTATTCTAAGACACAAAGACAATGGTGATATTTATGCTATTGAATTCAATAGTAGACAAATCTTAGGCATTTATAGAGCCAGCACAGATGACACAATTGAATTTAATACAAGAAAAGTCGTCACTAAGGGCAATTCTGTAGTTTCATTTATCTACAGTGCCTGGGAAAAAAGAAAACATAAATAGGAGAAATAGTATGGCTGAAAATAAGAAAATGATTAGTTTAGAAATCTCAGATGATTTGAGAAAAGCTCTCAAAACTGAGGCATTTCATAGAGATGTTACTATTTCTGCTTTAATTAGACAACTCTTAGAAGAAAGATTAAATGAGTGCTCAGGAGAAAGAAAATAATTAAATAATTATGGGTAATGTAGATTTAAAAAGTCAAAAAATACTTGTAATTGTTGAATCTCCAAATAAATGTGCTCACATCAAAGAATATCTTAGAAAAGCAGGATATCAGGTAAATGTTATGGCTTCTGTTGGTCATATCATGCACCTAGCAAATGGTGGTTCTTACTGTAATTCAGGGGTTTCACCAGAAAAAGATTTTGAATTAAACTTACAAGTATCGGAAGATAAATATCAAGTAGTTCAAAAATTAAAAGAAGCTGTAAAAACAGCTGATTTAGTTTATCTTATGACTGACCCTGACAGAGAAGGTGAAGTCATTTCTTGGAGTTTGGTTAAATTCTTAAAACTTCCAAAAACTAAATATAGAAGAGCTGTAACACACGAAATTACTCCAAAAGCAGTTGTTAATGCTATTGAAAATCCAATTCCTCTAGGAGACAATTTAGTTGAAGCAGGTCTTGCAAGATCAACAGCAGACAAGATGATTGGTTGGAGATTAAGTCCAATTAGCAAAACTTATGTTGGTGCTAAATCAGTTGGACGTGTTCAATCAGTTGGCTTAAAGCTAGTTGTTGATAGAGAAAAAGAAATTCAAGATTTCGTTCCAGAAACTTATTTCGATATTTATTTAAACTTTGAAAAGAATAAAACTAAATTCAAAGCTAAGTATGTTGGTAATGATAAGGGAGTTGTCGACCATCTTAAATCACAAGCTGAAGTTGATAAAGTATTAAAAGCTTGTAAAGGTAAATATACTATTGATGGTATCTCACAAAAAGTAAAAGAAGAAGCTCCAAAACCTCCATTCTGCACTGCGACTTTCCAACAGGAAGCTGCAAGTAAACTTAACTTAAAAGTTAAAGATGCGATGGCAGTTGCTCAAAAGCTATTTGAAAACGGCTTTATTACTTATATGAGAACTGACGATACAGAATTTGCTCCAGAGTTTATTCCAACACTTCAAAGTTATATTGAAGAAACTTATGGTAAAAAGTCCTGGACAAAACCTCGTGTTGGTAAAAAACAAGAAAATGCCCAGGAAGGTCACGAATGTTTAAGAATTACTGACCCAAGCTTAACTCCAGATAAATATAATAAAGTTGATGCTAACATTCTTAATGGTAAAGTTTATAAACTTATTTGGCAAAGAACTATTGCTGCTGCCTTACCAAATGCAAAGATTTCAGAAACGGGCTATTTAATTGATAACTCAGGTGAGAAATTCTTATTAGTCTCTAATGAAATCACTGATATGGGATATAAAGCAGTTTATACCTACAAGGATGAAGATGCTGAAGAAACAGGTTTAGTTAAAGAAACCTTTAAGAAGGGTGAAGAATTACAGAACTGTAAACTTGATGATGTTAAGAAAGAAACAAAACCAAAACCAAGATTTACAGAAGCTACTTTAATTAAAGAACTTCAAAAGAGAGGTTTAGGTAGACCTTCAACTTACGCTTCAATTGTTGAAACAGTTTTAAGCGAAAGCAGAGGCTACGCTGAATTACAAGACAAAGCTATTGTTCCTACCGAAAGAGGAATTCAATTAGCAGGTTTCTTAGATAGAACCTTCAATAATATTATTAATCTTGATTATACAAGCAATATGGAAAAAGACTTAGACCTTATTGCTTCAGGTAAAAAGAAGAAATTAGACTTCTTAAAAGACTTATATAACACAATTGAAAATACTATTAAAACAAGTGCAGAAATTACGGCTGCGCCTTCTGCAAGCGAAGACAAACTCTGTCCAAATTGCGGTGCTCCAATGGTTCTCAGACGCAGTAGATTTGGAAAGTTGTTCTATGGATGTAGCAAGTATCCAAAATGTAATGGTATTGTGAACATTAACTAAAAGATTTAGTGAAGGTACTGCTTAAGCAAAACTTCACTAAATTTTATTATTTCACTAAATAAATTGCTAAATTAATTGACTTACGCGAAAAATTTTATATAACATATAAAAGAGAAGGAGAAAGACACATGGCAAAATTAACCGCTCAACAAGAACAAACTGCGAATGCTTGGCTTCATGATGTTCTTTTCTGGGGTGGCGTTTTAAAAAATAATAAACGTGCCTGCGCTGTTGCTGACTATCATTACATGTATGGTGGCAATAGCTGGAAAAAGAACCAAGGCTTACCTTACGCTAAAGCTATCTGTGAAGCTATTACAGCTCGTCCTGTTGAAACAAAGAAAATGCAGCTTTATGATGCTGCTTTATTGAAATTAGCCGACTTCCAATTTATTCCAGATTTAACATCTACTTCTGGTTATTCTGGTAGAGTTAGAAAACCTGCTGAAATGCTTGCAAGATATGTTGCCTGGTTCTGCGCTAAACAACAACTTTGGTGGGACACAACATATACAAGTGACTATATGATGGAAGAAATTAAAAACAATACCATTTTAGGAAAAGCTCTTTGGGATGCAGGCTGTTTTACAAATCAAGGTAATCCTACAGGTAAAGCTAGTGCAGGAACTGGAACACGCTCACAATCAAGTGGAACTCCAGGTCAACCTCAAAATCCATTTAAATCAAGAGGTCCATTATCTAATGTTTGTATTGACTTAAAAGGACAACCAAATCAAAAAATTCAACTTAGTGGTGAAGTATTCTATATCTTAGGTGTTGATACTAATGGTAATTTATTATCATCTAAAGATGCTTATTGCGCTTATATTAGACCAGTTGAAGCTGACCCAAGAATTCAACAACAATATGTTGATAATGGAACTAACAAAGTTTTAGTTGGTTCTGCTAAAGGTTATGGCTTCTGCCCATGTGTTTTTGATAATCAAGCTGATGCTGATGCATTCTTAGGAAAAGTTAGAGCTAACACTAAACCTGGTGGTAAAGCTGCCGGTATGGTTGTTGCTAAGAAGAGTGCACAAGGTAATGGCTATTTTAAAGTCGGCACAGTTTATGGTGACTGCTATATTTCTGCTGCTAAGTTAAATGAAGACTTAAATGAGGCTGTTGAAGAAAAAACACCTTATAATTATTTAGATGACCCAATCGTTAAAGAATGTTTAGAAGATTTAGGTCGTAGAATAAGTGATTTCCATAAAGACCGTTAATAATAGGAGAACCAAATTATGAAAATTAAGAAAAAATTAACTGAATCCAAAGAGATTAAAAAATTAGTCGAAGCCGATGGCGATGATGGTGAATTAGAAGCTGAAGGCGGTTTAGACAATGTTGATATTCAATCAGATTCCACTGAAGAAGTTGCTGATGCTATTCAACAAGAAACTGACGGTAAAGTCAGTGATGAAGAAGCTGAACAAATGGCAGATGAACTTAAAGACGTTGCTGATGAAGTTGGAACTGATAAAGTTGCTATTGAAGCAGATACAATTCTTGCTAAGAACAGAATTGTTGCAGTCTTAGACGAAGCTTTACAAGAAGCTAAAGATAATATGGAAAATGGTGAAGGTGACAATAGTAGTAACGTTTGTATTGAAGGTCTTCCAGGTTCTGGTAAAACTTCTATTATTAAAGCTTGGGCAAGAGCTAGAGGAATTCATTTAGTTCGTGTTAACTGTACAGACCCAAAACTTGAAACTGCTGTCAATGGTATGTGGTTAAGAGATGCCAACAACCCAGATAGAATTAAACAAATTAGATCTGACTTATTAGCTGACCTTATTAATCCTGATTATAAAGGCAGATGTGTTTTATTCGTTGACGAATTTAACAGACAAACAAACATGGGTTTTAGACGTGTTTTCTTAAGTTTATTTGCTGATAAAGAAAATGCTGATGGTAGTTTACAATTAGGAGATAACTTATTATTCTCTATTATTGCTATTAACCCATTTGTTCCAAGTTTCCATGACACAGGCGTTACAAGATTAATCGGTGCTGAAAAATCCAGATTCTTACATCATATTAAAGGTTATGACTCTAATGAAGATGATGCCTTAAATTACTTCTTAACAAAACGTACTAAGAAATTATTAGAATTAGGCGTTGCTGTCCCAGACTCTGAAGTTGCTGAAAAGATTGGCAAATCAGGTCCATTAAAAGAACTTACAGATGCTGATATGAAGAAAATTGAAAGACAATTAAAGATCTGTGATATTGCTACCTTCATTATTCAACATGATGACTTTAAGTTTGATGGTAGAAATGAAGAAAAGAGAATTTATGATACAGATCAAGTCGCTTTAAACTCCAGAATGCTTGATGACATGATTGTTGCTTGTGGCGGAGATAAAAATAGAATTCTTAATTATTTAAATTCAAGTAGTAACTTCTTAGATACTACTACAGATATGTTAATCAGAGTTGTTAATGATTATTTCTTAGACCTTCCAGCATTACTCGAAGAAGTCGGTATTAATAAACCAGCTAACAATGGTAATGGTGATAATTCAACCGATGCTGGCACTGCAGATAATACCCAAGCTGATGCTACTAATCCAGATGCAGAAGAAGATGATTTCTTTGTCCAACAAGGTAATACAGGTAAAGTAAGTGCATCCCCATCTGAAGCTGCTGATCGTATTAATAGCGCATTTGATAATTTCTAGTAGAGGAGACTAGCTATTATGGCAAAGAATAAAACCATAGTCGAAGCTAAAGAACTCGAAATAATGACTAAAAGGGAATCAAAGCTCAAAAAAGTTTTGATTAACTTTTTAGCTACTGGAAAGTTAAAAGTTCCTGACGGCAAAGGCGGTGCAACAACCGTCACTTTTGCTGGTCCGCATCCTAAGTATGCAAAAAGACTTGAAGATTTTATTTTAAAAATTGTCTCACGTAAAGATGATCCAGAAATGACTGCTGCTATTAGCTGAGAAGATGCTACTATCTATATCAGTGAAGGTTTCTGTGATAGAAATAATGCTAGTACATTCTCACAAGTTAATGTTTTAATGAGACATGAACTCGCTCACTATTTAATGCAACATGAAATGAGAATGATTCATGAACTTGTTAATAAATATGGTGAAGAAGGCGCTGCTCACTTAATGAAAGTAAAACTTTACATGAGATTTTAAATATTATTGAAGATATGGAAATCTCTAACAAGAGATATTCTAAAAAAGATAAAGAAACAGTTGAAAAGATGAAACTCTGGGGCCAAGTTATTGGTGGTATCGTTACCGAGAATATCAGAAAGAACTGGCAATCAATGACCCTCATCGATATGTATAAAGAGCTTAATAAAGAAATTGAAGATATTCAAAAGGGTATTTTAGCTTCTTGGACTCGTTATAATGATGATGGTGTTCAAATTGACCCTACAGATGATGATTATATTAAATATAATGTAAAAACAACTTTATACTGCTATACAAATGTTAATGCTAGAACTAATTTCTTAGGAACTCTTCCTAACTTCATTAAGAATAAAGCAGTCTATCACTTCTGGGTTTTTGATAGACCAGATAAACCATGTATTTTACCATTTGAATATTTAGATGATACATGGAAAGAAATCTTAAAAGCTATTTGTGATGAATTCAGTGAAAATGAAGACTATACAAAACAAAATTTAAGAGACTTAATTACTGAAATTGCAAAGTCTTCCCCAATTGAACCATTCTTCATTAATGGCCGCAAAAAGAAAAAGATTGCTGCATTATATAGTCCAGAAGATAAATTAATTGCTACAGATGCTTTAAAAGCTTGTATTCCATTCTTAGAAACTTATAATACTTGGTATAATAAAGTTACTACTGTTTTATCCGACGCTAAATATTCAAAAGAAGATTTAGAAGCTATTTTAGCTGCTATCAACTAAGGAGATTATTTATGAGTAAAAATTTATATAGAATACAATGGTATCTTAAAGAAGCTCTTAGAGTTGGTAATGAAGAAGACGAAAAGAAGTTAAAAAAACGTATTTATAACGGCCGTCGTATTGCAGATGAATGCCGCGCTGCTGCTGATAAAGCTAAAGAAAAAGGCATGGATGCTGAAGCAAAAGAATTAATTGCAACAGCCGAAGAAATCGAAGACTATATTGAAAACTATGACTTCATCGATTTTGATGATGATGGTGATGAGGCCGGAGAAAAAGATAGCCAAGCAAATAATGACGGTGAAGGCAGAGATCCAAACGGCACAGATAAAAATAAAGCCAATAAAGATGGCGATGATGACGATGGTGAAGACGACGAAGGCGACGACGCTGATGAAGAAGGCGACGACGACGGAGATGGTGATGAAAATGATGATGGTTCTGAAAAGAGCTCCAAAAGTAAATCTGCTAAAGGTGATGATGAAGATGATGATTCTGACTCCGATAGTGATGGCGATGGAGATGGCGATGAGGGAGATAGTGATGAGGAAAAAGGCTCATCATCCAGTCAAGATAAAGAAAAGAACCAAGAACATAGTAAACGCGGTGTTGATAGATTAGGAAATGTTGATCAAAGTGGTGACTATGAAGACCAAGATGGAAATCATAGAGATGGCAGTAGTAATGACTCTGGCGAAGATCAACAGTCTAGTCGACAAAATGGACAACAGGGTCAACAAGGTCAAGAACAAAGTCAACAACAACAAAACCAACAAAATGGTAAGGGCGATAGTCAAGAAGACCAAGAAAAGAAAGACCCACAAAAAGGTAAAGGTAAAGGAGACCCTGAACAATCACCAAAAGGTGATAAAGGTGATAAAGATGAGCCAGAAGATGATGACCCAGCATTACGTCAACCTCCAACCCCACCATTTGTTCCAAGAGATAAAAATAAACCAATAAGAATTAATCCAAAGGCATTACCGCCTAAAGAAATAATTAATGACCCATTCGAAGATTATGAAGATTTACCAGTTAATCCTGAAGACCTTCAAAAACTTCTACAACAAATGGGTAATCAACAACCATTGCCTCCAGGATTTGAGCCTCCAACATATAGAGACCCAACAGTCGAAGAAATTGGAAACTACTTAAATCACTTAGAAGGCAAAGCTAAGGATGCTGCCAAAGCCGCTATTAAAGATTTAATTGCGAAAAAAGGTGGCACTACTGAAAGCTTAACTGAAGCTAAAAAGAGAACACTTCGTGATTTAGAGGACCAAGAATGGAACGACCTTTGTAAAAAAGGCTATGACTTAATTAAGAAAGTTGTAGATAAGGATGCTCCAGATATCATTGATGATATTGATGAGAAAAAGAAAAAAGTCCAACAAATCAATAGAGGTTCACTTGGAAGAGAACTTGACGCCGAAAATAAAGGCGAAAAGAAAGATGACCCAGAAGCTGATAATGAAGACGAAATTAAAAAATATGGTAGATTCCGTCCATTACAAGGCTTCGAGTTAGAATTCTACGATGTTATTAAACAAAAAGTAGAAATGGTTGAGCAAGAGTATCAATCATATGATGAAATTAATCCTGAGTATGAATTTGAAATGGGAAGTCCTATTGTCAAAGCAGATTTAGTAAGATTAATTCCAGAAGAAGCAAAACCAATTGTTAGAATTTATGTCGACCAATCCAGTTCTTGGAGCAAAGAACATATTAAGATGGGTAAACACTTCCTATCAACAATTAATGACTTTGTAGAGTCTGGTGAAGTCTACGCTCAAATATTATACTTCGACAATAGAGTCACCCCTGATGAATTTGACCCTCGTTTAGGTCATGGTTCTACAGATGCTTGGCCATATATCATTCAAGATATTATTGATTCAGGTGCTCAATATGTTGTTGTTATGACAGACCATGATATGGACTATGATGCTTATAAAGCCAGTACAACAGTTGAAGGCTGGGTCTGGTGGGTCTGGAAGAGCGAAAACTACGGTGATTATGGTACAGAAATCCCTAAGAGACTCGTAGGCTTACAAGGTAACTCAGAATTCGCGTTGCCTAATAATAGATAAAAGGAGATAAACTAAAATGAAAGTAAAATTAAACGAAAGTAAAGAAGAATTACCAGTTTCATTCTTAACTGACTTCATTAGTAAAGGTTGGGAAGAAGTTGGCTATTTAAAAGCTACTATCGAATCAATCAAGGAAAGTTATAGTGGAACTAAAAAAGTTGAAGAACTTATTCAAGATTTAGTTGATGCTTACTTAGTCTGTATTGGTCAATTAGAACTTCATATTCATAAAGAAAAATATATTGAATATCCAGAAGATAGCGGCTTAGCTGAAAGCAAAGAATTAAAAGAAGCTATTGATATTCATATTGATGGCGATCAAATCGAAGTCAATACTGCTCCAGATACAGTTGTTGCGGTTGATGAAGAAGGCGATAAGATTATGATTAATGATGAAGGTGCTCATGTTGAAGAACCATGCGAAGGTCCAGAATGTGAACCATGTGTCGGTCCTGAATGTGAAGAACCTGTTTGTATTGGTCCAGACTGTGATGTTCCTCCAGTTGTTAATCCAGTTGAACCAATTGAAGTTTCTAGTGATCCATTTGAAGCTCCATTTGAATTCGATGCTCCAGAAGCTGAAGGTGTTAGAACTGACAAGCCAGCTCCAGTTGGTGATACATTTGATTATTTCGTTGATTTCGATGACCCAGTTGGTGAACCGGTTTCTGAAAAAGAACTCTATGGTGAAGGTGAAGATTTAGTCATCAAATCTAGAGAAGATAAAGAAGCTGAAGAAGACGAAAAAGACGCCGAATAATTAAACTTATCTATAAGATAAAAAGAGGCCAAAAATGGTCTCTTTTTAATTTTATTTGCTAAATTATATAGCGTTTAACGTATTGAGCTTATCCTTTCACCAATACGTTATTCGCCTTAAATTAAGAAAAAGGAGCCCAAATATATATGAAGAGATACGAAATGAATGAAAATTGGGAACTTGAGGAAGTAGAAGACCTTAGTAATCTTTTCATTGTTATCTTAAAACACGGTAGTTTTGACTCTGGTTATACAGAAGCTTATAGCACTGATGACTTAGAAATGAGAGCTGCATTTGATGCTTTAACAAAACAATATGAAGATTGCGGTTGTGATGAATTAACAAATATTTACTTAATTAAAGTTCCAAATACTGCTCAAGTTGTTTCTATGGTTGAACCAACTATTTATGGTAAACTTAATGGAAATACAAGTGACCCAACAATGCTTTCATTATTATCTGATGTTTTTAATAGAGCTGACTGTGAACAAGTTGCACATTGGGCTGGTGCAGGTTTAACAGAAGCCAAGAAAAAGAAAAAAGTTTGTTCTTCCTCTTATTGCGGATTTACAGACCCAGCATTAAATATTGCGCATTTCAATAAATGTATGGGAACAGGCGGATTACAAAATCCAAATCCTCCTCATTTAGTTGTTGGCGATACTTTACCAAATGGTCCAGTTTCTGATGCTGGTAGTTCAAGTTCAGATGGAGCAAGTGGAAATTCTAGCGGTGAAGGTGGAGCAGTTAGTGAAAGCTTAAATGAATCAGCAACTGAAAAAGTTGAATTAGAATATAATGACCTATTTATTTGCTACTCTGGTCCACGAGGCACTGCTATAAGATTTAGCAGTGGCTGAGAAATGGGCGATGAAGGCGATATAATAGAGGAAACAATAAACTATTGCTATAAAGTACCAAAAGTTTATGTAGAAGCTGATTTAGAAAACTTGGCAAGTACACTTCCAGAATGCCAAGAAATGTCTGGTGAAGAGCTTGAAATTTATGTTAAAGAAAATTTTGAGAAATTATTTGACCAATTTTATAAAGAACTTTTAGAAACATATAGACAAGAGGCTGCTGAGGAAGCGGCTGAAAAAGCGCGTTATGGAGAATTAACTGAAGGTATGGCGCCTGTTGAAATATCTGATTTAAAATTATTAATTCAAGAAACAGTTGATAAATATAATACAGAAGCTACTTCTAGTCTTTCTCTTGTAGATATTGATGGTAATGACACT
>Ga0265301_10004421_pt1 | contig 14193 bp, 18 predicted proteins | sample AusTroGonzalo_MG_2_FD_193488 | JGI IMG/M metagenome (GOLD analysis project Ga0265301, IMG submission 193488) | Bovine rumen microbial communities from tropical cattle in Woodstock, Queensland, Australia - Gonzalo_04 | ecosystem: Host-associated > Mammals > Digestive system > Stomach > Rumen ...
AACGGCCGACGTGGACCGCGGGGACCCCGACGGAATAGCCGCCAAGGTGCTCGACGCGATGCCATCACCGGAGACAGACGACGAGCAGCCCGTGGAGGTCGATGACAGCCTTGCCGTGTTCGAGTGGAGCGCGCGCCCGGGATGCGACCTGGGCGACCGCGATGGATGGGCCGAGGCCAACCCCTCGCTAGGGTACGGCTTCATGGGCGAGCGCGCGATACGCTCCGCGCTGAAGACCGACCCCGAGCCCGTATTCCGCACCGAGTGCCTTTGCCAGTGGGTCGAGTCCGTGGCACGCTCCCCGTTCCCCGAAGGGGCCTGGGAGGGCGGCATCGACCCGAAGTCATGCGAGGCCGAGGGTGCCGAGCTGCTGTGGGGCGTGGACATGAGCGCCGACAGGACCAAGACCGCGCTGGCCTTCGTCGGCAGGCGCGATGACGGCCACTGGCACGGCGAGGTCGAGGCGTACCGCACGGGCTTCGACTGGCTGCTGAGGATGCTGGCGATGGACGGCAGGCCGATGAAGGTCGCCCTGCAGGGCAGAGGCGCCGCCGTCTCGTCCCACATAGACGAGCTGAGGGCCATCCCAAACGTGGAGCTGGTGCTTTGCGAGGGGCGCGACGTGGGCGCATGGTGCGGCCGGTTCTACGACGCTGTGTGCGCGGAAGAGGGGGACGCGGTTCCCCTGCACCACATATCCCAGCCCGCGCTTGACTACGCGGCGCAGGTGGCGCAGACGCGCCCAATGGGCGACTCCGCGTGGGCGTGGGACAGGCGCGCCAGCGAGGCCGACATATCGCCTCTGGTGGCGCTCACGATGGCCTACGGGCTGGCATCCACGGGAAGGACGGAGAGCAAAACGTACCGCAGCGCGTACATGGAGCACGGAGTTAGGACGGTTTGATGGGAATCATCGACAAGCTGGCGCGGCGCTGGAGCCCGCGCTGGTACTACAACAGCGCGTACTACGGCGTCGCCGTCGCCAACTACGACACGGCGAAGCTGTACCGCACGCAGCCGAACCTGCGGGCCGTGGTCAGCTACCTGGCCGACAACGCGGCGCAGGTGCCGCTCAAAGTCCATGACCGCGTGTCAAACGACGACAGGCCGAGGGTGCTGGACTCCCCCGCCGCGCTTCTCATGCAGAGGCCCAACGAGGACTCCACGCCGTTCGAGCTGAAGAGGGCGATTTACTCCGACCTGTACCTGTACGGGCGGGCCGTGTGCCTGGTGCTTCCCGACTACAGCCAGAGCGGATGGCAGCTCCGCCACGTCCCCGCGACGTGGCTCATCGGATACTACGGCGGCACGGTCTACCATCCCGACTACCTTTACCTCTCGCATTCGGGCATGAGCAGGCCGCTGGAGGTGCCTGCGAAGAGCTGCATCGTCTTCCACGGCTACGACCCGACCGACCCCATGAGGGCCGCGTCACCCGTCGAGTCGCTGAAGGACATGCTCTACGAGCAGGTCGAGTCCAACCGCTTCCGCAGGCAGATGTGGCAGCGCGGCGGGCGATTCAACGCGTACGTGAAGCGCCCGAAGGACGTGGAGAAATGGGACGATGCGTCCTTCAACCGCTTCCGCGACACCTTCCGCAACTCGTGGGCTGGCGACATGGCCGCCGAGGGCGGCGGGATGCCCATCCTGGAGGACGGCATGGAGATCGCGCAGGTGCAGTTCAACTCCCGCGACGCGCAATGGGACATGGCCAAGAAGCTGGGCCGCGAGGACGTCGCGGGCGTCTACCACGTGAACCCCGCGCTCATCTGGCCCGGCAGCGGGCAGACCTACGCATCCGCCAAGGACAACGCCAGGGCGCTCTACAACGAGACGCTGGCCCCGATGCTGATGCAGGTGTGCGACAGGCTCAACCAGTTCCTCCTTCCGATGGTGGACGAGCAGCCGAGCCACTACATAGCGTACGACATAACGATAAAGACGGCCGGCAGCTTCGAAGAGCAGGTCCAGGCCATGCAGACGGCAACGGGCGCGCCTATCCTCACGCGCAACGAGGCGAGGGCCAGGCTCGACCTTCCCGCCATCGACGGCGGGGACGAGCTGGTTGTCCCGATGAACGTGCTAACGGGAGGGCTCGCGAGCCCCTACGACACAGACCCCACGGTGGTCCGCTACGGGGCGGAGCCCTGCTGCAAGGCGCACGCCGACGCGCCGAAGAGCCACAAGGCCGCGCCGGAAGACGAGGAATCCGAGGAGATGGCCGACGTCTTCCGCGCCTTCTTCAAGCGCCAGGCAGCATCCGTGCTGCCGAAGCTGGGAGCCAAGGACGAGGAATGGTGGGACGCAGAGCGGTGGGACCGCGAGCTGTCCGACGACCTTTTTCCCGTCGCACTGAGGCAATCGGGCAGGCAGGCGCAGCGCACGCTGGCGTCCCTCGACGTCGAGGACTCCTACAGCGTGGAGCGCACGGAGGCGTACATCAGGGCCATGAGCGATTCCCGCGCCAGGTGGGTGAACAACGCCACGCTGCGCGAGCTGCTGGAGGTTGACGACTGGGAGGGCGGCGAGGACGCCGAGCGCGCCACATACGAGGGCGTTTTCGAGCTGGCCGAGGCCGACCGCTCAGAGACCGCAGGCACGGCGTTCGCCACGGCGGTGGCGGGATGGTCCGCTCTGGAGGCCGTGCGCCAGTGCACCGACGGCCAGGGCGTCACCAAGACGTGGGTGGTCACGTCGGGCAACCCGAGGCCGTCTCATGCGGCCATGGACGGCGAGACCGTCCCCTACGACAGCGATTTCAGCAACGGCGCGGAGTGGCCAGGCGACGCCGACGCCCTCGACGTGGCGGACATAGCCAACTGCCAGTGTCAGGTGGAGATAACCATCCCGTAACGCATACGGAAACATACGCCAGAAGCCATGAGAGCCGCCGAGAGGGCGGCTTTTTCTTCGACCCGAAAGGAGACAGCATGGCGCAATTCAAGGACGCACGAGACGCCGCGATGGTGGACGGGGGAACCGTCACCGGCTATGCGTCAACCTTCGACCGCGACCCTGACAGCTACGGCGACGTGATCGCCAAGGGCGCGTTCGCCAAGACGCTGGAGGAGTGGGACGAGAAGCGCGCCGATGGCGTGTACATCCCGCTGCTCTACGGCCACAGCACCGACGACCCCGCCTACAACATCGGGCGCGTCGTGTCCGCCGTGGAGGACGAGCGCGGCCTTCTCATCGAGGCCGAGTTCGACGCCGAGAACGAGAAGGCCCAGTACGTGCGCAAGCTCGTCAAGGAGGGCCGCCTGTACCAGTTCAGCTTCGCGTTCGACTGCACCGACTTCGGGGAGGTCACCCTGGAGGACGGGCGCAAGGCCAACGAGCTGCGCGAGCTGACCCTCTACGAGGTCAGCCTGGTGCAGATTCCCGCCAACCAGCACGCCGAGGTGGTGGACGTGAAGTCCGCCAAGGCGGGCAGGCGCAACAGCGCGAAGGACGAGCAGTCGCTTCGCGAGCTACTCGACAAGCTCCAGGACATAACCGGGGAGTGCGCCGAGGCCCAATCAATCGTCAACGGCCTTCTGGCCGATGCAGCACCAGCCGACGAGCCAGCCAAGGCCAACGCGGAGGAGCCATGTGCCAACGCGGAGGAGCCGAAGCGGAGCGACGCGGACGTGAAGGCGTTGCTGGACGAAGCAGACAGATTCCTGAACTAGAAGGAGAAAGACATGAACCTGAAAGAGCAACTGGCAGGCAAGGTCGAGATCATCGGCGACCTGAAGCTGGAGGTCGAGGGCGGCAACGAGCAGGCCGCAGACGAGCTCGCAGAGGCCATCGAGGACGCCAAGTCCATCCAGGCCCGCATCGAGGCCGCAGAGATGGCCAACGAGCTGGTGAAGAGCCTCGGCACCGCAACCGCCAAGGCCCCAGAGCAGCCCAAGAGCCTGGGCGAGTTCGCCAAGGGCATCGACTTCGCCCCCATGAAGGCAGGCGCAGCCAAGGGCGCCGGCAAGATGGGCTTCAAGGCCGCGACCGACGTCCACATGAGCGTCCCCATCGAGGTCCTGGACCAGCGCGTCGTTGACATCCCGCGCGATCTGAAGCTGCGCGGCCTGTTCGGCGCAGAGACCATCAGCGGCACGGCCCTGAAGTACTTCGTCATGGGCGCCACCGAGGGCGCTCCGGCACCCGTGGCCGAGGACGGCCCGACCGCAGGCACCGCCGTCAAGCCGCAGTTCCACATCCCCTACGAGCCCGCGACGGTGAGCCTGCAGAAGATCGCAGGCTGGTACTACGAGACCGACGAGCTCATCGAGGACAATGCCTTCCTGGCGTCCTCCATCGACAACCGCGGCCTGTTCGAGCTTGACAAGGCCGTGGAGGACTACCTGGCGACCACCCTGCTGGGCACCAGCGGCATCCAGACCCTGGCCCCCGCAGGCTCTGCACTCGCAGCCGACGACATCTTCATCGCCATGACCAACGTGAAGAGCGCCACGAACTACGACGCGGACGCCATCGTCATCAACCCCGCCGACTACCAGACGCTGCGCCTGGCCAAGGACGGCAACGACCAGTACTACGGCGGCGGCTACTTCTACGGGCCGTACGGCAACGGCAACATGGCCCAGCAGCCGGGCCTCTGGGGCCTGAACACCGTGGTCACCACGGCGGTCGCCCAGGGCACCGTCCTTGTCGGCGCGTTCCGCGCAGGCGCATCGGTGGTCACCAAGGCCGGGGACGGCATCGGCGTGGAGGTCGTCAAGGGCGACCACGACGACCGCATCAGCAACCGCGTGACGGTCATCGTGGAAGAGCGCCTCGCACTCGCCACCCGCGTCCCGGCAGCGTTCGTCAAGATCGCCTAGTCCGATGTTGAAGCGGTACATGCTCGACGGCCTGACCTACCAGTTCGAGGAGGGCAAGCAGCCCGCCCGGGCGGTGGAGGTCAAGGACGATGAGCCGAAGAAGAAGCAGGCCAAGCCAGCCAACAAGGCGCGCAAGGCCGACACGAAGTAAAGGAGCGGACATGCTGCAGACGCCGTGGGGATACCAGGTGGACGACCTTCCCCCGCTCGTGGGCGATGACGAGTTCGCTGCGGCCACGGGCTACAAGTGGGACTGCAACGGCGGGACCGACGCCGCGATAGCAGCGGCGAGCGCGGCCATACGCAACTACTGCGGATGGCACGTCTCCCCCGTCCTGGGCTGCACGGCGAAGCTGACGGCAAGGGGCCGCGTGGCGGCCATCCCCGCCAAGATGGTCGTATCCATCGAGAGCGTGAGCGAGAACGGCGCAGAGCTGTCACCAGGCCAGTACGAGGCCAGGGCAGACGGGCTGCTGCGCCGCGCCTGCTTCCGCAACTGGACGGGGCGCTGGGAGGGAATCGAGGTGGCCTACGAGGCGGGCTTCGACCCCTCCGCCGTTCCCGACATTGCGCAGGCGTGCATCCACCTCGCAGAGGCCGCGCTGGCGGCACCTGCGGGCGTCGCATCCGAGAGCGCGGGTGGCGTGAGCGTGTCCTACTCGACCGCATCAGCGTCCGTGGCGGCGGCCATGACACCCGCGATCAGGGAAGCCATCGCACCGTACAGGCTGGTGAGCAGCCATGCTGCATAGCTGGTGCGACGATACAGTCAAGGTCACCCGCGCACCGTGGATGGAGACCAGGGGGACGAAGGTGCGGGACTGGGCGAACGCCACCACCCACACGGTGGGAGGCTGCTCCGTGCAGCCCGCATCCACCTCGCGCAACTTCGAGCGCGCTCAGCAGGAGACCGACCGCTGGACGCTCTACGCCCCGCCGCAATCCGACATACAGGCGGGGGACCGCATCAACCACCACGGCGCGACCTTCGAAGTCGATGGCGCGCCGTACACGTGGAAGTCCCCGACAGGGAGGGTCACGCACATGCAGGCCCCGCTAGTCGAATGGAGGGGCTAGATGGCCAAGACGGTCCGCATCGAGCACATCAGCGAGGGCTGGCGGGAAATCCTCGGAAGCCCCGGCGTGAAGGCCCTGGTGGACGCCGAGGGCCAGCGCATCGCCGACATGGCGGGCGACGGGTACGTCTACCAAGAGGCGTACCTCAGCTTCGGCGGAGGCCGCGTGGGCGGCTTCGTCGTTGCGGACACCTACGAGGCCAAGCTGGACGAGGCCCGGAACAAGACATTGGAGAGGGTGGTGAACGGTGGATAACTGCCGGACCATCGACGTGGAGGACGCGCTGCAGGCGCTGCTCAACGCAGACGGCATCCGCGCCTTCGCGCCGCCTGTGCCGCACGACCTGGACGGAGGCGTGCTGGTCACCCGCACGGGAGGCCAGGAGCAGTCCTACGTGCAGGACGTCCACGCCGTGAGCTTCGACTGCTACGCGGCGACCGACGCGGAGGCGACCATCCTCGCGGGCGAGGTCACCAGATGGCTGCGCGCGCTCCCCGGCCATGCGGTCGGCGGCGTGCCGTGCTACCAGGCCGAGGCGACCGCGCTCCCCTACCTGAACACAGACCCCGACCACCCGACGCTGCCGAGATGCACGTTCAACGCGTACGTCACGACGCGGGTGGCCCATGACAGAAAGGAGGGCTAGACATGCCCCTCAACGCAGCCAAGGTGCTGGTAGGCTCCCCCGACCAGCAGGCTACCACCGGCGCTATCCGCACCGGCGAGATTCTGACCACTATCCCCACCACGTTCGCCGATGCCCAGACGGCCATCGACGCCATGAGCGATTCGGGCTACGTGTCCGAGGACGGACTGGAGCTGTCCACCGACATGAGCACCGCCGACATTCGCGAGTGGGGCCGCGCAATCGTGCGCAAGCTGCTTGACAGCTACGACGGCACCATCGGCTTCTCGCTCATCCAGAGCGACGAGGCCTCCTGGAAGCAGGCCATCGGCGACGACTACGTGGACGTGACTGCCGCCACCACCACGCACGGCGAGCAGCTTCACATCAAGATGGGCGCGCACATGGCCCCTCCCAAGTCCTGGGGATTCGCGATGAAGGACGGCGACGCGAAGGTGATCATCATCGTGCCGAACGGCCAGGTGACCACCCTCGACACCATCACCTTCAACGCATCCGAGGCCATCGCGCTGCCCGTGACCGTCTCGGCCTACGACGACGGCACCGGCAACAGCATCCACGTCTTCCTCGATGACGGCGTGGTGAGCGCGTAATGCGCGCCAAGGTGCTGCGCACCTTCCGCGACGCCAAGACGGGCGAGCTCTACGGCAAGGGGCGGGTAATCGACCTGCCCCCGCGCCGAATCGCGTCTATCGTGGAGGCCAACCCGTCCCTCGTGGAGCCGCTGGAGGAAGAGCGCAGGCAGAGGAAGGAAGAGCCCGTGGAAGCAGACGGGCAGGCGGAAGAGACCGCCGAAGACGAAGAATAGCGAAGGAGGCCCGCACGTGAGGAAGTTCGGAAACGACTCGCCCGAGTTCATGGAGTTCACCATCGGGAAGTCTAAGAAGGTCTACAGGATGCCGCTCGCGGCGTCCATGCCCATGAGCGTGGCCGTCAAGTTCGCGGAGATAGCGACGCTTGACGATGACGCGCAGGGGGCGGAATCCGCAAAGCTGCAGCTGAACCTGCTGCGGCGCTACGTCGGCGACGAGGCCGACGAGCTCACCAGCGCCCAGGTCGCCGAGATATTCAACGCCTGGGCCGAGGAGAGCAACGCCCAGGGGGCGACCCCGGGGGAATAGCAGGGCTCGCCCGCACGATACGCCTTTACGGCTCGGAGTTCGAGCGTGACGTGATGGTGCAGACGGGCCGGACGTTAGACGAATACTTCGCGATGGGACCGCCAGGCGTGGTGGCCCTCGCTCACTACAACGCGCACATGGGACTCGACACGGCAACCTTCAGGGCCGTGCAGGGGCTGAAGGACAACATGGAGTGGTCCAGCGAGTTCAAGCTGGCCACCCTCCTGGCAGACCTGTACGACCTGGTGGCCGTGCTCAACGTCAACGTGGCGCACATCAACAGCAAGAGGCGGCCCAAGCAGCCCAAGCCCTACCCGCGCCCCTGGCGCAGCGCAGGGCGCGTGATTGGCAGGGCCGCCGTGAAGGTCAAGGACTTCTGGTCCTGGTGGAAGTCCAACTAGGAGGTTGCACATGGCAGGCACCGAGGTAGCGCGCGCGTTCGTGACCATCATGCCCACGGTCAAGGGCGCGCAGACCAACGTGGCCAACGCCATGACGCAGCAGCTGACGGGCGCAGGCTCAAAGGCGGGCCTCGCGGCAGGCGGGGCCGCAATGGCCGGGCTGACCGCGAAGCTGGCCAAGTTCGTCGCGCCCGCCGCCATCTTCGCGGGGCTCGCCATGATAGGCAAGAAGGGCTTCGAGGCCTTCGAGAAGGTCCAGGAGGGCGCGAACAACGTAATCAAGGCCACGGGGGCCACGGGCGAGCAGGCCAAGCAGCTCACCGACGTCTACAAGCGCGTCTCGCAGAACGTCGTGGGCGACTTCGGCGACATAGGCTCGGCGGTGGGCGAGCTGAACACCCGCTTCGGGCTGACGGGCGACGCCCTGCAGGGCGCGTCCGAGCAGACCATGAAGTACGCGAAGATAACGGGCCAGGACGCCACGCAGGCCGTCCAGGACATCTCGCGCATGATGAACAACGCGGGCATCAGCTCGGACAAGTACGCCGAGACGCTCGACAAGCTGACCGTCGCAGGGCAGGCCGCGGGCATCGACGTGGGCAAGCTGGCCAAGTCCGTCAACGAGAACGCGGCCAGCTTCAAGGAGCTGGGCCTGTCAACCGACGAGAGCATAGCAATGCTCGCCAGCTTCGAGAAAGCTGGCGTCAACAGCCAGAGCGTGCTGGCCGCCATGAAGAAGGGCGTGGCCAACTGGGCCAAGGAGGGCAAGAGCGCCAAGGACGGATTCGCCGACTTCGTGCAAGGCGTGGCAGACGGAAGCGTGACGAGCGCGGACGCCATCGAGCTGTTCGGCGCAAAGGGCGGAATGGCCATGTACGACGCGGCCCAGAAGGGCCAGCTGTCCTTCGAGGACATGTACGACGCCATAGTGGACGGCAGCGGCGGCGCGCTCGACCAGGTTTACAAGGACACGCTCACCGCGTCCGAGAAAATCGACCTCGCATGGCAGAACATCACACTGGCTGCAGGCGAGATATTCGAGCCTGTGGCGACGGCGTTCTCCAACGTCCTGAGCGACTACATCGTACCCTTCGCCCAGGCCGTCTCGGGCGCGTTCATCGAGGCGGACTCAGTGGTCGAGGGCTTCGGAAACCTGGTCAGCGCGGGCATGGACTTCTTCGAGCAGTTCGTTGTAGAAATCATCAACGGCATACCAGCCGCGATAGACAACTTCGCGTCGATGGTGGACGGCTTCCTCACGGCGATAGCGGACGGCTCGGGCGAGATGCTGGTGCAGGGCGACAACCTGTTCGGCAAGATAGCCGAGGCCGTCCAGACCGCGTGGCCGAAAATCAAGGACGCGCTGTGGCGGATGCTGGAGACGATAGGCAACTCGCTGATCCAGAACGCGCCCCAGATTCTCGCCAACGCGGGCAAGATGGTGCTCGGCATCGTCAAGGCCATCGTGACCAACACCCCGAAAATCCTGGCCGCTCTCGCAAAGGCGCTGGTTCAGCTCGCCCGAAACATCGTGAAGAAGGCGCCCGAGTTTTTAGCAAAAGGGCGCGAGCTGATGGGCAAGCTGGCGAGCGGCATAGCGAAGAACGGCCCCGAGGTGGCGAGGAAGCTGGGCGAGGGGCTGAAGAACGGCCTCTCGGCCATCGCGCGCAACCTGCCGCAGTTTTTGGCCAAGGGCGCGGAAATCGTGCTGAAGATCGTCGCGGGCATCGCACGCGGCATCGTGAAGATACCGACCGAGATAGCCAAGGGCATGACCCAGGGCATATCCTCGATAACAAAGAACCTGCCGCAGTTTTTGGCCAAGGGCGGCGAGATCGTGAAGAAGATAATCGCGGGCATAGCGGGGGCCATCGGCGGCATCGCGACCAAGATAGGCGAGGGCATCACGGGCGCCATCGGCAAGATAACGGGCTCGGCGTCCAAGTTCCTGTCGGGCGGCAAGAGCCTGACCAGCAACCTGGTCTCGGGCGTCGGCACCAACATCGGCCAGGTGCAGAAGAAGTACACAGACGCGGCCAACAACTCCGTGCAGCAGATACGCAACCGCTACAACGCCATGAAGAGCGGCGGCACGGGGCTTTCGAACAACCTGGCCAGCGGCATCAACTCGAAGAAGAGCGCCGTCTACAACGCGGGCGCGGCGGTCGCCAGGAGCGGGCGCAGCGGCGCGGGCTCGGTGTCGTTCTACGGAACGGGCCAGTATGCCTCGCAGGGTTTCGCCGACGGCATCCGGAGCGCAGGCTGGAAGGTGTCGAGCGCGGGCGCTGATGTTGCGGCTGCGGCGGTTGCAGCGGCGAAAAGGAAGCTCGCGGAAAAATCGCCGTCTCGCGTGTTCCACGAAATCGGCGAGTACGCCAGCATCGGCTTCGCCCAGGGCATCGAGGCCGAGGCCTCGTCAGTGGTCGCAGCGATGGAGGGCGTCGTGGACGGCGTAATCCAGGCTGGCGAGTCCGCCGACGTGCTCTCTTCGAGCGACTACGCCTCAAGGCAGCTCGCGGCATCGTACGGAACCACCTACGGGACGAACCAGGCGCCCGTGGTCAACATCACGGGCAACAACGTGACGGTATCCAGCGACATGGATATCCGAACCTTGGCCGACAAGATAGGCACCGAGGTGCAAAGGCAGCTAGCGGGAAGGATTTAGCATGGCAGCGACATTCGGCAACCTCGACCTGGAGAGCCTGGGCGTGGTCGGCGAGCCGTCCGTGGAGTACGCGAGCTTCGAGACGAAGGTCTCGCAGCCCGACGGCTACGACGGCGGCGTGCTGGCGAACTTCCGCAGGGGGGCGACGAAGATAAAGTTCAACCTCGCGCTGGACGGCGACAGGGGCAGCATCGTCGCGAAGATGAACCAGCTCGCGGCGGAGCTTTCCAAGGGCCAGCAGGAGCTGGTGCTGCCCAACATGACCGAGGGCTACCACTTCGACGCATCGGCCAACTGCGCCCTGCAGCCCGTCGAGTACGTGGACGGATTCGTGCTGCCGCTGGAGTTCGTGGTGCCAGAGGGCTGCGCTGTGCGCAACCGGTCTATAACGGAAAGCATCCACGTAATAACAAATATCGAAGTTGGTGGAGAGTACCCACCCTCCTACAAGGTCGAGTTCGAATCGACAACGGAGTACACAGGCCGCGTGAGCGGGTACCACGTGCTCTCATTCGAGGCCACGCCTCTTGATGGCGAAATCGGGTGGCACGGCATAGGCGTCACACCAAAGCTGATAAGCCCAAGCGGAACCGGGACAATACCTCCCGCATCGTTCGTCATAGACTCGGGCAACATGTCGCTCAACATGACGCCTGCACCGTCCGAGGCCAATAACGTCAGGTATATTCTCACCGCAGGGGCCGCAAACACCCTCCTGGAAACGTTGCCGACCGGAACCGTCTCGATTCAGTTCGTCGTAGGCTACCAATCGTCACTGCCGCTAGGCATCGACAGCGCAACGCTATCATGGCAGGAGGCGTCTGTATGGTAGCACTGTCAACTTCGACTGGCTTCATTGGAACCAGGCAGGTGCTCGGCCTCACGCGCCGCCAGGAGGTCAACGGCGAGCACTACATCGACATCACAACGACCCGCGAGCTGGAGAAGGGCGACCTGGTCTACGTGACCAGCGACGTGGACGGCATCACGCGCGAGTACACGGTCTGGAGCGGCAGCGAGCCGCATAGCCAGGACTTGATAGCACGCACCTACCGCTGCGTGTGGAGCCTGCAGGGCATCCTCAGCGGCGTGACCAGCTCCACCATGCCCAGCAACAAGACGGCAAGGCAGGCGCTGGAATCGCTGCTCACGGACACGGACGCCTTCGCCATCGGCACCGTGGAGCCCACGACGACCGCGAGCGCGTCATTCTGGCGCATGAGCGCGTGGGAGGGGCTTGCCGAGCTGGTGAAGAACTGGGGCGGCGAGGTCACGTGCGACTACGCGAACGGAACGCGCACGGTCAACCTGCTGAACCGCATCGGGCAGGACGGCGCGTTCACCTTCTACTGGGGCAGCTCCGAGATAGAGAGCATCGAGCGCAAAACCGCCGACGGCCCCGAGGTGTGCCGCATCATCCCCCTGGGGGCTGCGACCGAGACGGACGCGGGCGGCTACGGGCGCAAGGTGGACATTACCAGCGTCAACGGCGGCATCCCGTACCTGGAGGATTCGCAGAAGGCGTCCGAGATGGCGGGCGACCCGCAACCCACCGCGACGCTCTACGTGGAGAACCCTGAAATCACCGAGCCAGCCGACCTGAAAGCCTGGGGTCTGGGAATCATCGAGAAGTACACGCGCCCAGCGCCCGAGTACGACGTGCGGCTGGTGGAGCGGTACGCCAGGGCGGGCGGCTACGTGCCCGCATTGGGCGACAGCGGCGCGATCATCGACAGCGAGATGGGCATCAGCCTGCAGGCCAGGGTCTATGCCATCACCGTGGACGAGCTGGCGCAGTCGGTCAAGGCCGAGCTATCCACCGCGCAGACGGTCGAGGGCGCGCTTGCCCAGCTAGTCAGCGCGAGCCAGACGCTCGGAGGCGTCAACAGCAACGGCATCGTGGCCGCTGCGGGCTTCAGCGTGGTGGACGGGGGCACAGGCTATCCGGTCTGGCACGAGGGCAACATGCCCTCGACGCCAAAGACCAACCTGCCGCTAAGCTCCGAATGCGAGGTCTACACAACCGCCCGAACGCCGTTCTACGTGCGCTCTGGCGGCATGGTCAACCTATGCGGGGCGGTAAAGCCGAAATCGGAAATCGCGGCGCAGGGAACCATGCTCATAGGCACCTTGCCCCAAGGTTGCAGGCCGATAGACGAAATCCAGGAAGTGATGCAAGGCTCTGGCACCTGCATCTGGAACATCCAGCTACTGAGCGACGGAACCGTGACAATGCGGCGCTACCGCAACGAGGTCGGATACCGAGCGTGCCCGACCAGCGCATGGCTGCCCTTCAACATAACTTTCGCGCACGCATAAGGAGACAGCACATGGAGTACCTGATAGCACCCATAGCGAGCGGAGTCATATCCGCCATCGTGGCCGCTTTCGGCTGCTACGTGGCCATGACCAACCGCCTGACCAAGCTGGAGACGCTAATCGACGAGCTGCGCAAGGATGTGGAGAAGCACAACCGGATAGTCGAGCGCAGCTACAAGATGGAGAGCGACCTGCACACTGCTTTCAAGCACATCGACGAGAACCGAGACCGCATCAGCCGACTGGAGAACGTCAAGATTGGAGGCACCGAATGAGCGATACGGCAGGATTCACCGCCTACGAGACCGTGAGCCTGATGCTGGAAATCGAGCCATCGGGGAGCCTGGAGGGCTACGCCGAGATAGTGGCCTCTGTAGTCCAGGGCGCGGCCAGGGTCGATAAAAGCTACGAGCAGGACGCGCCCGAGGTGGACGTGGGCAACGACACCATCAACCTGCGCCTGGAGCAGGAGGATACGGGCAAGTTCCGGTTCTACCCTCCCAACGCATGCGGGAAGGCGGACGACCGCAACCCGCGCGTCCAGGTCAACGTGCTCTATTCCGACGGGGAGCGGGACGCCACCGACATAGGGGTTTTGGACGTGTACGAGCAGCTCTACAAGAAGGAGATGCGCCATGAGCCTGCACCTTAGGATAAGGCCGCAGCCGAGGCTGCACCTCTCGCTGCAACCTTCGCAGCCCAGGCTGAAGCTGAAGATAATCGAGGGCCACAGCATCGACTGGTACTCGGGGCCGTACGAGGTCACGCCGGCCAGGCGAGAGCAGTACCTGCGAACGCGGGACAAGACGATGCGCGACGACGTGACGGTCCACGAAATCCCCTACTACCAGACAGCGAACCCATACGGTACAACCTTCGTGATTGGAGAATAGGATGGCCAGCAATCCGTACAACAACAAGATCATCTTCGGAAACCAGGTGCTAATCGACCTGACCGCCGACACCGTGGCGCCCTCGTACCTACTGAGCGGCTACACGGCCCACGACCGCAGCGGCGCGCCCATCACGGGCTCCTGCACCTACGACGCGGACACCTCGGACGCGACGGCGGCTGCGGGGGACATCCTGAGCGGCCAGACCGCATACGTCAACGGCGCGCTCGTCACGGGCTCGATGC
>Ga0265301_10004422_pt1 | contig 14191 bp, 11 predicted proteins | sample AusTroGonzalo_MG_2_FD_193488 | JGI IMG/M metagenome (GOLD analysis project Ga0265301, IMG submission 193488) | Bovine rumen microbial communities from tropical cattle in Woodstock, Queensland, Australia - Gonzalo_04 | ecosystem: Host-associated > Mammals > Digestive system > Stomach > Rumen ...
GTTGTTGTATAATAGCCAAAGGTATGCCCGCCGATAAGTGGGGGCACAGTCGCTTCAATGAAAACCGATTGTAAATTATAACTCATTAATGCCTGTGAATCTAAAAAACGGACACAAGGTCCAACATGTACCGATGTGAATTTGTTACCATAGAAAGCAGCATAGCCGACAACCTCAAGGGAATCGGGAAGCGTCAACTTGCCCTCAATGTTACAATCGAAAAACGCGCTTTCTTGTATGGTCTTCAGACCTGTCCCCAATTCAAGACTTGTCAGATAATGTGCGTTGAAAAACGCCCACTCTCCAATGTCAACGACGCCATCTCCTATTACCACCGACGTAATATTGGTATCAAAAAAAGCTTGTTCTCCAATGCTAACCACAGAGTTCGGAATGACGACATCGCAAGCAAGATCGTCAAAACAATAAAACAACTTTGCTGGAATATACTCCACATTTTCACCAATAGTGAGCGTATTGATATTCCTATTCCTTTTCCTTGACAAACCGAAAGGTGGTGAGACCACATCATTGCAATTGGTTGCGTTGTAATGTATAATCCTCAAATTAGTACAATCAAATGCATGATATCCCAAGTTTTGTACAGATTCCCCGATGGTAAGCTCGTGCACGGAAACACAATTAAAAGCCTGAGCACCTACAGAAACCACAGCATCGGGAATTACGAGATGATGTCCATATCCGTTCGTGTTTGTGCTATCGAATGCATTTGCGCCTATTTCAATCAGGGTGTTCGGTAGAGTGACCGCCCCTAAAGTGTAGCAATTTTTAAACGCATTAGGGCCTATTACTGTAATAGCGTACATGTTATTTTGGTATGCAACGCTATCAGGTATCGTCAAATCACCTTGAGGCATTTCATAACCGAAATAATAGCTGTATTGCCCGTCATAGCACGGATAAGTAACCGTTACGGAAATGCCATCGGTATTGATGTTATAGTAAAGCGTTTGACCCGTAGAACACACCGCCTCAAAATCGTATGCAGAAGCTGTAGTGCAGACCATTGTCAGAATCGCAAGCAGGGTGTAAGTCTTTAAGTGTTTCATTTCTCTTGGATCATGTTTCTACTTTGCAAAAATAGTCATATTTCTGAAAACGCCCAAAACAATCAAAAAAATCCCGCCGTTTCCAGCGGGATTTTTTGCAAGCAGTTTAGAAGGTTAATAATGATATTCTATCATTTTTTCTTGCTGTCTTCAGTGATTTGCTTGTCCTTGTTGTCGCCCTTCATCAAGACGTAGGCGAACGGCGAAGACAGGAACACTGAGGAGAAGGTACCGGCCAGCACACCGACCAACATGGCGAAGATGAAGCCGCGGATGGTGTCGCCGCCGAAGATGAAGATGGCGAGCAACACGACCAAGGTCGAACCCGAGGTGTTGAACGAACGGGTCAAAGTGCTGTTGACAGCATTGACCATGTTCTCCTTCCACGAGGCCTTCGGGTGCAGGTTGACGTTCTCACGGATACGGTCGAAGATAACCACCGTAGCGTTGATGGAGTAACCGATGACGGTCAGCACGGCAGCGATGAAGCTCTGGTCGACCTCCATGGTGAAGGGCAACACGTTGTAGAACAACGAGTACATACCCAACACGATGATGGTATCTTGTGTCAGGGCCATGATGGAGGCCACACCATATTGCCACTTCTTGAATCGCATGGCGATGTAGAGGAACATCAAGGCCAAGGCCACGATGATGGCGATGATGGACTTGCGGGTCACGTCGCTGGCGATGGTGGCGCCCACCTTCTGGGTGCTCAGGATGCCGACGGTTTCGTCTTCAGACGAGAACTGGTCCATCGTCAGGTTGTTGCTGTAGAGGCCCTTCAAACCGTCATAGAGGATGGTTTGGATGACGGAGTCAACGGCGGGATTGTCGTTCTTGATCAAGAACTTGGTTGTGATCTTCACTTGGCCGTTGGTACCGTAAGTCTTCACTTCAGGTGCCGACCAGTCTTCCACTTCTTGGTCTTCTCTCATTTCGAGGGCGCTGTGGATGGCGTTCTTGTCGAAGTCGAGGCCAGTCAAAGCGTCGCGCACTTGCTCAACCTTCATGTTCGGGTTGTCGAATTGGACAACGTAGTTGCGACCACCAGTGAAGTCGATGCCAAGGTTCAGGCCACGGAGGGCGAGTGAACCCAAGCTGATCACGAGGAAGCAGATGCAGATGATGAAGGAGGTCTTGCGCATGTCGATGAAGTCGATATGCTTGTCTTGCAAGAAGTTGCGCGTCAACTTGGTGGAGAAGCTGATTTCTCTATCCTTGCTCAGCATACGTTCGAAAATCAAACGCGAGATGAAGATGGACGTGGCCAAGGAGGTCATGATACCGATGCAGAGGGTGACGGCGAAGCTGTGGACAGGACCCGTACCCAAGAGGATCAGGATGATACCCGTAATCAAGGTGGTGACGTTACCGTCGATGATGGCGGAGTAAGCGTTCTTGTAACCGTCGGCGATGGCGAGCTTCAAGCCCTTGCCAGCCTTCACCTCTTCCTTGATACGCTCGAAGATGATCACGTTCGAGTCGACGGCCATACCCAAGGTCAACACGATACCGGCGATGCCAGGCAGCGTCAAGACGGAACCGAGGCAGGCCAACACGCCGAACAGGAAGAACACGTTGACGAGCAACGCGATATCGGCCACAACACCAGCCTTGTTGTAGAAGAACACCATGTAAGCCAGCACGAGGATGAAGGCGAACACCATCGACCACATACCCTTTTGCACGGCTTCCTTACCCAACGAAGGACCAACGACCTGCTCCTCAAGGATTCTTGCGGGAGCGGGCAGCTTACCGGCCTTCAGGATGTTGGCCAAGTCTTGGGCTTCTTCGATGGTCATGCCGCCGCCGCTGATGGACGAGCGACCGTTCGGGATTTCGCCGTTCACCACGGGATAGCTGTACACGTAGTCGTCGAGGACGATGGCAATCTGCTTGCCGATGTTCTCACCGGTGAGGCGTTTCCATGCCTTGGCGCCTTCAGCGTTCATCTGGATGGTGACTTCCACTTGGTTGTTTTGGCCGTAGTCCTGACGGGCATCGGTGATGACTTCTCCGCCGAGGGCGCACTTGTTGTCGCGCGACATCTTCAGGGCCACCAGCTCAAGGAATTGCATTTCGCCTTGGGTGATTTCAGGCTTCACGGTCCAGGCGAACTTCAGGTTGCGGGGGAAGATGCTTTTCGTCTCAGCCAGCATTTGGTTGATGACGGCGGTGTCCTTCACCTGGGCGATACCCACGCGGGCGGTCTCGCCAGCCACCACCTGACCAGCCTCGTTCTGGTAATAGGAAGGCTGCAGATAGGTGAACAGAGGATTGTTCTCTTGGAACTTGTTCATTTCCTCTTCTTCGGTGAGGTTTTCTTCCTCGGTGTTCTGGGCCAATTGCTCTTCCAAGCTGGTTTCAGCTGTGGTGTCGGCAACGGCTTCGGCAACTTCACCTTCTTCGGTGGCGTTCACTCCTTCAGTTTCAGCCACTTCGGTCTCAGGTTCGGTAGCAGTTTGTTCGTTTTCCAAGGCTTTTTGGGCTTTTCTCGTCTCGGCGAGCTTGCTGTTGGCCTCGGCAAAATATTGCTGAAGTTCGGAGAAGTTGTAGGTCTCCCAGAACTCAAGCTGTGCAGTGCCTTGGAGGAGTTTGCGCACACGCTTCGGATCCTTGATGCCCGGCAGTTCGACCAAGATGCGGCCCGAGCTTTCCATCTTTTGGATGTTGGGCTGTGCCACGCCGAAACGGTCGATACGGGTTCTCAGGATCTGGTAGGAACGGTTGATGGCGTCCTCGCTTTCGCTGCGCAACACCTTCAGCACGTCGCTATTGCTTGAGTTGACGGTGATGCCTTTGTCCTTGAACTCATAAAGGAAAATGGAAGCAAGTCTGGCGTTGGGGTCCACCTCTTCGAAAGCCTCGCCAAACAAGGTCACGAAGTCGCCTTCGCTCTTCTCCTGCCTTTCGGTGGCCAATTCCATGGCTTGCACGAAAGTGGGGTCTTGCGAATGGCCCGACAAGGCGTTGACGATGTCTTTCACCGACACTTCGAGGGTGACGTTCATGCCGCCCTTCAGGTCAAGACCCAGATTGATTTCTTTTTCTTTTGCGTCGCGGTAAGTGTACTTCTTCACCAAAAGGTTGTACACGTTCACGTTGCTGATGGAGTCCAGATAGTAGGTCTCTTTCTGGTTCTTGACGAGATTGAACTGCGTCTGGTCTCCGTTTGCAAGTTTGTTAGCTTCTGCTATCGCATACTTGGCGGCCTTCCTCTCCACCCGCTTCGTCACCAAGGTGAACGACAGTTGGTAAAGGAAAATCAACGCAAAGATGATGGCTAACGTCCTAATTGCTCCTTTGTTTTGCATTGTAAAACTGTTTTAATTATTTGACTTTTAATTTGTTGAATATTCTTTCTTGGCTAATTCTGCCCATTAGAGCCTGCAAAAATACGAAATTATTCTATTTATATTTCAACCACTTGAAAATTTCCTTGTAAGAAAGTTTTTTTCCGTACATGAGGATGCCCGTGCGATAGATTTTGGCGGCAAACCAGGTCATGAAGACGAAAGTGCCAGCCAAAAGCACCACCGAGAGCACGATCTGCCATATCGGGACGCCGAACGGAATCCTCACCATCATGGAGATGGGGGAGGTGAACGGAATCATCGAGAGCCAGACCGAAAGGCCGCTGTCGGGGTTGTTGACGATGTAGAACGAGCTGATGATGGCGATGATGAGCGGCACGGTGACGGGCAAGGTGAATTGTTGCGAGTCGGTGTTGTTGTCGACCAACGAGCCGATGGCGGCGTAGAGCGTCGCATAGAGCAAGTAGCCGAGGATGAAGAAGATGAGGAAGGTGCTGATGATGGTGCCAAAGTCGATGCTTTGGGCAATCTGCACGATGCTCTGCACGCTCTCGTTGCTCATGATGTCGTTCGATGCGATTTCTTGTGTCATGACGGTGCCTTGCGAAAGCACACTTGGGTTGCTCAGGCCGATGAAGGCGGAGAAGCCCACATAAAGCACGCCCGTCAGCAGGATCCAAAGCACAAACTGGGTGAGCGCGACCAGCGAAACGCCGATGATTTTGCCCATCATGAGTTGGAAAGGCTTCACCGAACTGATGATGACCTCGATAATGCGGTTGGTCTTTTCTTCGGCCACGCCCTGCATCACTTGTCCGCCAAAGAAAATGATGAACATGTAGACCAACATGGCGAGGATGATGCCGAGTGTGAATTGCACTTTCGTGAAGGTTTCCTTCTCATTGCCCTTGTCGTCCATGCGCATGATTTGCAGGTTGACGTCGGTCTTGACCGCGCTGACGATTTCAGGGTCGACGCCGGAGGCCATCAGTTTCTGATCCTCGATTTCCTTCTGCATCACGTTGCTGATGTAGGCTTCCACTTCCATCGGTACTTGCCGGATGCTGTAGACGACGGCGTTTGAAGGGATGTTGAGCTGGGTGGGCGGCACATAGAGCGCCATGTCGAAAATGCCTTCTTTCACTAGGTTTTTCACCGAGTCGATGGGTTGGTTAGGCATGAGGACGAAGGTGTGCTCTCCGTTGTCAATGAGGCGATCCTCGAACCAGTGGCTTTCGTCGACGACGACGATGCGCATCTTTTCGTTGCTGGTGTTGAGGGCAAGCATAATGGGGATGATATAGATGGCCGCCATGAGGAGAGGGCCGAGGAAGGTCATGATAAGGAAACTGCGCTTGCGCACGCGTGTCAGGTATTCGCGCTTGATGATGAGTCCGATCTTGTTCATGAGGCTTGTTTTTGGGATTGCACTTCGCGGATGAAGATGTCGTTCATGGAGGGCAGTACTTCCTTGAACGAGACGAGTTGCCCGACTTTCAGCAATTGGTTGAGCAGCTCGTTGGGCGATTCGCTGAATAGGGTCAGTTTGGTCTCGTCGGGGAGGTCGGTGTGCTCCACCTTTATATTATTATAGGTGTCGGCGATGGACATGACCTTCGTGAAGTCGTCGCAGCGGACGATAATCTCCCTTTGGTGGGTGTCGTGTTGCCGCTTGATGTCGCTGACCTTGCCTTGCAGGATGCTTTTTCCGTTGTTAATCAGGGTGATGCTGTCGCAAAGTTCCTCGACAGAGGCCATGTTGTGGGTCGATAGGAGGATGGTCGCGCCCTTGTCGCGCAAGCCTAAAATGGATTCTTTCAAGAGGTTGGCGTTGATGGGGTCGAAGCCGCTGAAAGGCTCGTCGAAGATGAGGATTTCAGGTTCGTGGATGATGGTGGTGATGAACTGCACCTTCTGCTGCATCCCTTTCGAGAGTTCCTCGACTTTCTTGTCCCACCAGCCGCTGATTTCGAACTTGTCGAACCAGACCTTCAGCCGTTTTTGCGCCTCGGCTTTCTTGATGCCTTTGAGTTCCGCTAAGTATATGGCCTGCTCGCCAACTTTCATTTTCTTGTACAGGCCGCGTTCCTCGGGTAGGTAGCCGATGTGGGCGATGTGCTTTTGGCACAAGGGTTCGCCACCAATCAGCACTTGGCCTGAATCGGGCGCGGTGATTTGGTTGAGGATGCGGATGAGGGTGGTCTTTCCCGCGCCGTTGGGACCCAAAAGGCCGTATATACAATGCTCGGGAATGTCAATGCACATACGGTCTAAGGCGGTGTGGTCGGCGTAGCGCTTCGTGACCTCGTTGACGGATATTTTTGTCATGTGTTAGTTGATGTGATGGACTTGTCGTCGCTTTGCGTCATTGCGAGGAGGAACGACGAAGCAATCTATGGTCAAAGCTTGTTTTTTAGATTGCTTCGTGCCTTGCAATGACGCGAAGCGTGTCAAGTATTAATTAAAGTAATCCTTTATCTTACTAAAGAAACTCTTCTCCTCGGCGGTAGGATTAGGTTTGAAGTTCTCCGACTGGGAGAGTTGCTGCAACAGTTCCTCCTCTTTCTTGTTGAACTTCTTCGGAATCCATACGTTCACGTTGACGAGCATGTCGCCCACGCCGTAACCATTGACCACGGGCAAGCCTTTACCTCTCAACCTCAACACCTTGCCGCTTTGTGTGCCGGGAGCGATTTTCACCCTCACCTTACCATCGACTGTGGGCACTTCGGCCTGTGTTCCCATGATGGCTTCAGGAATGGTAATGAAGAGGTTGTAAATCAGGGTGCTTTCGTCGCGCTCGAAGTCGGGATGGGCTTCCTCCTCGATGAGGACGAGCAGGTCGCCGTTGATGCCATTGTGCGGACCAGCGTTGCCCTTGCCGCGCACGGTGAGCTGCATACCTTCGCCCACGCCGGCGGGGATGTCGATTTCGATGATTTCGTCGCCTTTTATGACGCCCTCACCGCCGCAGTGGGTGCATTTCTTCTTGATGACGGTGCCTTGTCCGCCGCAGGTGGGACACACCGAGGCGGTTTGCATCTGCCCGAAGAACGAGTTGACGGTTTGCACCACCTGGCCACGACCGTGGCAGGTCGGGCAGGTTTCGGTGGAGCCGTCCTCGGAGCCGCTGCCGTGGCAATGCGTGCAAGCCACAAATTTGCTGACCTTGATTTTTTTCTTTGCGCCGTGGGCAATCTCTGACAGGTTGAGTTTCACCTTCACGCGCAGGTTGGAGCCGCGCTGCTTGACCGTGCCGCCGCGACCGCCGCCTCCAAAACTGCTGAAGCCAAATCCGCCGCGACCTCCACCGAAGTCGAAGCCGCGCCCAAATACGCTGTTAAGGATGTCGTTCAGGTCGAAGTCGGCGAAACCACCGAAGCCGCCGCCTGCCGAGCCGCCGTCCATGCCAGCGAAGCCGAATTGGTCGTAACGCGCCTTCTTGTTGGCATCGCTCAATACGGAATAGGCCTCCGAGGCTTCCTTGAAGTTCTCCTCGGCGGTCTTTTTCTCGGCATCGGTGCCGTTCACCCACTTGTCGGGGTGCCATTTCAAGGCTGCCTTACGGTAAGCGCTCTTTATTTCATCGGGCGTGGAGTTCTTGTTGACCCCCAACACCTCGTAGTAATCTCTTTTTTGTTTTTCTGCCATAATCTATAACCCTTTCTATCTGCTTGTTTTTCTGTCATTGCGAGGAGGAACGACGAAGCAATCTAAGGATAAACTTGTCTTTTTGGATTGCCACGCTTCGCTCGCAATGACGCAAAGCGTGTTTAATTCCCAACGACTACTCTCGCAAAGCGTATCACCTTGCCATTCAGCTTATACCCCTTTTGGATGACATCCAGCACCTTGCCTTTCTTGTCTTCTTCAGGTGCGGGAATCATCGTCAAGGCTTCGTGTTCGTCGGTGTTGAACTCGGCATCCATAGCCTCAATCTCTTCCAAGCCTTTTTTCTTCAATGTGTCTTTCAACTTGTTGTAAATCAAAGTAACACCTTGCAAGTCAGCTTCGTTGCCGTTCTTTTCCATGTTTTGTAGGGCGCGCTCGAAGTCGTCTAAAACAGGTAAAATGTCCTTGATAACATTCTCCGAGGCTGTGGCGGTCAAGTCCAGTTTTTCCTTGGCGGTGCGTTTGCGGAAGTTGTCGAACTCCGAGGCGAGGCGCAAGTATTTGTCGTTCAGTTCGGCATATTTGGCCTTTTCCTCTTCCAAGGCTTTCTTGTCATTGGAATGACGGATCTTGAACCGCTTTGACTTTTTGTCCGAAACCGTGTCAGCGGGAGCTTCGTTGCTCTCGGTGGCGGGTTGTTCTTCGGCGTTTTCTTGCTTGTTCTCCATGTCGGGATTGACGGTGTCGTTCAAGGCATCGTCCTGATTCTTAACGTTTTCGTTCTCTTTCATGATATGTGTTTGTTTACTTTTCTTTCAATTTGCGGTCATGACAATCAAATCCTTTGCCAAAACCGAGGTCTTGACAAAATGGCAGGGCTTAGGCATAATATTTTACCAAAAACCTTCCACCAACCAGATTTTTCCCTACCTTTACCTCCCGAAAAACACCGAAAAACCATGTTAAATTACTGTAAATCATTGATTTTTATCAAGTTATGGGGGAGGGTAAGACTTCAAATCCCGGGCGATAAAAACGGCCTGCGGGTCGTTTCGGTGACTCCTTATTTTATTAATACAAACAAAGCATCCGCGATTGGGCCTTCGGGTTTGAGCGTGGATGCTTTTTTGTGCCGCTTTGCGTCATTGCGAGGAACGAAGCAATCCAGACCATCAACTTGTCTCCTGGATGGCTTCGTCGTTCCTTCTCGCAATGACGCGAAGCGCGTATGGGGGCGAGGCCCTGAAATCCTAAATCTTAAATCTTTAAATCCAAATCCAGTATTAAGCTAAATCTTTCGCTTATGAAGAAGCAAACCAAAAAGAGAGGGAAGGCCGTTGCGCTTTCCGTGGCGATGGCGGCGGCGTTGTCGTTGCCGTTTGGCGCGCTGGGGCAAGGCTTGTTCGGGGAGGCTGGCGACAGTGGAGGCGACCACGGACTGCTTGGAAAAGGCAACCGCGGCAACGACTATGAAGGCACCTTCACGCACCAGACTTTCGGCAACGACTATGAAGGCACCTTCACGCACCAGACCTTCGGAATCAACCATGAAGGCAACTTCACCCACCAGACCTTCGGCAACAGCACACCGACAGGCAGCGGAATGCTCATCCTGCTTTCGGCAGGCTTGGGCTATGCCGCATCGAAAAGAAAACATCAAAACAAGAAAAATCAACAAAAAAAGAATCAAATCAAGTAAGGAGACAAAACAATGAAGAAAATCAGTATGATTTTGGCGGCAGTAGCCCTCGTTCTGGGCCTGTCACAATGCAAGAAACAGGAACAACAAACCACAAACGCGGACGGAACTGTGGCTATCACCCTTGATGTGAAGGGCGGTGCTTCGGCAGGCTCAGCAACCGACGGTTCAAGGATAAACGTGAACCCCAACAACGGCACGGTGGCCTTTGAGTACGGCGACGTGGTGTATGTGGCCAGCGGACAGAAGTTTGTGGGCACACTGACCAACAACGGCAACACATTCGCCGGCAACATCACCAACCCGACCGATGGCGAACCCCTTTATTTCTTCTTCCTCGGCAACAAGACACCTGAAGAAACCCTCACCCCCGGCAGCAGCACCTCCTGCTCGGTAAACATCAGCGACCAGACGGGTGGTTATCCCGTGATTTCGTTTGCCACTTCCAACGAGACCTTCACGGGTGCAGGGCTTTACACGGCTTACTTCTTCAACAAGGCCGCCTTGGTGAAGTTTGATGTCACCACCTTGTCGTCCAACCCTACCTGCATCTTGGGCTTGAACAACAAGGTGACGGTTGACTTCTCGACCTACGGCTTTGCCTACAGCCAAGTGGACAACGGCCTTGTCAAGTTGCAGGGCTGGAGCGGTGAGCGTTGGGCTATCCTGCTGCCCCAAGCGGCTTTGACGGAAGGCAATGAAGGCTCTGTCTATACCGAGGACGGCATTTATGCTGGCACGCGTCCAGCCATTCCCGCTATCACTGCCAACGATTACCTGAACGAAGGTATCGCCTTGACGACAACGGCTGAAACAAATCCAGGAACCACTCCAGTAGGTGCCGTGAATGGCAAGTTTACCATCAATAGCAATGGCGACCGCGTCTATTTCTCGCAAGGTAACCTGCAGTACAAGGCCAGCACCAACACATGGCGCTTTGCGACAAACCAGTACGACTGCATCGGCAGTGACAACAGCAATATCTCCTCATCCTACAGCGGGTGGATTGACTTGTTCGGCTGGGGAACAAGTGGCTACAACCATGGTGCGGTATGCTATCAGCCTTGGAGCACAAGCCAAACGTCCAGTGATTATTATGCCTACGGTAGTGCTACCTACAATTTGTACGACCAGACGGGCAAAGCCGACTGGGGCTACAACGCCATCAGCAACGGCGGCAACATGGAAAGCCAATGGAAATCATTGACTATAGACGAGTGGTATTACTTGTTCTACAGCCGTCCCACGCTTTCGGGCATCCGTTTCGCCAAGGCCAATGTGAACGGGGTGAACGGTGTCATCCTGCTGCCCAACGCTTGGGAGGCTTCAACATACGACCTGAACAACACCAACGGTGGCAACTATGACAGCAACACCATCACCGCTGCCGACTGGACGAATGTCCTTGAAGCCAACGGTGCGGTCTTCCTGCCCGCTGCTGCCCGCCGCGGCGGGACTTCGGTCCACAATGTCGATTCCAACGGCTACTACTGGTCGGCCTCGTACTACGATAGCTACTACGCGCACTTCCTGAGCTTCGGTAGCGGCGATCTCAAAACGGAGTACTACTACCGCTACTACGGTCGATCTGTGCGCTTGGCCCGCCTCGCCAAGTAACTATTCCTTGTGACAACACGGGAGATGGAATTTATGATAGAGACGCGCTTCGTTTTTTGGGCGCGTCTCTATGTTTTTTTTGTCGCAGGGACTCACGTCGCCTGCTTATGGGATGTGTCGTCCTTACGGGACTTTGTGGCGGGTTTGAGTCCGTGTGTTATCGTTTTGGAGAATGATGCCTTTGGCAATGCCGTAATGCTCGTTGGTCAGCAAATGGGTCATGGAAACATGGCGGATATTTTGAGGAAGAATCCAACTAGTTCTTTATAAAAAGCTCTATCTTTCTGTAAATCATCACAATAAGTATTAAAATGTCCGTTTTTCGGCAATTATAGGCTTATAATCTTTCAATCACCGCCCCCAAAGCGTTCAGTCTTTGGTCGATATATTGATAGCCTCTCTCAATCTGGTCGCTATTGTCAATAATGCTGTCGCCGTCGGCGGAGAGGGCGGCGATGAGCAGGGCGACGCCGGCGCGGATGTCGGGCGAGGCCATACGGATGCCGCGCAAATTGTGGGAATGGTCGAGGCCGATGACGTTGGCGCGGTGCGGGTCGCAGAGGATGATCTGCGCGCCCATGTCGATGAGCTTGTCGACGAAGAACAGGCGGCTCTCAAACATCTTCTGGTGGATGAGCACGGTGCCTTTGGCTTGCGTGGCCACCACCAAAACGATGCTGATGAGGTCGGGCGTGAAGCCGGGCCAAGGCGCATCGGCGACGGTGAGGATGCTGCCGTCCATGAAGGTCTGCACCTCGTAATGTTCCTGAGCGGGGATGAAAATGTCGTCGCCACGGAAATCCATTTGGATGCCGAGCCTGCGGAACACATCGGGGATGATGCCCAACTGGGCGATGCCCGCGTTCTTGATGGTGATTTCGCTGCCCGTCATGGCGGCCATACCGATGAAACTGCCCACCTCAATCATGTCAGCCAAAAGGGTGTGTTCCGTGCCGTGCAAGCGACTCACACCGTTGATGGTCAGCAAGTTGGAACCTACGCCCTTGATGTCGGCGCCCATGTTGTTGAGCATGGTGCAAAGCTGGACCAAATATGGCTCGCAAGCGGCGTTGAAAATCGTTGTGGTGCCTTGGGCCATCACGGCGGCCATGACGATGTTGGCCGTGCCGGTGACGGAGGCCTCGTCAAGGAGCATGTAGCAGCCTTTCAGTCCGCCCTTTTGCACCCCGACTTCGTAAGTGTCGAAATCGAAGAGGGCACCGAGTTTCTGCAAACCGATGACGTGGGTGTCGAGTCTGCGTCGCCCGATTTTGTCGCCGCCAGGCTTGGGCATGTGGGCTTTGCCGAAGCGGGCCAGCATCGGGCCAGTCATCATCACGCTGCCTCGGAGTTTCGAGGCGGTGTTTTGGTAGTCCTCGCCCCTGAAATAGTCGAAGTTGATGGTTTTGGCTTGCAAAGTGATGTCGTGCCGCGTGTGGCGCTCAATGTCCACGCCCATGCCTTCCAAAAGGGCAATCAAGTTGTTGATGTCCAAGATGTCGGGCAAGTTGTGTATGGTGACTTTCTCCTCGGTGAGCAGGCAGGCGCAGAGAATCTGCATGGCCTCGTTTTTCGCGCCTTGCGGAATGATTTCGCCTTGCAGTCGGTTGCCGCCTTTGATTTTCAGTGATGCCATAGTTTTAATTCGGAATTCGGAATGCTGAATTTCGCGATGCGCTGTTGGGCTTTGCCTTATTCCGCATTTCTAATTCTGCATTCCGCATTTAATTATAACTTTCCCATTTGCTGCATCCGCAGTTTGTAGGCCGGGTTGTTCGGGTTGTTCATGTTGGCCTTCAGGTTCGGCACTTTCTTTTTCTTCTTTTTGCCTTGCTGCTGAGCCTGTTGCTGTTTCTGCGGCTGGCCGTTCATGTTCAGCTTGGATTCGTCGGGCAGGGTGAGGCGACCATTCGAGAGGGTCTTCAGGTCGTCGATGATGGTTTGGTCGTTGACCACGCCCTTGTTCCATTCCAGGTAGTTGCGTTTCATCTGCATGGCGATGGAGTTGGCCAAGGCTTGCCGCAGTTCTTCGTTCTCTTCTTTGGAGGCGACCTCAATCATCTTGGTGAGATAATACCCGTAATGCCCGTATTTGATGTGATGTTCTTGATAATCAATGTGATGAGGTTTCTTTTGTGCTTCGATGACTGGCGGCTCGAAGGGACTGTCCACATCGAGCTTGAAGTCGGAGATGATATAAAGCAAATCCCACAGTTTGTGCTGGAAATCAGGGGAATCCTTGGTTTGCGGGGTCATTTGCGCCATGATGCCGATGATGTGCTTGGTGGCTTCGGTGCGCACCTTACGGTCTTCAATTTCAGGGAGTTTTTTGATCATCTCCTGAATGTTGCGACCATATTCGGAAATGACGACAGGCTCTTTTTCAGTATTGTAGGTTAATCCGATTCTGTCCATTGCTGTTTCAAATTTTGTCGCAAAGATACATCTTTTGCACTTATCTATAGTGGTTGCTGCATTATTTTTCCCACAAAAAAGGGTGCGCCAAGCATGGCACACCCTTTTGGGTTGTTATCAGCCCCATGGATTAATCTTCCTTCTTTCTCTTCGATAGGGCGTAGGCGGCGCCAAAGCCTATGAGCAGCAAGGCACCGTTGCCGAGAGGAAGCAGTTCATCATCATGTCCTTGCGATCCGCCATTCCAATTGGTGGTGAAGTTGTGGCCGGGAAGACAAAGGCTAAAAGTTCCTCCATCCCTCGTCGTTCCATCATCGATAGGACCGCGACCGAAAAGGCCACCACCCATAACTTCGTTATCTTGATAGAGTCCTTGAGCGTATGAACCCAAGGCAAAGCCAAAAATGATTGCTGCTATCAAAACTAGTCTTTTCATTGTATATTGTGTTTTATTCTTTTTG
>Ga0265301_10004423_pt1 | contig 14190 bp, 8 predicted proteins | sample AusTroGonzalo_MG_2_FD_193488 | JGI IMG/M metagenome (GOLD analysis project Ga0265301, IMG submission 193488) | Bovine rumen microbial communities from tropical cattle in Woodstock, Queensland, Australia - Gonzalo_04 | ecosystem: Host-associated > Mammals > Digestive system > Stomach > Rumen ...
GATGTTAGAAGAAACAATATTTTCATCAATAGCAGACGTTACGGCATTGACAGTTACTGGTCCAAAACCATGACATGTGGTCGGATAAATTGTGTGCGCAGTGGTTTCTGGCGATAGGTTCAGCGGTTCTATAACGGGCTCTGCGCTCTTTCCACCAAAAAGTTGTATTAACATGGTTTGCTCCTTACGCTATTGCAGTGCTTGTGCTGTTTTTCTGCCATATTTACCCCTTTTTAACTTGCACTCATACCGCTGACTTGCCAATTTATTCCAACAGTAGAAACGCAACTTATTCTAAATTTTGTTTCTGCTTTACCATATTGATAGGTAGAAGCCGCACCACATATCACTGCTTGTAAATCTCCCCAACCACCAGTGTCGTTATCGTTTCCACTAGGGCTTATAATGCAAGTGTAGTGTTTGTCCGCCATAGTTACTGGTAAAGAAATAACAACCGAAGTATCACCAGCCGGCTCTTTTACTCCACCTTGCTCAACCCAACCATCTGAATATTTGCGATACCAAGTATAGTCGTTTTGTGCCGTTGGTTCTTGTGACGCTACAACATATCTTGTGTTTACTGTTTGCATAATTGGCATGTGTTTCTCCTTTAGCCCATAATTATAACGTTAACCGTGATTGCGTTTGAAGGCACGGTCGTACAAGTAAATGTTAAACTATCTGTTCCCTGTGCTGTGCAGATAATACCAGCAGAAGCATAATCTGATGCTGATGCAGGTGCAGGACTTACAAATACGGTATTGCTTGCCGTCACGCCTGTCACCGTCACAGTCTGTGTATTCGAACTCCAACCGACAACTGTCAGTTCTGGCATTGTCGTTGGAACAACTGGTCCAGAGGGGATGTCGCTGAGTAACGCCATTGTTCCGCCTGTTGTTGGAACAGCTATATCTGCCCCATTGTTGATGTTTACGGCATACACTCTTGTCCACTTATCGGAACTTTTGCCGAGTTCGACCTCGTCAACGTACTGGCTGGTAGAAGCATAAAATCTTAATGCCTTGTGGCCCGATGTGCTCCCGTCGTAACTTAAGAAGAAGTTTCCACCGTTTCCATTATAAGATACATTCAGATATGTAGAGGCAGTGTTATATCCACTACCAAGCGTCACAAAAAGTCTCGAACCACCGCCAGGGCCTTTGAGGTCAAACGGAGAATAATTACCATAAGGCAAATATATCTGCAACGTATCTGTAATGGTCGTTCCCCAACTTGCGTCCGTGCCGTCTGTTATTAAAAACTCACCACCGTGACCTGTTTGGCTTGGCAGACCGCTTGGGGCGGGCTGAACATTTGTTTGTGTCCACGAATATGTAGCAGGCACTTGTCCATCACTCACGCATTCGTAAAAATACCCATGCGTGTAATTTGCGTCCGTTGTTCCGATAAACTGATACACTTTGCCCAATTCGTCAGCAGAAGCGGTAGGCAATGCCGTAACCTGAATAGCATCGTCCATATCTGTAATTACCGACAGTTCGTTAGCTCCAATAACGCCGCCCTGAACAGCTGTGTCGTACTGAGCCTCGGTCAACGTATTTATCTTTAAGTTTGTTACGTCTGTGCTTGTTGGCATTTTCTTATCCTTATTGTTGTAGGGCTACGCACAAGGGCGTTAGCCTGCGTTATTCGTTAGGTAGCTCTAATATGGGTGCTATGAAAGCATCGTAGCTGACACCAATGCTTCCAAGTCTACCTTGGCTATATGCGGCACACCATAGCCAATACGAATAGTACACAGTAGATGTAAAATAATTAGAAGTCATCGGAAGCACCAATGAGGGGTAACTGCTAGCTGTCGGGTCTGCCGCATTGATGTCTGTCATGAACTCCAAGATTTTTACCAACTCCATCAAAGTTGGCACTTGGCCTGCATATTGAACACCGTCAACCATAAATGTTTGTGCACGACAATGCGAAATTGCTGTGGAAGTTGCTCCAATAGCTGTTGCCCGTGCTAATATCGCATCACAATTAAATGTTGCCGTTTCTTTTGCCCCGTAAACCGAATAATTATCATAACCTGGTAAGGCTGGTATTTCAAGGCTTCGTGACATCATTTGGCCGTCATTTAGTCTAAATTGTGCATCTAAAACAACTATTGCATATTCTGTGTTATTGGCGTCGCGATGAAATCCAACGACTATACCGATTTCGTTGTTAGAGTCATCTTTAACACGGTCTAAGACTTTGTATTTCCCTGCTGGAGTTATCGTCTTTTCTATTACAACCGCAGGAGTTACAATGCTTTTGTCTGCTCCTAATACTAATTTAGCCATTATTCGTTCGCCCCCCACGTTCTAAATGTAATTGTTGTTGGCGTTTCCCACGATGCAACAGTGCCGTTTGTCATCAAGACTTTGCCATTGTTGCCTGTTTGACTTGGCAAACCATCTATATCTAAATTACCAGAACCCAAGATTGAATTGCTGTTAATGGTCTTAATGTTTGTTCCGCTGACTAATTTTTCTTGAAACCCTTTCCAGCCACTAACATCCGTTCCATTGTTCCAATATGTGTATTTCCACATATAAGGCGCTGTGTTTCCACTTGTGCAGGTCAAAACAATCACTTTATTCTGTGCTGTCGTGCCTGCCATAATTTCAACAACTATTTCCGCATTAGCCATAGAAGCAGGCAAATCGCTTAATGTGACTTCACCTAAATACGCTTTTCCACCAACGGCAGTTGTATCTGCGGCAATATCATCACAAAATGCTTTTGTAGTGCTATTTGTTGTCCATCCTGCTGGGTATGGCAAATATGTCGATAATTCCAAATTGCCAGAACCAAGCAAAGAATTACCATTTACAGATTTAATATTGCTTTGGTTAACCAATGTTGCTTGAACCGTGACATCGCCTGTTTGTCCATTAACACTTGTGACCTGTCCTTTGGTATCACTGTCCACCCAAGCACCAGATTCACCAGAATCACTGTCCCAAAGCCAAACCGTATCAGTTGAACCAACAACCGCATAATCACCATCTTCTGCTGTCGGATATGCTTCTTCAAGTGCTTCCACTGTGGCAAAGAACCCTTTGTTATGTGAATCACCGCCACCAGAACCTTCCCCGGGCTTATAAAACAATGTATTTTTTTCGAAAAGAGGCATCGTTCACTCCTATTAATATATCGGACTTGTTGTTATTGTTATCTCTGTGCCTTCGCCACTTCCGTTAGTTGTGGTCTCTTTCGCTGCAGATGTTAGAGCCGAGGCAAATTCGCCATCTTCCAACATGTTCACCGTCATTGCTGTACCAACAGATTCTGTTTCAAATGATAGTTCTGCCCCGCCAAGCAAAGTAATAGAAAAGCCTTCGCTGCCATAGCCTTCGCCAGCAGTCTTAATTGTTGCGCTGGCAACGCTATATGTTGTGTCATAATCAGACACAACGGTCAATTCTGCGCCAGAGCCAGTTCCGCCAGTAACGCTCTTTGCGCCAGCGATATCGGCAGCAAAAGCTCCCGGGTTAACAACCTCAACGGTCAAGATTTCGCCGCTTGTATCAACAGTCAAAACTTTAAATTCTGCATCAATGTCTCCAGTAGCAACACCTTCGATCTTTACAACATCGTCAACAACATACCCTGCTCCCGCATCTGTAACAGTTACAGAATCAACAAAATATGTGTTTGTTCCCGTAGAAGTTAATGTTACAACTCCGTTTTCCCCAGAACCATAAATGATCGGCTGGTCTCCAGCATAGTCTGTGTCAGAGGCCCCCGGTTCTTCAATGTTAACCGAAGACAGTGTCCCGTCTGTCTGAGAGAACGAAACAACTTCAAACGAAGGAGTAACTGTGGCCCCGTCTTCTATTTTTAAGATATCGCCAACTTTATACCCTGTTCCTATTGTAGAAACGCTGAAAGAACTAACCTTATGAACAGGACTTTCTGTCAAAACAAGGCCAGAGACCAATATTCTAGCCGTTGAATCAGAGCAAGAAAACGACATAAATTTTATGTTTTCTCTGCAATCCGACACGTATATTTCGCCTTCTTTTGCTTCGTCCGTTACAACAGGAACGTTTGCGTAAGTGTCGTCATATTCGGCGAACGTTGTTGCGCGAATAGTAACATCGCTCGCTGCAGCATAAACTTCTATTGTTGGCATAGCGGCACCAATGAAATTTACATTTACTGGCGACACTCTATATAATGTGTTTAATTTTACTTCTATAGTATCTGACATGTGCTTTTCTCCTTGTTGTCATTATACCAAATTTATTTCAAAATCGCAACGCTTATCGTTATGTCTTCAGTAGGAAGAATGTCACAAACAAAGGTCAAAGAATTCTCTCCTTGAGCCATGCAAACAATTCCTGCTTGTATATAGTCGTTTATGCAATCTGGCGCTGGACTTAAAATAACTGTATTTGCTGTCGTAACACCCGAAACCGCTACGGTTTGTTCCTTGTTAGACCAACCAAGCGACGACAATGTTGCGGTCGAATTTATAGAAGCAGAAAAATTTCTTATCTTTTCTGCCAATTCTTGATCGCGCATAGCCGCCAAATCCAACGCTTCTTCTATTTCGTCAGGGTCAATAAACCCTGTTTGAAAATCAGTCGTCTGAGTCATTGGCGTCGTACGCGTTACTACTAAAGCCTGACCTTCTTCAGGCGCTTCAACCAATTGTAAGCCAGATACACCTAAAGTATAATCTGTGCCATATGTCAAAGATTCTCCGTCAAGTGTGACGGAAATCTTAGGCACGTTCAGAATTGTAACGTAAGTGAAAGGAACAGAGTACCAAGCAGATGCGTCTGCTGTTGTGGTATGTGTTACGGTACAAATTGTATTCACAATCATTTACCACTCCTATTTAAGCGTACTATATCATTTTTTTTCATTTTTTTCAAGCCTAATCTTTCTTCTTGTTCGATTTTTTTGGGACAATCTTGCCGGCCTTGTTGGTTGTGTAACCCAACATGTTCTTCGCTGTGGATTCGCTGCGTCCTGCAAGCATCAATCTGCCAACAGCTGCGGCTCTTTCGTCGTCGCCGAACACCATTGAAAGGGCTCTGGCAATCTGAATCGCTCTTTCTGCTGGAGAGAATCCTGCCAAACCTACAACTGTTGCGCCGGCCATCGCATAATCACCTTTTCTTGCATTACGCGCCAATCTGTAGATGTCCGTAAACGGCAAGAAATCAAACCCGCCTTCCTTGCCAAGGAATATTGCTTCAAGAACAGGCTGTGTAAACGCACCACCATTAACCGCGTCTGCGATCTGGGCCAAGCTTTCTCTTGTAAGTGACTGAACAAGATACTTTTCTTCTTCGTCGGACATGTCATCGCCAGAAATCGTACGCCATAACGCACGGATAAGTCCAGCCTGTATTGCAACATACATCATATTTGATGCCACAATCCCTTCGATTTCTCTCCACGATTGTCTACGAACAACGTCATCTGAAGAGTTCATCAAACGAGTCCATGCGTTTGCTAAGGCAGCTGTCTTTTGTAACTGGTCGTTTTTAAACGCAACAACGCCTTCAAACCCACGTCTCGCAAGTCCCTTTGACCAAGCACCACGGGCCATTACGTTAGAAGAAGATATATGCGAGAACATATAGTCTGCAATCTGGTTTTCAGCAGCAGTGGCGATTTCTTCAGAAGACATCTTCTTGCCTTCAGCTGCGGCTTGTGCGGCGATGCTTGCTTTAACATCTTCAATAACTGTCCAACGACCCAGCGCAAGACCAATCATATCAGGCAACGTATTGGTTACACCAATAGAATACTTTGTCATAACCTTCGCTAAAGCATCAGCTGTCGCTAATGTATTGCCTACGCCTTCTTTGCCTTTTTCAAACGCAATTTTTTCGATGTCTTGTAATATGGAGTCTGCCTTCATATCTGCAGCACGTCTATATTGTTCAGACAAAGCAGCCTGTTGCAAACGGTGCATAAATGTTCCGTTTTTCTTCATATCGTTCCACGCTTCTGTTGCGTGCGCGACCGCATTGCTTAACCCGATGGTATTATACCACAAAGAATTGTGCGAAGACAAGCCTCCCATGATCATATAGTTTCCAGTCAAGTTGGTAAAGATTTGTCTTGGCTTTAAGGACAATGCCATTGCAGATGCGGTTCTTGTTACTTTTTGGAACAATTCTCCCATCTTGGTTGTCGCAATGCTGCCATCGTTCTTTGCAAAAACATCATTTAAAGCGTTCATATATGCTTTAAAGTTGTTTGCACCAACTTTGTCAGATATCAATTGCTTCAACTCTTCAGACAACTTAACCGCTTCATTAAGCTGGGCCGATTCGTTGTCGTCCAAATCCATGCGGAATCCTCGCGAATAACGAACGTCGTCATTGGTCAACGCCGACAAGTTCAACATATCTGTCAGGAATTGCACAGATTGTTTGTAATTGTACATACGTAACCCTGCTGCACCAGCCATCCCTATTGTAGAATTGTACAAACCAACAGCAACAAGATTAGAGTCTGGATTAAGCAATCTTGTTCCGAAGACAGCTACATTGTGACCTCTACGATTGCCCCAGCCCCCATCTTGTGTATAATCAGAAAATACGTTGACTGGCACAAACTTACCAAACCAGCTCGTTTGATCGTTCATATCAACGCCACGCAAAACAGGCAAGAAACGGAACAATATTTTCGCCGCATCCTGATCTTGTTTTGTTAAACGTCCCAACAACTCGTCGTAGTTTTTGTACGTAGAACGCAATTTGTTGTATACATAAGTATAACCGTTTTCTTCAATCGTGCCACCATACATGTACGGAATCTTGAACTCTTCATTTTTGCCGTCTTTACTCAAATCTGCCAAATACAAAGACATTATTTCATCACGAGATATCGGTCTTTCGAATCCGTCACTCATAACCGCTTTTATGCCGTCAAGATCTACACCAATACGAACCTGCCATTCGCCAAGTTCTTTCTGGTTTTTAAATGTCTTTTCAAGCAGAGTTTTTTCAACGTCTTTCTTAAAGTCTTCCGCGACACGTTCTGCACGATCGGCCGTTAAGTTGAACCCAAACTTGTTTGCAACCTTGTCCCCAAACAACATCTCTGTGCGGGCTTTAGGACCAGAACCACCAGACATCCAGAACAATGTAGGACGAATCTTTCTGTCTTTTATCGAAGAGATAAGTTCGTTAAGAGTTCCAACTACATTCTTCCCAAAGCCAGGAACGATGCGCTCAAGATATCTTGTGACCGGTTGACGACGAGCCTCTTCAGCCATTCTCATCTTTTCGTACACTTCCTGATTTGTCTTTTCCTGACCAGTAATTGTAAGCTGACGATATCTTTCGTCTGATTCACGAATTTCTCTGTCAAGATTTTCGAATTCTTCGTCGCTTAGCCCCGGGAACGGATCGTCGTTAATGAATTCGTCGCCAGAGACAGAGTATAAGTTTCCTTCGTCAGACAAAACGTCTCCGGCAAACTTGTCAATAAAGTCAGGACTTAACCCCAACAATGCCGGAATAAGACGTTTGCGTTGTTTTGAATCAACCGCTATTTCTGTGAAATTATAATTTTCTTCACCAAATTCATCTTTTGGGTCTACCTTATAGTTTTCTTTCCAGTAGCCAGAAGAAACAACCTTAGCGAACTCTTCTTTGCTCATCTTGAACGGCTTTGCCAACAGCGCAGATTCATACTTACCCATTGGTGTTTTTTGAAGCAATTCAAATTCACGAGCATCCCACACCAAATCGTATGTTCCTTTGTCTCCATCGTTCAACACACGTATCACATAAAAAGGGTTGCCTTCGTCCGTCTGCAAATTTGTAGCAGTTATTACTCCCTGTTTCCAAGAGCCAGAATACAAGAAAGCAATTTGCAAGCCTGCGGGAAGTTTGTTTGTGTTCAAATCCTTGCGGGAGATATAAGCATCTCTGCCTGCTGCAACTTCTTGTTCTTGAAGCTTTTCAAAGTTCTGTTGCTTTGTATCCCTTGCCAAATTTGCAACATCGGCACCAACACCAACATTCCCCTTCTGTGTAAGAGTTGCCCATTGCGAGAATTTTGACATCGCATCGTTACGTTCCGCGAAGACCTTGTCCGCAATCATTTTTGCGCGACCCAGTGCAGCAACTTCCTGAAGCTTTTCTTCCAAAGACAGGTGCAACGTGTCCGGATTCAATTGATCCCTTACGCGCTTCAACAAATATTCAACAAGTTTGTCTTTTGTTGGACGACCGCCAAGAATGTGTCTTAACGCTTTTATATTAAAGTCAACATTAATGGGCAAATTCGCGCCTTGATGTCCATAGATTTTACCAAATTCAGCAGCTTGGGCTTCGCGCGATTCAAACAGCGGCACTGTTTTTCCGCCCATATTAACGGTAATGTTACTAAAGTCAACAGGTTTGACGCCTTTCTGCTTAATCATCCCTTCTATAGCATCAACAGATGGATATTTATCAACATCAAGTCCCATTCTGTTAATCCAATACGAAACATCGTAAACATTTTCGTCTCTTAACGCATAGTTAAGCACCGTCGTTAAAGGACGTTTCTTTGCACCATACTGGTTCCAGACGCCCCACGGAGAGGAAGTGTCTTTCTTAAAGTCGACTTGCTTTGGCAAGAACAACGGATCCTTATCAAGAGAACTTTCTCCGGCTTGTTTTGTAAGATAATCATATCTTTCTCCCAAAGCTTTCATATTGATGCCGTCCACAAATTTTTTGACAGCAACAGCAACACCCGTTGATTCGTTTTTGATGCTAGACTCATCAAATGTCTTTAAAGCAATCGCTCTTTCAATTAAGGATTTTTCATACGCGGCATCGGTAGAATTTAATGTAGTGCCAGAATGTGTTAATGAATCAGAAAAATCTTGTAATGCATTAACAACATCTTCTGCTTCTTCGACTAATCCTATCGTGTTTTCGTCTTGAACCAATTCCTTCAACGAAACCATATCAGTAAACGCATTATCGTTTCCGCCACCAGTAATGTCGGCAATGTCATCGGCAACACTATACACAGCGTCTACGTCTTGTAACGCACGCCAACGGCCAACAGCAGCCAACTGATCGCTACTTAACATATTGATTGCGCCAGCAGGGATACCCATTGCTTCAAGTTCTGCACCTGTAGGTGCCCATACCGAAGTCATAACGCCTTCGGATTTGTTTGAAGAGAAGTTCTGTCTTATAAAGTTTCTGGTGTCGGTAGACGGTAAGATTCCTACCATTCGTTGAGCCATAACGGTGTACTTTTCCAACAACTTGTTATAAACATCAACAGGTATTTTTTCTCCAGACAGGAATCTTTCAATCCAAGTTGCTTCTTCTTTTGGACGGACTAAAGGTTGCGCTTCACCACTATATTGCATATATGGTGGAGTTTCTTGGCCTTCAGGATTGATGTTTTCTGTTGTAGGCTGTTCTGCAATTTCTGTTTTCGAAACAGCTTCTTCGCCAACAGTAACAGTGTCCGCAACATATTTCTGTAATTCTGACGACTTCTGTGTCATAGAAGCAGAGTGAACCTGTTGTTTTGCTTTTACAAAATCCTTCGCGCGTTCCATACGGGTGTCATTTGTATTCTGCATTGCATCATATTCTGCTTCATAGCGCTCTATGAACGAATTTGCAGTAGACTTATCACCAAAAGCGATTTGCATCTTTTCAATCGTTTTTGCGTCAACAACAGATTCCATAACTTCAAACAAACGTTTGATATCTTCTTGTTTCAATAAACCAAGATTCCCTGTTTCGGCATACTGCTTAATAATATCGCGTAATTTATCTTCGCCGTACGATGACAACAAGTCGTCCAATGTAGAAGCGTTACGTTTAATTTCTTGTGACAAAACCTTGTTATAATTTTCAAAAGTCTGTGCTGCTTGATTTGCGCTGGACACAGCGTTGAACAGTTCAATGTATTGACGCATGTCTCCTGACAATCCAAGCAAGCTCTTAAGTGTAAGTGATTTTGCGAATTGAACCGCATAAGCGTATGCTTCTGACCGCTCAACAGACCCTTCTGCTTTTCCTGTTGTGATTCCAGGCAAAACATTTTCTGTCCAAGCAGTCATGCGACGCATAAAGTCTGCAACCTTTGGAAGACCTGTTTTCTTTTCCATCCAATGGAACAATTCATGAGCGGTTAAGCCCATTCCACGAGGCTTGTCAAATGTTGCGTTTTCACTGCGCTGGGCCGTCAAAATTGCTTCGTTTTTTACCATCTGGGACTTCTTGTAGTTTGTTGTCCCCACCTCTGGCACTTCACCAAGGTTTTGACTCATTGGTGCAGCATCTAATCCGCTGGCCTGATTCAAATGAACAACTCCATTAGAAGTGTACACACTAGCACCAGGTTTTTCTGACGCAACTATTGTTGGTAATTCGAAACTAGATGGATTTACACCGCGATACATATATTCGTATAATGCAATGCCACGGATAAACAGACGCGCCATATTCTTATTTATTTCGCCGAGACCTTCGACACTGTTCAACATATTGTCGATGTTTGCATCTAACGTTGACATTTCTTTCGCCAACGGTGTTGCCCCATCTCCTGCCTTAATAATTGCTTCAATACGTTGCTTGAATTCGTCTGGCATAGAATCATAACGGTCGATGTTTTCAGCCATTTTGTTCTTTAAATAAGAAACAAATCCTTCTTGTGTATTATTATCAGTCAAGAATTCAAAATAAATATCTATTGTTTCCTGCGTGATTGCGCCATTTGATTCTTTTTTGATACGTTCAAGCATGTCTTTGTTCGCAACAAAGAATTGTTTTACCGCATCATTTCTACCCTGCTGAATAGTTTTGTCTGCTTTTGTCTTAACAGCAGCAGTCATTCCAGCAACAGCACCACCAAAAATAAATGTTATCCACGCTTGTTCCCAATCCTCTGCATCTAAACGACCGTTGCCAAGGTAAGAAGACCATAAGTCTTGTGCCGATTCCGTAATAGCATCATACGAGCCGACAACAAAATTTGCCTTGAACGCCTGTTTTGAGAACATTTTTGGATTTTCTTTTAACGCTCTAGCCCAACCAATGCTCGGCTTAAACAATCCTTTAACTGGTTCTTCTATAAAACGAGCGGAAACCCCAAGGGCTGCAGTTCCGGCACCAGCGCCAAGAGCTATACCCAAGCCTCCAATACCAGACACACCCCTGTCAAAAGCAGCATAACGAGCCTCGTATGCATTAGACAAACCTTCAACTGCAGCAAATGTTGCAGCGCCACCAAGTGGGGCAATCAAGGACATTGGCATACTACCAACCAAACTTCCTAAAATTATGCCATATTTGTTTTGACCACTGTTATCTCCCATTTCGCCATAACTAAATGTCGCATGAGACAGAAAATTTTCTGTATTATCTCTGACAGCTTCAAGCATGTCATTCCCAAACTTAATCGCATTCTCGTCATTAGTTAGCTCACCGTATGCTGTTATGACAGAAGCCGGAACCCATCCTGCTGCTGAAGCAGCGGTTCCAACTAACTGGCCTGGCATATTTATGATTCCGCGACCAAGACCTTCAACAAAACTTTCGTGTGCTGGTTCTATCGGCATATCGTACCCGGACCAGTGCCCCATATCAACACCACGAGGAATGTGAGTCAAAGCGAGTTCTGCAAAAGCTTTTTTCATGTTTAATGTGTCGACCTTGCCAGACATCGCACCTATCTGTACATCATAAGGTTCAACAGGAGCATACTTTGATTTTAATCCAACAACTGTTCTGTCGGGACTTAATTCTGCACCATAAATGGTTTGACCAGGATAAGAACCACCACCCCCATACGGCACGGCAAATTTTGCATCAGACCGTTTATCAACAATTGTTGTGCTCCCTGCCGTCTTTGTTTTTGGCTGCACTCTTTCTCCGTACCCAGCATAAGAAGGAGGATTAACAACATGGGCTGGGCTTCCGTTTGTAACATCAGAAGTCATATCTTGTGCTATTGCCTGAACATCGTCAAAGTCATTCATATTATTTCTCCTTAAACTGGAACATTGGTTTTGTTTTTGCATCTATACGTTTTTTTGCCCCACTACTATTTGCAGGAACACGAGTTATAGCAGTAGAATCTGTCACAAGACTGTTTAATACTGAGCCAACACTAATCATTGCGGCTACATCTGGTTCTTTATTAAAGTCTGTCCACCCTCTGCTTTTTGCGATTGCCATCGCGTCTTGTAACATTTGGTATGGCGTTGAATCCTGAACACCTTTTATTGCTGGCGCTGGAACACCTAACGGGGTTCGGCCGACAGATGAGTACGCCGGTGCTCCACCGGACGGCATTTGTTCGTCCAGAACATCGCTATATCTGTTCTGTAAAGCCGTAACGAGGTCTACAGTGTTCAACCCGTTTATTACACCCGGTCTTATTCCTGTTGCTTCAAAGTCCGCTTCGTTGCCTTTTACAGAAATATATGAAAGAATCACAGGAATAGCATAGGTCATATAACGATAAGTATTCGCTTTTGGCGCAACAAGTTTTCCCTTTGTGTTCACTTCTCCCATTTCACGCATCAAAGACCCAACGGACGCAGAAATAGCTTCGGCGTTTTCTTTTCCATTGTCATAAAACATAATGGAATCAGACGGCTGTGTCGCCAAGTCTCCTGTTCCAAGAGTTTCGCCTATTTTGTTTAAATCTACATTAGCTGCAGCGGTTAAGCCCTCACCAAAGCTTTCATAGCTGCCACCAGAAGACATGTCAGAAGCTTTCATATTAGTTGGTCTCGACATATTTTTTAACATTCCGTCAATGACCGACGGTCTTGGGTCTCCAGCCTGCTGAGCTCGGACCATAGATTCGGTCAAATTGCCTCCGCCCAAAAATGTTTTTCCTGCAGTAAAACCTGCCATCTCCTGCTGCACAGGGTCGTATTCATAAGAGGCTGCTTTTGCTGCACCCAAACGTTTCGCTTCTGCTACAGCATAAAAGCTACTAACTATTTTTTTTACAGAAGAATCGAGCCCTACAGAATATGACCCTCTCAAGTCTTCTGCTAAGGCCAGTGTTTCACGCATACTGTTGTTGCTCATGTTTGTAAAATCGTAATTTCCGTTTTCGTCTGGTTCTGGCAAACTATTCATGAATGCTGTTGCTAAATATGTTTGCCTGTCCTTATAATCAGTACCATACGCCTTTGATACAGTCTCTTCATAATTATTTACAGCCAATTGTCTTGTTGTCGGGGGCAACGAATCCCAATATGCCGCAGCTTCTAAACTATTTTCGGTTAAGAAATCAGAAAAAGGACGACCGCCAATCGTTAAATTTTGAATCGATTCGCCATTCTTCAAAGCCGTAACAAATTTATTATAATCTTCGTCTACAGCCAGTCTGCCTTCTTTTGTTGTGCCGTATGCCATCATCGCAGCATCACGGCCCGCAATTAACATGTTTGCTATTTCTTTGTAATTCCCGCCAGACGCGTTGTCTTCTGCAATGCTTTTTCTAAGAGACACAAGCTGTCTACGCAAGGTTGTTTTATCTGATGGCCCTAAATATCTTAAATAAAAAGGATTGTTTAAGTATGCTTCTGCATCCTTGTCTCTTCCTTCGATGATAGCTGTGGCTATAGATTGTTCGGCAATTGCATATCCCAGTTCATCCGATAGTTTACTAAGGTCCTGAACATTCAACATGCCGCCCATGTCGTTATTAAAGTCGTTCAAAGCTTCACGAAAAAATTCTTCGTTTCTTTTAGGGTCTCTAACACTTGCGACCATATCTGCATAAGCATTAACATCACGAAGCCTTTCGTTGTACACCTGGTCGTGTGCCTTTTTTAAGATTTTTTGATCTTGTTTTAATTCAAAAATCTTTTTTGCTTCAGGATTTGCTGTACCAAAACGCTTTTGTGCCGCCAACGACGTTTCAGACAACGCCTGGTCCCACATGTCAGCAATCTGCGCTTTTAGCTCATTACGGCCGTCTGTATTAAAATCTTGCCAGCTTTCAATCTTTTCGTCTGCCGCTTGTGCCACAGCTTCCATCTTTGCGGCTAATTCCTTGTCGCCAAGATACTGCAATTCCTGATCGAGCTTTCTGAAGCCTTCTTCGACATCTTCCATACTTTGTTTATAATAATTCTTAAAAGGCGCCGACCTCAGCATCGTGCCACCAGAAGCATTGTGTTCAATTTGTTGTTTATATATTTCTGCCATATCTTATCTCCCTAAG
>Ga0265301_10004424_pt1 | contig 14183 bp, 5 predicted proteins | sample AusTroGonzalo_MG_2_FD_193488 | JGI IMG/M metagenome (GOLD analysis project Ga0265301, IMG submission 193488) | Bovine rumen microbial communities from tropical cattle in Woodstock, Queensland, Australia - Gonzalo_04 | ecosystem: Host-associated > Mammals > Digestive system > Stomach > Rumen ...
GGCGTGGCTATCATGCTGAGCTACCTCGGCGCTAACGGTTTCGTGATGGATATGAACGCAGAAGCCCTGTCGCAGGGTCTCTATGGCATCGGTATCGCTGCCGTGGGAATGCTCTCTACGCTGGGTATCACGCTGGCTACCGACGCCTACGGACCTATTGCCGACAACGCAGGTGGTAATGCCGAGATGAGTGAACTGGGCGAAGAGGTGCGTCATCGCACGGATGCCCTCGACGCATTAGGTAACACCACGGCTGCTACGGGCAAGGGCTTTGCCATTGGTTCGGCTGCCCTCACGGCATTGGCCTTGCTGGCTTCCTATATCGAGGAGGTGAAGATTGCGATGCACCGCTCTGGCGACTTCATCGTGAACTTGGCGGGTCAGCAGATTGACGCGATGAACGCCACCATACCCGACTTCATGAACTACTTCCAGGTGAACCTGATGAACCCCCGCGTGCTAGTGGGAGCCTTCATCGGCGCCATGGCAGCCTTCCTGTTCTGCGGACTAACCATGGAGGCCGTGGGACGTGCTGCCCAGAAGATGGTGGAGGAAGTGCGCCGACAGTTCCGCGAGATCAAGGGCATCCTTGAGGGTACAGGTACCCCCGACTATGGTTCTTGCGTAGAGATCTCTACTCGCGCTGCTCAGCACGAAATGATTATCCCGTCGCTTCTGGCTATCGCCATTCCTATCGTGGTAGGTTGTGTGCTGGGAATAGCCGGTGTGCTGGGACTGCTGGTTGGCGGACTGTCGAGTGGATTTACCCTCGCCGTGTTTATGGCTAATGCCGGTGGCGCGTGGGATAATGCCAAGAAGATGGTAGAGGAAGGCAACTTCGGCGGAAAGGGCTCGTTTGCTCACAAGGCCACTATCGTAGGCGACACCGTCGGTGATCCCTTCAAGGACACCTCAGGTCCATCGCTGAACATCCTTATCAAACTGATGTCGATGGTGAGCATCGTGATGGCGGGTCTCACCGTATTATTCTCGTAAACAACAGACAACAATAAAATACAAAAACGATAACAAACATAAAAACGACAAAAATATTATGCCAACAAAAATTCTTAGTGTCGATGACGAGATGGACCTCGAGTTGCTCTTGACACAATACTTCAGAAGGAAGATCCGTAAAGGAGAGTACGAGTTTCATTTCGCCCACAACGGTGTGGAGGCACTGACGATGATGCTTCAGCACAAGGACTTCGACATCATTCTGAGTGATATCAATATGCCCGAGATGGACGGTCTGACCCTGCTCACGAAGATTAACGAAATGCAGAACCCTGCTATGAAATGTATCATGGTGAGCGCCTATGGCGATATGGGCAACATCCGTCAGGCAATGAACAACGGTGCGTTTGACTTTGCCACAAAGCCTATTGACCTGGATGACCTGAGCGTCACTATAGAGAAGGCTATTGAACAGATAGACTATATCAAACAATCACAAAAGGAGCACACACAGCTGGAGTCGCTGAAAACGGACTTGGCTGTAGCTGGAGAAATTCAGCAGGCTATTCTGCCACGCGTATTCCCGCCATTCCCTGAGTTAGAGGATATTCTGGACGTATCAGCATCTATGACACCCGCAAAGGATGTGGGTGGTGACTTCTATGACTTTTTCCGCATTGATGAAGACAGGATTGGTTTCGTGATGGCCGACGTAAGCGGTAAAGGTGTACCCGCTGCTATCTTTATGGCCGTGAGCCGTACGCTGATTCGTGCTATAGGTATGCAGGGAAATAAGCCTGACGACGTGATGACTCGTGCCAACGAGCTGCTGTGTAAGGAGTCAGTGAACTGTATGTTCGTTACGGTGTTCTACGCCATCTACAACACTAAGACTGGCGAGATAAACTATTGTAACGCAGGACATAACTCACCCTATATCATTCATGCCAACGGACAGGCAGAGGCTCTGCCCATGAGTACCAACTGCATGATTGGCGCCTTAGAGGGACTAGACTTCGAGGCTGGCTCACTGACACTGGATAAGGGCGATATGCTGGTGATGTACACAGACGGTGTAAATGAGGCTGTGAACAATGACCTTGAGGAATATGGCGAGCCAAGACTGAAACAGACACTGGACATGCTACATGGACTGAATTGTCAGGAGACGGTTAACGGCATACTGGCAAGTGTGAAGGCATTCGCCGATGGTGCACCGCAAAGTGATGATATCACCTTATTGTCATTTAAACGAAAGTAAGAAGCATTGAAAGAGCTGATTAGAAAGAATATGCTTTGGGGGCTGGTCTGTGCTGCTTTAGGTACAGGATGTGCCCTGGGCTTTGGCTTCTACTACTTTGAGAAGGAAAGGACGGCTGAACTGGAACAGCAGTTGGCCGAACTGAGTAAGAAGGAGCACAGAGCTGTCATTGACCAAAGCATCAACAAGCAGATGGAGGCTATTGCTTACGAACAGAAGCGCATTAGTGATGAGCGTACTGAAGAGGCAAAGAAGCAGGCAGAGATTGCTGAGGAGGAGAAGCAGAACGCTATTGCCGCACAGAATCAGGCAAAGGCCTCGGAAGAGGTGGCTAGAAAGGAACGCGATAATGCCGAGGCTCAGAGTAAGGAGGCTAAAAGGCAGGCAGAGATAGCCAACGACCAGAGGAAGACGGCGGAGCTGAACAAACGCGTGGCTGATACACTAAGCTATATCGCGCTGGGACGCTCGCTCGCCTCCATGGCCTCTAATCAGTATCTATCGGGCAACAACAAAGAACTGGCCAAGCGATTGGCCTACACGTCGTATTGGTTTACAAAGTCTTACGGCAACAGAAATGACTTGTATCATTTATCGGTGATTCAGGCTTTGATGGAGGTCAGCGAAAGTAAGCACAGTTGGAACCGTCTGCATAAAGGTGGCATCACAGGTATCTTCTTTATGCCTAACACCCAGAACGAACTGGTCACCGTGAGCAGTTATGGAGAGATTTTCCTTCATGTGAATCAGGATGACAAGTTGAAGACTAAAAGTCTTTTTTCTAACAGCAATTTTGATTTCCGTAGTGTGTATGCAGACAAGGCTGGCACCATCTATGCCGCCAGTTATACAGGACAACTGGTCATCATACCTGCCAATGGTAAGCCAGAACAGATTATGCTGACGGATATCAGTCATCCAATTGCACTGGATACATTTAGTGACAATATACTGGTAGTGGTAGGTGAACGCAACGTGGTGTTCCTAAATACCAAGACATACGAGCAACTGGGCACTCTACGCACTAATGCCAAGATAACGGCTACAGGACGCATCAACAAACATCCGTTTATCTTTGACGAGCAAGGAAATATGCATGAGATTGTGAGTCTTAACAAGATGGAGTCAAAGCGTAAGCCCAATGCAGTAAAGGGTGTCGTAACAGCCTTTGCCCGCTCAGACAACAAGGGTATCAATACATACGGCACCAGTGACGGAAAGATTTACGTGGAAGAAAAGAATGGTAAGGTAAAGGAACTGGTGGGCCATCGTTCACGTGTCACCCGCCTGAAGGTGAACGGCAACCAACTGTATTCTTCAAGCTATGACGGTAAGATGAACCTCTGGCTTTATGAGAATGAGAAGGTAGAACCTATACAGTTGTTCCAGTCGGATGAATCTGACGGTTGGATAAGATACTTCAACGTTGACAATAAGAAGACCCACCTCTGGTCGGGCGATAATAACGGAAACCTCACGGAGACGCTGATTTCTGTAGAAACGATGGTGAACCGACTAAAAGGGCATTTGCTCACGGAAGAACAATGGAATAACTATATTGGCAAGAGTGCATCTTACCAGATGTTTATCAATAGCGAGAAAGGAGGTGAGAAATGAAAAAACTTCTGCTACTGCTTATCACTTTTCATTTATCACTTATCGCTGTCTTTGCCCAGGGACTTCCCTTTGTACGCAACTTCAGTGCCAGCGAGTATCAGGCTCATAACCGAAACTTCGACATCATCACTGACGACAAGGGATTTGTGTATGTGGCCAACTTTGAAGGACTGCTTTATTACGATCAGGCAGAATGGCGCATCATACACACGCCAAACATCACCCGAATAACAACACTATACCGCGATGCGAAAGGTACCATCTGGGCCGGTGGCTACAATTATCTGGGCTTCATAGAAAGTAATGATAGAGGTGTGCTGACGCTGATTAATGCTGTTAATAAAGGCAGTTTTCAGGGTGTCGTGTCTCAGATATGGGAAAACGATAAGCAACTGGTTTTCAAACTGGAGGATGGTTACGGTTATACTCTGAACAAAGGGGAAATCAAGGAAGCCCAAGAGGACATTCTGAATACAGCACCAGACAACGAAGTGGTTGACCTCGGGTTCGGTATGACAGCAAAGGCAACAGAGGCAAATGGCATAGAGTTCCTCACTAACAACATAACCAATTATTTCATCACCGAGGACAACGGACTTTGCACAAACGCTATCAATAAGTTGGCATACAACGGTAAAGGCATCCTATGGGGAGCAACCAACAGCGGTCTGTTCTGTATTGCTGTGCCAACCACCTACACACACGTCACAACACAAGAAGGACTACGCGGCGAAGTGCTCTCAATCCTATATCATGAGGGAACTCTTTACGCTGGAACCACAAACGGTCTGTTCCTCATGGATAACAAGTTTGCCAAACCCGTAGCTAACATGGCCTACCAATGCTGGCAGATGATTTCCACGCAAAAGGGTTTGCTCGTAGCTACAAGCAACGGACTCTATCTGGTGAAGGAGAAAACCATCGCTCAGCGACTGAACAACCAAAACACGATGTCGGTGAAGGAGACGCAAGGGGGATTCTATACGGGTGAACCCGATGGTGTGTATCTCAACAGCGATAACGGGAGCAGAAATAAGATTGCTGACTTAGAGCGCGTTACTCATATCTATATAGATGAGAAAGAGACCGTTTGGCTCCAGAATTTATACGGTATTATATGGTGTAAAAAGAAGGCTGAGAAAGACTTCCATCAGGTAGTACTGGAAGGTGATAAGACGGTACCAGGCATGATAGTTCCTACGGATAAGGGACTGCTCACCATCAGTGCAAACCAGACAGATCCCATCCCCTACCCTCAGATGGCTTATCTGGACAAGGATGGAAGAACCTGGCTCACGAAAAGTGACGGACGTGGACTTTACTGTATCAAAGATGGCAACAGACAAAAGACGTTCGAAACACAGCTAAATGCTATCAGTGAGTACAACGTGCGAGATATGCTCCTGACTAATGACAGGCTCATCATGGGTGGCGACTTCGGTCTGATTATTTATAGAAAAGCTTTCACCGACCCAATTCTGGAGGGTAGTCCGAAACTATGTATCCGCACCGTAAAACTTAATGGCGACAGCATTCTGTGGGGCGGATATGGCGAGATGCCTGAAAAGTTCAATAGTCTTACTAGCGATGAGCGCAACCTGGAATTCTCGTTTGCACTCGACAACACCATCCTTATCAAGAAGACACTCTTCCGCTATAGAATGAACAACGGTTCCTGGTCAGCTTGGGATGATGAACAGGAAGCAAAGTACCCCAACCTTGAACCCGGAAGATACACCTTTGAGGTTCAAGCTATGGATGCTTATGGACATATTATTCAGACGAAAGCTTTGAAATTCGAAATCCAGCGACCATTCTATAAACGCTGGTACATGATGATTCTCTACCTGCTCTGCATCGGTATTCTCATTTATCTCTTAGTGCGTTTCCGTCTCCATAGGTTAGAAAAAGAAAAGATTCGTCTGGAAAATATTGTACAGGAACGTACAGCAGAGGTAGTGAAACAGAAAGACGAGATTGAGGAGAAGTCTAAGAGTCTGCAAACGGCACTCAATGACCTGGCTCAGGCGCAGAACGAGTTGATTCGTCAAGAGAAGATGGCCACAGCAGGTAAGTTGACACAAGGACTCATTGACCGTATCTTGAACCCGCTGAACTATATCAATAACTTCGCAAAGCTCTCAGAAGGACTGGCAAAGGATATTAAAGCCAACATTGAGGACGAGAAAGATAACATGAGCGAGGACAACTACGAGGATACGATGGATGTGCTCGATATGCTGATAGGTAACCTGCAGAAAGTGAGTGAACACGGACAGAATAATACGCGCATCCTAAAGGCTATGGAAGAGATGCTGAAAGACCGTAGCGGTGGTATCAAACCTATGGACTTAGTGCCTGTGCTAAATCAGGATAAGGAAATGACTAATAGCTACTTTGCTGAGAAGATAAAAGAGTACGGCATCAAGGTCAACTTCAACATTCCGCAGGAGAGCATTTCTATCAATGGTAATCCAGAGCAGTTGAGCATGACGCTGATGAGCATGCTGGGTAATGCTGTCTATGCGGTCGTGAAGAAAGCTCAGCGCGAGAAGTACGACCCAGAGATTACACTAAGCGTCGATACCACTGCCGACCATCTTACCATCGACATCCGCGATAACGGTATCGGCATTGAGGATACTATCATCAATAAGATTTTCGACCCCTTCTTCACCACCAAACCTACTGGCGAAGCTGCTGGCGTAGGACTGTATCTGAGCCGTGAAATCATACAGAATCATGGTGGCGATATCAGCGTGAAGTCAGAGAAGGATGTCTATACGGAATTTACAATCACATTACCAATAAGTCAAAACTGATACGACTATGGAGAAGCAAATGGAAGACCTGCAACAGAAGTTGAAAGAACAGGAGAAACTGGCATCGCTGGGACTGCTCAGCGCAGGTATTGCCCATGAGATACAGAACCCGCTGAACTTCGTCATCAACTTCAGTAAGATGTCTGACAAGTTATTGAACGACCTGACGGAAATCGTGGAGGACAACGAGGATAAGTTGCCTGAAAACGATCGAGAGGAGGTAGAGGACATCGTGGCTGACTTGAAAGAGAACATGGCGAAGATCGTGGAACATGGTGAGCGGGCTATCAGCATCATCCGTGGTATCCTGTTGATGTCAAGAGGCAAAGAGAACGAGTTCCTGCCTACGGACGTCTGCCATCTGGTGAAAGAGTACGTATGGTTGGCTTATCATGCTATGCGTGCCAATGACAAGAGTTTCAACATCAGCATCAAGGAGAACTATCAGGAAGGTATTCCCCAGATGATGGTGATTCCGCAGGATTTGAGTCGCGCGGTGCTTAATGTGATGAGCAATGCCTGCTACGCTGTGAAGCAGCGCAGTCAGCAGGAGTCAGCCGATTATCAGCCTACGATAGAGGTGGTGGTTTCGGCTGCCGATGAACTGATTATTCAGATTAAAGATAACGGAACAGGTATGAGCGACGAGGTGAAGGAGCATCTTTACGAGAATTTTTTCACCACGAAGCCCGTTGGTCAAGGTACTGGTCTTGGCATGGGCATCACACGTGATATCATAGAAAACAAGCATGGAGGCAAGGTTACGTTTGAGTCAGCACTCGGACAAGGTACGAGTTTTACCTTTGCCTTACCCATCAAGAAAGCATGAGTAAAGCGAGATTTATCTGTAGGCTGATTGATTCGTTTAAGAATAATCACAGTAAGATTGCTGTCATTGACCAGAACGGTACGCGACAGACATCCTACGGTGATTTCTATATGACGGCTCTGAGGGTGGCTGCTTATGTGAAAGCCCGCAAGCTGTCACCTCATTCTTTTATCCCAGTCTGTCTGCCTACAGGTATGGAATATCTGGCTTCTGAGATTGGTATCTGGCTTTCAGGTCATGCGGTAGTGCCGATGAGTAACCTGTTTCCTCATGAACGCATTGATTATATCACGGCTCATTGTGAGGCTCCGCTCGTGATTGATGAAGCCATCATGAAGGAGATAATCACAACACCCCCAACAGATAACTTCGACATGCCTGAAGAGGACGATGTGAATACGCTGTTCTATACGTCAGGCAGCACGGGTCATCCCAAAGGGGTACTCCATTCTTTCAAGGCTTTCGGTGGTGAGGTGCCTCTCGACAAGTTGTTGGAGGAAATGCACCTTTCGGTGATGGGTGTCACCACACCTTTTTATTATATAGCCAGTCGTTCGGTATTCTGCGTGTTATTCCGAGGCGGTACACTTACGATGGTGCCTCCATCCATCACGAAGGACATTCATCTGCTGGAAGAGTTCCTGGCAGAACATCAGATAGAATTCACATTCCTTCCCCCTTCCCTTTTGGCTCATTTCCGCAGTAAGTCGGAAGCCCTTAAACTGGTAATGACGGGAGCCGAACGCCTGTCGAACATCCACCCAGAGGACTTTACGCTGATTAACCACTACGGACAAACGGAGACTTGCGGCGCAGGAGCAACATTCGTTGTTGACAAGCCGTATGAGAATACACCTATCGGTAAGCCCGCTGCACACGTGAAATACTGCATCCTTGACGAGAACGGACAAGAGGCTGATGAGGGTGAACTGTGCATGAAGGGCAACCTGACGCTGGGTTATTATAAAGACCCGGAACGTACGGCTCAGCTCTATCAGGGCGGATGGCTCCATACGGGCGATATCGTACGTCGTCTGCCTGATGAAAACTTGGTTTATGTGAACCGTAAGGACTGGCTTATCAAAGTCAATGGTCAGCGCGTAGAGCCAGGTGAGGTGGAGATTATCCTGCAGCGGATGGAAGGTATTGAGAATGCTGTCGTCAAAGGCTTTACCTCTGCCACAGGTCGTCAGTATCTCTGTGCCTATTATATCACCTCTTCCGATATCAAGGAAGAAGGCATTCGCGAGTATCTGACAACGAAGTTGCCTGACTATATGATTCCATCTTATTTCGTGAAGATGGATAGTTTTCCGTTGAATATCAATAGGAAGATAGACCGTAAGGCGCTGCTTTCTCCTATTGCTGATGCCAGCATGATAGAACATCAGCCCTACATGGCTCCGCAGAACGAAACAGAACGTTTGTTGTGCGATGCCTTTGAGCAGACGCTGGGCATCAGTCACATAGGTATCAACGATGATTTCTTTTCATTAGGCGGCGACAGCATCCGTGTGATTCAGTTACAGACGCTCTGTCCTAACCTACCCTTGAGTGCCCGTCTGATTCATCAGCACCGCACACCACGACAGATTGCCATAGCCTGCAAAAAAGCAGAAGCGATAGAGCTAAAACGACAAGACAGCTATCCACTAAGTCAGACGCAACAAGGAATCTTTGCTGCCTGTATGACTCGCCAAGGTGAAGTAGTATATAATAATGGTATGCTCTTCCGACTGGGCAAGGATGTAGATTTGCCTCGTTTGGCAAAGGCCTTCGAAGCAGTCATTGAGGCTCATCCGTTTGTAAAGACCCGCTTGTTTGTTGATGGCAAGGGGCAACCCCGTCAGCGCAGAAATGACGAAGAGCCATATCATCAGGACATTGAAACGATGAGCGAGGCCGACTTTAAACAGTTGCGCCCACAATTAATGCAACCCTTCTTCCTATTGGCCGAGCGTCTGTTCCGTGTCCGTATTTTCAATACGCCCTCAGAGGCCTACCTCTTCATGGATTTCCATCATATTATCTTTGACGGTTATTCCTTTGAGGTATTGCTGCACGACTTGAGCAAAGCCTACGACGGACAGTCGCTGCAACGAGAGACTTGGAGCGGTTTTGAGGTTGCTCAGGAGGAAGAGATGCTTAGAAAGACAGACGTCTATCAGCAGGCTGCAGCATGGAACAAGGAGCATTTCGGGCTTCTTGACATCATATCATTACCAGAGGCCGACTTGCATGACGATACGAAAGAATTCGCGCAAGAGGATATGCTCCTTGATATTCCTTATCTGGAACTGGAGGAAGCATGCAGTAAGATGGGCGTAACTCCTAATGTGCTGACTACGACAGTCTTTGGTTATCTGCTGGGTGCTTATTCCTATGCGCAGGAGTCCCTTTTCGCTATCGTCTATAATGGACGTAAGGATTTAAAGACCTCCCGCACCATTAGTATGATGGTTAAGACACTGCCTGTTCACGTAGCATGGCATCAACAGCCCACTGTACGTGAATTGCTCCATTCCATGAGGCAACAACTGCTGGGTAGTATGGCTAACGACCTCTATTCATTTAATGAACAGAATGCCCAGAATGGTTGCATCAATAGTAGTGTATTGTTTGCTTGGCAGGGCGACCTCATATCAACTGATACTATTGGTGGACAACCATATCAGCAATTGCCCATCATGGAGAATGCTACAGGCGAGATGCTGGTCATGCAACTGTTCCGCCATGCTGACGGTTTGCGACTGAACGCTGAATATCGGGCTGATGCCTATTCGCAGGTGTTCATCTCACGCATGATGCAGAGTTATCGTCAGTTGCTCCACGGCTTTATAGAGGCTTCTGAGAAGGACAAGCCTCTGTCTGCCATTTCCCTGATTTCAGAGAATGAACAGAAGGCTCTGATTACACTAGGTACAGGTGAGCATCTGAATTTCGATACATCACAGACCTTCACGAGTTTGTTTATGAAGCAGGCTCAACGTACTCCTGATGCAAAGGCTGTTGTGGATAAGGACAATTCTATCACCTATGCAGAGCTAAACCGTCAATCGGATATCCTGGCTGCCGTTCTTCGTAAGGCCCATGTTACCACTGACACTTTTGTGGGCTTGATGCTCCCACGCCGCATCAGTTTCATGGTTTCCGTATTGGCAGTTTTCAAAGCTGGCGGTGCCTATATCCCGCTGGATTACGAATACCCTTACAGTCGTCTGAAATATATGATAGACGACTCTCAGACAGGCATCTTAATTACAACAAGAAAGATACTGGACAGTAAGAAGGCTGAAGGAGAATTCCCAGTGGAAACCATCATCCTTCTTGATGAGATTGACTTCAATGCCCCAGGCAGCCCTATCAATGAGAGTCAGCCTTCATCATTGGCATACATGATTTACACCTCGGGCTCAACAGGAATGCCTAAAGGTGTTATGGTAGAACATAGAGGACTACTCAATTTCCTTGAATGGTTGCTGAAGATAGAACAATTAAAGGCTGGTGAACAAATTGCCATTCATACCAGTTTCAGTTTCGATGGTTCCGTCTTCGACCTCTTCCCGCCGCTGATGTGTGGTGGTACGCTCCATATCCTGCCTACATCATTGCGACAGGACTTGAAAGGCATATACCACTATCTAATAGAACATGACATCGTAGGTATGTTGTTGACCACCCAACTAGGTATGGCTATGCAGATGCAGTATGACTTACCACTTCGTTTTTTAATGCTTGGCGGCGAAAAGCTCACCTATTTCAAGCCCTCTGCCCTACAGCTCTTCAACTGTTACGGACCTACGGAGTTCACAGTCTGCTCTTCATATTACCAGATAGACCAGAATAGGATTTACGAAAACATACCGATAGGACGTCCTGCACCGAATACGATTTCTGCTGTCGTTAACACAGAAGGCCATTTGGTGCCACGTGGCGTTATTGGTGAGTTATGCCTGTTGGGATGTCAATTGACACGAGGCTACTGGAAACGTCCAGAGTTGACAACAGAGAAGTTTGTACCATCTACATTTATGCATGGTGAACTGATGTATCGCACTGGTGACTTGGTACGCTGGAATGATGAAAACCAGTTAGAATATATTGGACGTATTGACAGTCAGGCAAAGTTACGTGGTTTCCGTATCGAACTGGGCGAGATTGAAAACAAAATTCGCGAGTATCCTGATGTCAACGATGCAGCTGTGATAATTCATACGAGTGGTAAGGCTCAGTATCTGGTAGCTTTCTATTGTGCCGATTATAGTATTGCACCAGAAATGCTGCGACAGACATTGGATGAACAACTGCCTGACTACATGATACCCCAGCAGCTCATACAGTTAGAGAGTCTTCCCATGACCCCGAATGGCAAGGTTGACCGTCAGGCGCTGACAACTTATGAGACGGCTGTCACAGGACGCCCTACAATGGTGGCACCTCGTTATTACCGTGAGCAGCTTATCCTTGACTTGGCACACGACTTACTTGGAACCAATCAGTTTGGTATTACTGACGATCTCACGATGCTTGGTCTGAATTCGCTGATTGCTATCAGTCTTGTATCAATGGCAAGCGCCAAAGGCGAGGAACTGAAGGTGAATGACGTGCTCCGCCTCAGAACGATTAAGGAGATTGCCTCCCATCAGTCAACCATTGGCGACTGGGTACAGGGTTATGATGCCAGCAAGCCTGTTGTGGTGGTTATTCAGGGACTCACATCCTACCGTCTGCTTCTGCCATTGATTACTGCTCTTTGTCGCCATCATTCAGTTTTCGTCATAGAACCTATTCAGGATCATTTCAGCAAGACCTTTGCTGGTAAGACTAAGACTGACATCGTGACAACCTATATAGAACTGATTAAGCAGAACCTACCTGCAAATGTCGAGGTTAGTGCCTTTGTGGGGCATAGTTACGGCGGCGAGTTCAGTTACCGTTGTGCTTCCAAATGGCAGTCGGAAACAGGACAAACACCAAGGGTCATCCTATTCGATACCTATTTCAATGCAAGCAAAGTGGTAGAGAAAATGCACCACATGCAGGAATATGTAGGACCAGTGGAAGATGGTGTGCCAATGCCTTTCTACAACGGTACCGTGGATTATTTCCAAGCTACCCACATGTCGTTCCGAGATTTGAAAGAAGAGAATGAGAAAGCGTGGAGACAGTTATTACCCCACATGAACATACACCCATTGCCCACCAGTCATTTCAGACTGTTGGACAAGCAGAATATAAACTACTGTCTGTCGCAGATTGAATTATAAAAACAGTCAATTATGATGAGAATATTCATAGCAGTCATCTCACTGATGTTCATGGCATTGCCTGCATCAGCTCAAGATATCTACTCACAGGCTGAAAATGCCTATAAGATAGGACGTATAGACTCTGCACTCGTGTTACTGAAGAACAACGAGAACAGTTTTCTGGGTACCGACAGGCAGAAAGCCTACCGACTCCTTTCACTCTGCTGTCTGGCTCTAGATCAGATAGGTGAATCTGAGAAATACGCAGGTTTACTGTTGAAAGAGAATAGAAACTATTATGGCTCTTTGCAAGACCCTGTGCGTTTCGTTGATATGATTAACAAACTGAGAGAGGGTCGAGGAACCACTATTAAAACGGCATCTGGCCAGGAGGAGTTGATAGAAGAGGCTCCTGTCCCCGTGACCATCATTACTCGCGAGATGATTGACAATATGAGCAATAACAAAAGCATCGGGCAGATACTGGCTAACTATATTCCCGGCATGAGTGAAATATGCTCCTATGCCTTCTCAAACGTCACGATGCACGGTGTTTATTCCTCAGGCCAAGAAAAAATCCTCGTCATGGAAAATGGTCATCGCCTTAACACCCGCTCTACCAACAACGGCAAACTGGATTATGCCATTAGTACCGAGAAGATAGACCATATTGAGGTGTTGCGTGGTCCAGCCTCTTCTCTTTACGGAAACGTGGCTCTAACGGCTGTGGTCAATATCATCACCCGTGAAGGTAAGGAAGTCAACGGTGTGAAAGGTAAGTACGGTTATGGTTCTTATGGCACTCATCGTGCAGATCTCATTGCTGGTACGTCTTTCCTTGAAACTGATATACTCGCATGGGGTTCGTTCTATACCTCTCAAGGTGATCGGTTTGATATTCCCAAAGGAACGGGTCTTTCCAATACCCCTTATGATGGTTATGCCTATATAGGTCGTTATGAAGGAAAGCCATCATACGATTTAGGCTTCAACCTGAAGGTTAAAGACTTCAACTTTATGTTAAGTCGCAAACACGGGAAGCAGGTACCTCAGTACTCTTGGTATGGTCTGGCATACGACTATGACCGCTACCGCAAACTGGGTACCGATAAGGTGGGCTATTCTATTGACGAGACCCATATTGACCTGGGCTACGAGAAGAGTATTGGAAAAATTAACCTCAATGTATCAGCCTATGGTGACTGGTATAACATTGATGACTATCAAGTACTCTCTGACTCCATCGTCAATGTTGACTTCACCAAAACAGGTCAAGCCGTAAGAGATGATGATGGAAATATTGTCTATCGCCTATATCGCGGTATGTCTCAAGACCTGCTGTGGAATGAATATACCATAGGCGCTGTCGCTAAGGCCGACGCTAATTACAAGTTGGGAAACATGAAAGGAAACATCCTCGTAGGTACCCAATATGAGTTCTTTACCCT
>Ga0265301_10004426_pt1 | contig 14174 bp, 10 predicted proteins | sample AusTroGonzalo_MG_2_FD_193488 | JGI IMG/M metagenome (GOLD analysis project Ga0265301, IMG submission 193488) | Bovine rumen microbial communities from tropical cattle in Woodstock, Queensland, Australia - Gonzalo_04 | ecosystem: Host-associated > Mammals > Digestive system > Stomach > Rumen ...
ACGGTCATGATCTCGGCCGTGGGGTCGTTGTAGTTCTTTATCGAGGTTGTGGAGATCATCAGCTTCGCTTCGATGGCGTTCTCCGGCCATGTCATGGTGAGGATACAGTCCTTGTTGACCATGATCTTCTCCACGTCCCTGAACGGCCTCAGGTTGGCCACCATCAGCTCGTTTCCTTTGATACCCATCTTCCCCAGCGGGATGATCGGGTAGATGTACTGTATCGTACCGTCGGGCAGGTTGAACCTCATACCGTCCTGATACTCCTGGATGGGCTTGATCTCCGTCATCCACGAGTAGATGTCGTCCATCTTCACCATGTTGCCCTGGATCGTGTAGCTCTTCTCTGAGCAGAACAGTTTCACCGGGCAGGTGGTGGACCACCTTGCTGAGTACGTACCGTCGGATTTGTTCCATACGATTGCGAGGTCGCGGACCGGTTCGGGAGCGTCCAAGGGCGTTCCGGGGAAGCTCACTCCGTTGGACCTCTCCACCCTGTCGCGTGTCTTGTATTCTGCGACGAAGAGGTAATGGTAGGTGACTCCTCCCTTCAGTCCGATATCGTCGTAGATGTTCTCGCCGTTCAGCGGGATCTCCACGCTGGAGTTGGATCCTCCGTTGTCCTCTGCCCTCCATATGCGGACGCGCGATGCTCCGCGGGGCTTCTCGTAGATCAGACGAAGACCTCCGTCGATCTGGTCGATGCTGACCTTGTCCACTTCCGCCAGTACTATGACGGGTCCGAAGTGTGCCGCCTCCCTGGAGAGTATTCCCCAGCGCTTGGAGTATACTGAGTAGAAGTACTCCACTCCGGGCTCCAACGTCTTGTCCACATACATCGTGTTGGGGATCTCTGCGAGCGGACGTGTCTCGTCATTCACATTGGGCAGCGAGTTCCTCTCCCTGAACACCACGTATGTCACGTTGGCGTTGTCCAGAGGGGCCTCGTACTTGATCATCAGCTGTCCGTCCTTCACCTTTCCGACGGGATCCACGGGACCCTGCGGGGGATGCTGCTTGAGGACCGCCTTCGCACCGGGGTGGTCGGGACATTCCTCTGCGGCGTTGACGTACATGTTGAGCATCTCTCTGCGGTCCTCCATGTCGGAGGCCTGCTGGCAGTACACATCCGCATTCTTCACGCGAAGCGATGAATCATCGAACTTCTGCTTGATCTCCGGATTGTTCTGCATCTCGTAGGGATACTTCTGAACGATCTGCTCACCGGCGGTCTTGGCTGCATAGAACTTGTTGCTCCCGTAGCTGTCCGTGACCATCTTGGTGAGCACATCCAGGGTGCTCTGCTCCTTCTGCAGCGCCGCTTCCATCGCGGCAAGACCTGCGAACGTGGCGAATGTGGCCTTCAGCATGCTGAGGTCCTTCTCCGCCTTGGTGATGTTACCCTTCTGCAGGTCCATCTTGAAGCTGAGGGCAAGGTTCTGCGCCTTGGCCTCCCCTTCCCTGAAGTTGAATCCGCACTTGATACAGTTGAGATTGTTGGACTGCTGCACCGTACCGCACTGGGGGCACACCGTCCTGAAGCTCCTTCCGCAGAAGGGACAGTACATGGTGTTCTTTCCGCTGGGTACGAGGTTGTTACAGTCCGGGCATCTGACCAGGGTGCTGTCCATGTTGGAGAAGTTCGCAGCGATCTTCTTCTTGAAGCAGAAGCACTCCAGGATGTAGATGCACATCTCAGGGTCCATTCCCTTGACGTGGATGTTCATCAATTCATCGATGTACTTCCTGGAGATCTGCTGTCCGGTGTATTCCCTGTCGATCCTGTCCATGACAGGTTCCAGAGCTCTGCTGCACCTTCCGTAGTTGTACAGGTCCTTGAGCTCCTGGTCGTCGTCTATTATCAGTTTGATGCTCCTTAATACAGAGATATAGGAATCCTGATCGGGCAGGATCTCCTGCCTGACGCTATTGACCCTCTTGACGCACAGGTCGAATGCTGACCTGATCTGGGAGAGCGAGCTGGCCTCGGTGAGAGGGTCGCATTTGATCTCCAGATCGGTGTTGGTGATCAGTGCGTTCAGCACCTCCACCAGCGTGTACGCTTCGACGGTGTTCAGGTTGGTGAAGGCGTTGGAGACCTTGTCGCTCACGAGCTTGGGCACTCCGCCCTCTGTGATGCCCGTGATGTTGCTGACGGTCTTCTTATCCACGCCTTCCCAGTGGAGCCTCTTGACGAAGGTCTCCAGAGCACCGGGCAGCGCGATCATCTTGCCGTCCGACAGGATGACGCAGTCGAGCCTCAGCTTCTGGCATTTCCCTTCCAGCTCCGACTTACCCTCGGAGAAGACCTTCATCCTCAGCGTGGGGTCCATCATCTGGCGTCTGATCTCGGGGACCTCGTCCACCATCTGGTGGTACTTGAACCTGGTACCGGGATCGTTCTGCTTGTTCCTGTACTCGTTGGCCCACTTGACCTCCATCTTGTCGATCTTCTGCGAGATCGCTTCAGGAGTGTACTTGACCTCGTTGTAGGGGTTCAGGCCCAGGAGCTGACAGTAATTGTCATTCTTGCTAGCCATGTGAGCTCCTTCAGCGTACTGCGAGTCCCATGTTTCCTGAGGATATCGCCGTAGCGATCGTTCCGAAGGTGTCGCCCAGCTTGTCGATGGTGGTGAACAGTGCACCGTCGTCGACGGTAGCGATCTGCCTGAGGAAGGATGTGTCCGCCTCTCCGAGACCGATCGCGATGATTGCGATATTCGCATTCCTGCACGAGAGTGCCTGGTTGACCGCGTTCTCCCTCTTACCCCAGATACCGTCCGTGAGCACGACGATGATTCCGACTCCGGGCTGCGAGCCCACTACTGACCTTGCGACGTCAAGGGGACTTGCGTCCGTTCCCCTTCCGAGCATCTTGACCTTCAGGTCCTCGATGGAGCCCATGATGACATCCGTGTCCCCGGTGAGCTCTGCCACGACCTTGACCTTGTCTCCGAATCCGATGAGCGAGAACTTGGTCTTGTCGTCGGCCAGCGTGCGGACGAACCTGCGGATCGAGTCCTTCGCGGCCTCGATGGGGTCTCCCTCCATACTCCTGGAGAGGTCCACGCATATTGCGATGTTCTTGGAGATCTTCTCGTCGGTGGGCATGTCCTTGGGGTCCCCGCCCATCCACCTGATGTCCTCGGGGACGGCCTCTGACCTGACTTCCAGCGCATCTGCGCCCTGGAATGCCTTGATGTTGACGATTCCGTTCTCGTCGTAGTTGTACTCTATGTCGATGATCGGACCCTTTCCGTCATTGTAGAATCCTGTGATTACGACTTTCGCAAGGACGTTACAGTCCAGAGGCACCCTGGACTCTCCCTGCAGTGTGTAAACCTCGATCTTGTCGGTCATGTTGCCGGGCTTGATCGTGAACTGCTTCCTGACCGTGCTGGGGACCTTGGAGTTCTTCTTGATCATTATCTCGTTGACGAACTTCTTTCCGTCCTGGCTGACGGACAGCGCTCCCAGGCTGTGGGCGGTGACGTCGACGACGTTCATTGCGGCCCTCATTCCGGTGGCGTTGCTGCTGTAGAGCTCTGCTGTGATGGCGGCTCCCTTTGCGACCGCCAGGTCGGTATCGCTGTGCGTGACGACCTCGCGTCCTGTGAAGTCCTTGAGGAACCTGGCCACTCCGGGCATCCTTGTGGATCCTCCGACCAGGAGGATCTCGTCGATATCGGTCCACTGCATGCTGAGCGATTCGATCAGCTCTTCCATGACGTCCTTGGTGGCGTTCATCAGGTGCTCGGTCATGGACTCGAACTCCTCCCTTGTCAGGGTGTACTTCTCGCTGCATCCGTCGTAGTTCACCGGGATGGTGACGCTCTCCGCTACTGAAAGGGTCTTCTTGTAACCCTCTGCGGCGACGATGAGCTCGTTCTTCGTCGGGAGGTCGTCCCTGGGGTCCACATCGAACTCGTTGACGAACTTGTCGCATACATATTTCACAATGGCTGCGTCCCAGTCCTTTCCTCCCAGGATATGGTTACCGTGGGTACCGATGACCTCGATGTTTCCTTTTGTGATCCTGACAATGGTGACATCGAAGGTTCCTCCTCCGAGGTCGTAGACCAGCAGGGTCTTGTCGGCAGAATGCTTGTATCCGTATGATATGGCCGCTGCGGTAGGCTCGTTGATGATCTTGGGCACCTTGATGCCGCAAGACTCGCCTGCACGTTTCGTAGCCGTCCTCTGAGCGTCCTCGAAGTAAGCGGGGACGGTGATGACGGCCTCCTCGATCTTCTCCCCGGTGACCTTCTCGGCATCCTCTATGAGGTGCTTGAGGAGCATCGCGGACAGATCCTCAGCGGTGTAGTCCTTGTCGTTGAAGCTGACGACTATGGAGCCGTCGCCCATGTTGCGTTTGAAAGCTGCCGCGTTCACTCCGGTTCCGTTGGACTGCATGTCCTTGGCATCTTCTCCGACCAATATGTCCCCGTCGTCCAGGAAACATATGACCGAAGGCGTGATCTCCTTGCCGAAAGAGTTGTTCAGCATCACCGGTTTGTTCGCCGCGCTGTCGTACCTTGCTACTGCAGAGTATGTTGTTCCGAGGTCAATTCCAACCTTCATAATCCCATCGGAGAAGGCATCATTTTCTCTATATTTAATCCAAATTAGGGGTGATTACGATATTCGTAGCCGATGAAAGGTAGATGCTTAACTTAGTAACGCAACGACAACTGTTTCGAAAATCGTAAGGGGTCCGGGACCCCCTCCGGAAAGACGTTTTCACTCGGTCTTCCTCATGCGGATCAGCATCATTATGAGGACTGCTACGACTGCGATAGCCAGCACTCCGGAGATGCCTACGAAGAGCTCCATGTTCTCTTGGAAGACGTCCCTCGCCAGCACCATGACCGCCGAGATGATCATGAGAAGGGCCGCGAGGATGACTGCTGCGTAGACCAATGGTCCCTTTATCATGCCCGGTGTATCGCGCTCATAGTATCTAACTTTATTATCCATCGAGACCGATAGGGAGGGCATGGAAGACCCCTCCGAACTCTGCATCCAGGCAGTCCAATGCCACGAAACCGACCCGAAGAAGGCGGTGGAGCTGTTCACACGCGCATCCGAGCTCGGCTCGCCCGAAGGATTCTTCGGTCTGGCGGAGATGAAGATCAACGGCATGGGTACGGATGTGGACATCCCCGGCGCGGTGGAGCTGTACAGGAAATCCGCAGAGATGGGCAACACCCCCGCGATGTTCAGGCTGGGAAGCATGTACACCGGCTCCTACGGATACCCCGAGGACAAGGAGCAGTGCAGGTTCTGGTTCGAGAAGGCCGCGGAGGGAGGCATAGATCTGGCATACCCAGAGATCGCTGCTATCTACTTCTACGGATACGGCACGGAGCCCAATCCGATAAAGGCATACTTCTACTACGAGAAATCCGCAGAGGCCGGCAATCCCGAGGCGATGTTCATGGTCGGATACATGAAGACCGAGGGCGTCGGGACCGAGAAGGATGAGAAGGCCGGAGTCCAATGGTTCGGAAAGGCAGCGGTCGCTGGAGTACCTGAAGCACAGTTCAGGATGGCCAGGGCCGCCGAGGACGGTCTGATCGATGGCGGGGACAAAGTCGCGATGCAATGGTACGTATCCGCTTCGGACCAAGGATTCGGTCCTGCCAAGTTCAATCTGGCCACCATGTACTACGAGGGCAGGGGCACCGAGAGGGATATGGAGAAAGCCTACAGATTGTACGACGAGGTGGCATCCTCAGATGATGCCGATGCCCTGTTCATGACCGCCAGGATGAAATTCGAAGGTCTCGGGACGGAACAGGATGTGGAAGGGGCGATGAAAAGGTTCGGGCGTTCCGCAGAACTCGGCAATCAGCTGGCGATAGAGTTCCTATCGGACCTGCGCCGGAAGCAGAACACCCAATTCATAAAGATAGATGGGCTTTGATCAGTCCATCGGGACGAACTCGGACTTGGGCTCGCCGCATACAGGGCACTCCCAGTCATCGGGAAGGTCCGCGAACTTGACGCCTTCTTTCTCTTCGTCGTAGATGTAACCGCACATAGGGCATCTGTATTTCATGGATGAGGCATGCATTCGCCACGATTTAATGAAAACGGTGTGCCTCCAATGTCCGGAAAAGAAGGGAGTAACGCTACAGAACAGATGCCTGTGTACGGAACAGGTTACCTCAATCGTTCTTGCCTACAGAACCTTAAGCGGTTCCCGGCGGGTCCGCCAAATTATTGAAAAATGGCTTGTATACCGCAGTATACCGGCAGTATACCGATTATTCAGTTATGTCCTTATTCGACTCTATTTGTGTGCATATTCGCATGAATAGAAGAAGTATTGTTTTACCGGTTTGTCATAGATCAAGAAATTATATCATTTTGTATAATGACATAAACTACATAAAAGAATGATTTATCGTTGTATAAGATGATAAAATCATAATACTTTAATACACAGTAAGATATGGAATAGTATGGAAGAATCCTTGGTATCGCGTGACAGGTATCTCGCTGAGATAGAACCGTTTGTCGGCAATGGTAATGCTAAAGTCATAACAGGCATTCGCCGCTGCGGAAAATCGACCCTGCTGGAGATATACCGCCAGCACCTGATCGATGCCAATGTTGTATACATAAACACGGAACTTCACGAATTCTTTCATCTGAACGATTGGGAGAGACTCCTCTCTTACATCGAATCGGAATATCGTGACGGAATCGACAATGTCCTGATCGTGGACGAGATTCAGAACATAGCGAAATGGGAACTGGCGATACGCGATCTCATTGCCAGGAAGATGTTCGACATCTATCTTACCGGATCGAACGCCAATCTGCTCTCGTCCGAGTATTCGACACATCTCGGGGGCAGGTATAACCGCATACATATGTTGCCCCTGTCGTACGCAGAATGCAAGGTTTTTGCGCAACGCTTCCTACCGGAAAAAGACGTCCTGGACAGATACATGCGCATAGGCGGATTTCCCATCCTGTGGATCTCCGACATGTCTGAGAGATCCTGCATGCAGACCGTGAGGGACATCACAGAAGTAATCCTTTCGAAAGACATCGAACAGAGGTTCAACATACGCAATCACGTGCTCTTGAGGAACATATACCATACAATTCTGTCCACCATCGGCAATTACGTATCTTCCAACAACATCTGTGCCACCATAAAAGCAACAGGTTCAAAGACTACTGTGGATACGGTGAATGAATATGTCGGGCATCTCGAAGCGGCTAACCTAATAATACGTGCCAATGTTTTCGATCTTAAGGGAAGGAGAATCCTAGAGAATAAACACAAGTACTATGCCACGGACTTGGGGCTGAAGCATTCAGTGCTGGGATACAGGCCGGAGGACATCTCCGGGCACATGGAAAACATTCTCTTCACCGAACTTATGTATAGAGGATACGAAGTGTATATCGGCGACTATAACGGTAAGGAGATAGACATCGTTGCCATCAAGGACGACTCGAGGATTTACATTCAGGCCTGTTCGCTTATCGACAGTAAAGAGACCTTAGACAGAGAATTCGGGAATCTTGCCAAGATATCGGACAGTTTTCCGAAATATGTGGTCATGATGGAGCCTGGAGTTTACCGGGGGGTCACCGAAACCGGGATAATCTGCTGTTCACTCAAGGAATTCCTGGAAAAAGAGAGCTATTGAACGTTATCTGTTACCCTCCTTCAGAGTGTTCTCTCAAGGCAGCGGTAAAAGATGAGTCTGGAGATGTGTTACCGAACTTATGCCCCATACATGGTATAAGTTATCACGATTTCGAAGTCTGGCTATTGCCTAAAGCGGTTCCCGGCGGGTCCGCCAAATTATTGAAAATGGCTCGTATACTGCAGTATACGGACAGTTTACAGGAATCATTATACTGCATCTCATCTCTGGCTGTTTTGATTAATAGCATAAATATGTAAGTAATCGAATTTTTATGAATTATTTGCATAAATCCACGATTAATAAAAGATTTATACATAGAGTGTTATATTAGAAGCATGGGAGATTATCTGGTACGCGAGCAGTATCTCAGCAAGATCCGTGCGGGACGTGATGATACAGGAGTCATCAAGGTCATAACGGGGATGAGGCGCTGCGGAAAGTCTGTCATCATGGAACTTTATGCCGAAGAGCTCAGAAGGTCCGGCGTTCCTGAGGAGGACATCATCTTCATCATTTTCGAGAAATTCGAGTTCCAGAAGATAAAGACCAGCGAACAGCTGAACGATTATCTCCATCAGAGGATCAATCCGGACCGTAGAACATACGTTTTGTTGGACGAGATACAGGATGTGAAGGATTGGGAACTTTCCCTTTCGGCACTGAATGCAGAGAAGAACTGCGATGTCTATGTCACTGGTTCCAACTCCGATATGCTCTCATCACAGCTGGCCACCCGCATATCCGGCCGTCATACGGAGATTGAAGTGTTCCCTCTTTCATTCTCCGAGTACATGGAGATGCACGGATACACCGACAGGGAGAAGGCATTCATCGAATATCTCGAATGCGGGGGGCTTCCGGGAGTGGATCCATCGAGGGATTTGAGATACAGGCAGGACTATCTTCAGGGAGTGTATAACACCATTGTCGTCAAGGACGTCCTGAGGCACGTCAACGTCAGCGATCCCACGAAGGTGGAAGCTATAGCAAGGTTCCTCTATGCAAACATCGGCAACATCACTAGCAAAGCTTCAGTATCCGAAGGCACCGGAATCCCGGAATCCACCGTCGGAATCTACATGAAGGCCATGGAGGAAGCGTTCCTCATACTGCCCTGCGACCGTTACGACATGGTCGGAAAGAAACTGTTCTCCACCATCGGGAAGTATTACGTCACAGATCTGGGGATGAGGAAGGCCGTTCTGAATATCACCGCAGGTACCGATATAAGCAAACCACTGGAGAATTTGGTGTACGTGGAGCTGCTGCGCAGAGGATATGACGTCAGGGTAGGGTGCTACAGGGATTCCGAGGTGGATTTCCTTGCCGTGAGGTACGATACCATGGAGTACATCCAGGTCTGCCAGACTCTGATGACGGACGATACCCGGAAACGGGAGGTCAAACCACTTATGAGGCCGAAGGATAACTATGCCAAGACGATCCTGACACTGGACCGTTTCGGTCTAGGGAACGAGAATGGGATACTAATCAAGAACGTTCTGGATTGGTTAATGGAATGATCGTTTCCGACCTCATTGATAAGTTACCGAACTTATACCCGAATTCACCCGACAAAGCCTCGAACAGAGTCAAGATAGGTTATGCTCAGACGTCAGAAGTAAAGGGGGTTTCCCCCCTGTTTGTTTGTCATTCTTTCTTGCAACAGTCGCATGAATCATCAATCGTGATGACATTCGGCGCTTGGGACTGGCAACATCCGGAGCACTTGCATCCGCAGCTGTTCCTGCCATTGCGCTTGTTGCGTACAAGGACATAGATGGCCGTGATGACCATGATTGCTATTATCCCTCCGACAATCAGGTCACCCAAGGTCATGCGCCACTTCCTGCGGTCTGCTGAACTGCCTGAAAGGATCCTTCGCCACCAGAACGTAAACCAAAATGATAGCTGCAATCGCTGCGATCACGTAGGAGTATATCTCGATGGTATCGCCGATGCATGTTCCGTACACCACATACACGATGCTTGCGATCGCGTATGCAAGCAGACACTGATACGCTACAGCGATTCCCGTGTGCTTCCAGTTTCCAAGCTCTCTGTGGATGGCCCCTATCGCGGCGAAGCATGGAGCACAATACATGTTGAAGATGAAGAACGAAACGATGGCGCTCTTAGGCAGGAGGAGTGCGAGCATCTCTCCTACATCCGCCGCCTCCTCTCCTGTTCCCAACACCACAGCAAGAGTTCCGATGAGGTCCTCCTTCGCGATGAGTCCGGTGATGGTCGCGGACGCAAGCTCCCAACTGTCTCCCCAACCTAGAGGCATAAAGAGATACGCGAACACACCTCCGATTCCGGCGAGTATGGAATCGCCCATATCCTCATCGGGATCGATGAACTGGAAGCTGAATGTGAAGTGCGACATGAACCAGATTGCGATGACCGTCAGCAGGATGATGGTACCTGCTTTCTTCACGAATGCCCATGCCCTGTCGAACACCGTCTTCGCGCTGCTGTAGAGACCGGGAAGACGGTAGGGCGGAAGCTCCATGATGAATGGTGCAGGCTTTCCTGCAAGGTGCCTGAACTTCTTCAGGATTATTCCCGACATTATAACAAGGACTATTCCTCCGAAGTATGCGAGCACTCCGACCCACCATGCTCCGGCTAGAGCGGCGGTGATGGCTGCGATCACAGGCAGCTTAGCACCGCATGGCATGAAGGTAACCGTCATCGCCGTGATACGGCGGTCCGCCTCACTCTCGATGGTACGGCAGGACATGACTCCGGGGACACCGCATCCGGTTCCCACAAGGAGAGGTATGAATGATTTTCCGGAGAGGTTGAAGTATCTGAAGATACGGTCCATGACGAATGCGGCACGGGCCATGTATCCGACCTCTTCCAGGATGACAAGACAGATGAACAGTATGATCATCTGGGGCAGGAATCCGAGAACGGCTCCCACTCCGTGGATTATACCGTCGACCAACAATCCTTTCAGGACCTCGCTCACTCCCATGGAATCGCACCAATCGGCTACACCGGGTTCGATTATCTCTCCGAAGAGAACATCGTTGACCCATGCGGTCGCCGCTGCTCCGGGAGATGTCCCCAATTCGCCGTCATACATTGCGATGAAGTAGACCAAGGCGATTATTCCGATGAAGATCGGAAGACCTAATATCCTGTGTGTGACGATCTTGTCGATACGGTCGGAGAGCGTTCCCCTCTCATCCCTGGGAGCTCTGGTGTAGGCTCCGGATACGACCTCTGTGATCTTCGAATACCTGCTGTCTGCGATGATGGAATCCGCGGTATCATCGTACTGGTTCTCAAGATCCTTGATAGCCATTTTCAGCGAATCCCTTGCACCGGGGACCTTGTCATTCACTGCGGAATCGTCCTCGATCAGCTTGTATGCGTAGAACCTGATGTTATCTTGTGGGACCTTGCCCTCGAGGGCGACCTCTGCCGCGGCCTCCAACCTCATGATATCGTCGGCATACCTCATCGGTTCAGGCGATTTCCTCTTCTCGGCGACGGACATCACCTGGGCGACGAGATCGTCGATGTTCTCTTTCTTCGATGCGGATATAGGCACGACAGGAACACCCAATCCATCGGACAGCTTGTCGACGTCTATCTTGTCTCCCAGCTGCCTAACCTGATCCATCATGTTCAGAGCGATGACCATCGGCATCCCCATATCGATCAGCTGCAGGGTAAGGAACAGGTTCCTCTCCAGGTTCGTGGCATCCACGATGTTGATCACAGCATCCGGCTTCTCGTCGACGATGAAATTCCTCGAGACCAATTCCTCGGGGGAATAAGGCGACATCGAATAGATTCCCGGAAGGTCCACGAGCTCCGAATCGGTGCCCTTGATCTTTCCGACCTTCTTATCGATGGTCACACCGGGCCAGTTCCCGACGCGCTGGGATGCCCCAGTCAATGCGTTGAAAAGGGTGGTCTTACCGCAGTTCGGGTTTCCGGCCAATGCAATTGTAAAACTCATATTCATTCACTCCTCAGTAACCGCCGTCAGAAGAATAACGGCGGACCGGGCTGAAAGGGTCATTCGACCTCGATCAGCTCCGCATACTCCTTTCTGAGACTCAGCTCGTAGCCGCGGACGGTGATCTCTATGGGATCTCCGAGCGGAGCTACCTTGCGAACATAGATCTCGACACCTTTTGTGATGCCCATCTCCATGATGTGTCTCTTAAGGTCTCCTTCGCCGCAGATCCTCTTAACGTTAACACTGGACCCGACGGCGGTCTCCTTCAATGTAGTCATACTATCAGCTCATGGGGCACACATGATCTTGGAAGCCATACCCGAGTCGATAGCCACCCTTGAACCTCTGAGGTCCACGATGACGTTGCCATTGACGGAATTTATGATCCTGATCTCAGTCCCCGTAATGAATCCGAGTCCGGCAAGGAACTTCTTCACATCCTCTCTTCCCGATATCCTGACGATCTTACCGGGCTGGTTCTCTTTCAGGAACGAGAGAGGGATCGAAGGTCCCCTGTATGTATTGACGTCCACATTGCATGTGGGGGGAGACGTTTCGAACAGACTCATAATTAGGTATACCTAAGAATTCGTATTTAATTTTTAGTTTTGCCAAAAATAAGTAAATCTATACTAAATATGATGAGATAAAATGACGTCAAAACGGGATCCAGCTACCGGAATCACTCATCTTTCTTGTCTGGGTCCTCAGGCACTATGACATCGGGAGCGGAGCATTTCTCACATGCGCCGCAGTTGTATCCGCAGTTGCATTTCCTCTTCTTCCTTGTCCTGACGAGGAACCAGATAGCATTCGCGATTAGGACCACAACGACTATCAGAACGATCAATTCAGCCGTGTTCATTCGCTCACCTTCCTACTCTTCTGTCTGAACGGATCCTTGGCCACGAGCAGATAGATCAATACAGCTGCCGAGGCCGCTGCGAGTACATACACGTACGGCTCTATGTAAGTTCCGTCGAAAGTACCGTAGATGACATAGACGAACAATGCGACGGAATAGGACAGCAGGGTGTGGTAGAGCAAGGTGAGTCCGGTGGACTTCCAGGATCCCAGTTCCCTGTGTATCGCCGTCACTGCTGCTACGCACGGGGCGCAGAATATGTTGAAGCTGAAGAACGACATTATCGCCGCTCCGTTTCCGAGCAGATCGGCCAATGCCGTAGATATCGACGATATGGAGGCTTCGGTGTCTCCCAGCAGCAGCACTCCGAGCGTGGCGACGATATCCTCCTTCGCCATGAATCCCGTTATGGTCGCTGCGGTGAGCTCCCAGTTGTCTCCCCATCCCAAGGGCATGAAGAGATATGATATCGCGCCTGCCAGAGCAGACAGTATGGAATCGTCCATCTGCGTATTCGGATCCAGATAGTTGAATGAGAAATCGAAGTGGGACAGCACCCAGATGACGACGGTGGCCAGAAGCACGACCGTCATCGCATTCTTGATGAATGCCCAGCACCTCTCCCAGATGCCCTTAAGGATCGACATGATCTTAGGCGCGTGATAGGGAGGGAGCTCCATGATGAAAGGTGCGGGATCGCCGGAAAGCCTCTGGAATTTCTTCAATACGATTCCGGATATGATCACCAGTATTATTCCCATGAAGTACGCATACACTGCGACCCACATGTTGCCTGCGAGCGCACCAGCGATAGCGGATATCACGGGCAGCTTGGCGCTGCACGGCATGAAAGTTACGGTCATAGCGGTGATACGGCGGTCGCATTCGCTCTCGATGGTACGGGAGGACATGACACCGGGGACACCGCAGCCGGTTCCCACGAGAAGAGGTATGAAGGACTTTCCTGAAAGGTTGAAGAATCTGAAGATACGGTCCATGACGAACGCAACGCGGGCCATGTATCCGATCTCCTCAAGGATGTTCAGACATGCGAACATCACGATGATCTGCGGAAGGAAACCTAGGACGGCTCCGACTCCCGACATTATTCCGTCTGTCAGAAGACTGGTCAGGATCTCGTTGACTCCCTCGCTGGCGCACCAGTCCGCGACACCCGCCCTGAAGTCGGCGAATAGATCGTTCAGCGCCCCAGTGGCCCAAGCTCCGGGAGAGCTCCAGTCAGGGCTGTCGAACATCGCCAGGAAATAGACGAAGGCGATGATCGCGATGAATATGGGGATACCGAGGTACTTGTTGGTCACGTACCTGTCGATACGATCGGACAGCGTTCCCTTCTCATGCCTCGGTGCATGCGTGACAGCCTTCTGAACGAGACCTGTGATCTTGTCGTATCTGCTGTTCGCTATGATCGAATCCGCGGAATCGTCATGCTCTGTTTCGAGCTTCTCGATATCGGCTTTGATGGACTCCCTCGCACCGGGAACCAGCTGGTTCACCAGAGGGTCGTCCTCTATCAGTTTGAATGAATAGAATCTTATGTTGTCCATGGGGACCTTTCCCCACAGGACCTTCTCCGCTGCAGCCGCGGTCTCTTCGAGAGAATCCTCGTAGCTGGCAGGAGTGTGGA
>Ga0265301_10004430_pt1 | contig 14172 bp, 8 predicted proteins | sample AusTroGonzalo_MG_2_FD_193488 | JGI IMG/M metagenome (GOLD analysis project Ga0265301, IMG submission 193488) | Bovine rumen microbial communities from tropical cattle in Woodstock, Queensland, Australia - Gonzalo_04 | ecosystem: Host-associated > Mammals > Digestive system > Stomach > Rumen ...
TGGTCGACGACCGCGACGAGAATGGTAATTCCTATAAGCATACTGTTGAGACCTCTGTCGGTCGTGTCATCGTGAATGGCATCATCCCCGACCAGGTGGGCTATGTCAATAAGGAAATCTCTAAGAAGAGTCTCCGCGACATCATCGCCGACGTGATCAACCACGTAGGTTTCGCTGAGGCCTGTGAGTTCCTCGACGGTATCAAGAACCTCGGTTATCGCATGGCTTACGAGGCCGGTCTGTCGTTCAACCTCGATGACATCATCATCCCGAAGGAGAAGGCAGAACTCATTGAGAAGGGTAATGCAGAGGTACAGCAGATTACCGACAACTACAACATGGGATTCATTACCGACAACGAGCGTTACAATCAGGTTATCGATACCTGGACGCACGTCAACAATGACATCGGTAACATCCTCTTGAAGCAGATGACCGAGGCCGACCAGGGCTTCAACGCTGTGTTCATGATGCTCGACTCTGGAGCCCGTGGTAGTAAGGACCAGATCAAGCAGTTGTCAGGTATCCGTGGTCTGATGGCCAAGCCGCAGAAGGCCGGTGCCGAAGGACACCAGATTATTGAGAACCCGATTCTGTCGAACTTCAAGGAGGGTATGTCCGTGCTGGAGTACTTTATCTCTACCCACGGTGCCCGTAAGGGTCTGGCCGACACCGCCATGAAGACGGCCGACGCCGGATATCTGACCCGTCGACTCGTTGACGTCTCTCACGACGTGATCATCAACGAGGAAGACTGTGGTACACTCCGTGGACTGGTCTGCACCGCCCTGAAGAATGGCGACGAGGTTATCTCCAGCCTTTCTGAGCGTATCCTCGGTCGTGTGTCTGTACACGACGTGGTGAACCCGAAGACCGGTGAGGTGATTGTGCCTGCTGGTGAGGAGATCACAGAACCTCTGGCTGAGGCCATCGAGAAGGCCGACATCGAGAGCGTTGAGATCCGTTCAGTGCTCACCTGTGAGTCGAAGAAGGGTGTATGTATGAAGTGTTACGGACGTAACCTGGCTACCCGCCGCATGGTTCAGAAGGGTGAGGCTGTCGGTGTGATTGCCGCCCAGGCTATCGGTGAGCCGGGTACGCAGTTGACCCTCCGTACGTTCCACGCCGGTGGTGTGGCAGCCAATGCCGCCGCCAATGCCAGCATCGTCTGCAAATACGAAACGGCCAAGATCGAGATGGAAGAGGTGCGTACCGTTCCGTTCGATGAGGATGGCCGCGACTGCGAGATGGTTGTCAGCCGTCTGGGTGAACTCCGTTTCGTCGACCCGAATACAAAGATTGTTCTTTCTACGGTGAACGTGCCTTACGGTTCCTCACTCTATTTCCAGAATGGAGATGTGGTGAAGCGCGGTGATAAGATCGCCCAGTGGGATCCGTTCAATGCCGTCATCGTGACCGAATATGCCGGTCGCCTGAAGTTCAACGATGTCATGGAGGGTGTCACCTTCCGTGCCGAGACCGACGAGACGACAGGTCTGACCGAAAAGATCGTCACCGAGTCGAAAGACAAGTCGAAGGTGCCTACGTGTGATATCATTGGTATCGACGGCGAGATCCTCGGAACCTACAACTTCCCTGTGGGAGGTCACGTGGTGGTTGAGGACGGCCAGACCGTCAAGACCGGTGAGACCCTCGTTAAGATTCCACGTGCAGCCGCCAAGGGTGGTGATATCACCGGTGGTCTGCCCCGTGTTACAGAGTTGTTCGAGGCCCGTAACCCGTCGAACCCCGCTGTGGTCAGCGAAATCGATGGTGAGGTCACCATGGGTAAGGTGAAGCGCGGTAACCGTGAGATCATCGTCACCTCTAAGACCGGTGAGCAGCGCAAGTATCTCGTATCACTGTCGAAGCAGATCCTGGTACAGGAGCACGATGCCGTGCGTGCCGGAACACCGCTCAGCGACGGTGTGATTACACCTGCCGACATCCTGGCCATCAAGGGCCCCACCGCCGTTCAGGAGTATATCGTCAACGAGGTACAGGATGTGTACCGTCTGCAGGGTGTGAAGATCAACGACAAGCACTTTGAGATTATCGTACGTCAGATGATGCGTAAGGTTCAGATCAATGAGCCGGGCGATACCTCATTCCTCGAGCAGGAGATTGTCGACAAACTCGACTTCGCTGAGGAGAACGACCGTATCTGGGGTAAGAAGGTGGTCATCGATGCCGGTGACTCCGAGAACATGCAGAAGGGTCAGATTGTCACCGCTCGTAAACTGCGCGATGAGAACTCCATGCTGAAGCGCCGTGATATGCGTCTGGTTCAGGTGCGCGATGCCGTGCCCGCCACGTCAACGCAGATTCTGCAGGGTATCACCCGTGCAGCATTGCAGACCAAGTCGTTCATGTCGGCTGCTTCCTTCCAGGAGACCACGAAGGTGCTCAACGAGGCTGCCATCCGCGGTAAGGTCGACTATCTGGAGGGTATGAAGGAGAACGTGATCTGCGGTCACCTGATTCCTGCCGGTACCGGTCTCCGTGAATTTGAAAAGATCATCGTCGGCTCTAAGGAAGAGTATGAGCGCATGCAGGCAAACCGCAAGAATGTGCTCGACTTCGCTGAGGACGTCGTGCTCGATGAGAAATAATACTAAATTGATACTCAAATGAGATCCCCGCCACGCCATGGCGGGGATTTTTTTATAGCCAATTTGAAGGTCTATGCACTATATGTCCGTTAGTTAGTTCTACTTCTTCGGGCAGCATCGATTGTGCAAATCTTGCTTTATAATGTTCTAACCATATTACATGGTCACATTTGCTAGCCAACGCAAATGATTTTTGCGTAGGTGGCACAAATACATGAACGGGATGATCAGGGGCAAAGTTTTTGATAATCTCAACAGAAGGAATCATGTCGCTGTCAGCAGAAACAACTATAGTGATATCGCAACGTTTAGTAAATACATCGGTCAGCATTCCCGTTGCCACTCTCACATCCGATTCCTTCTCCTCGTAAGTCTTAATCTTAAAGCCACAGTTCTGACATTTTATTTTCTTCTTTTTGTAAAGACCCAGATGAAGTTTGAATTTCGGATTTATCTCATTTGCTTGGAAATATTTGTCTTGATTGTAATATGCCTGAGGGTCATCAACAGGACGGGCTGAATAGTAATTTACTTCTACTAATTCTTGATCTGGCAACATCATACGTTCAAAGAACTTCACAACATCCAACCAGTAGAGACGTTTCCACTTGCTGCCACCGTGTTTCAACCCATAATAGAAGTTGTATCCGTCAACATAAACAATAACTTTTTTCTTATTATCCATATTATTAAATTTAAAGTAAAGCCTCCTTGCGGAGGCTTAACCCAAGTATTTATCATACAAGGGGGGATTAATTCTTTTTAAGTTGCTCTTTCACAACTGACCCAAGTATTATTCATACGAGGGAGATTTCTGGTGCAAAGATAAGAACTATTTATGAAACTTCCAAATCTTTTCGCAATTATTTTGTGTTTGGGGGTGTCACGTGAGTTTATGGTGCAGATTTTGCACCACCAAAGCGTCTCAACAATTGCATATACACGCGATAATAAAGATGATTACAATGATTAACACACAGCCTTTTCCTGCGCCGTTTCCTCCCGAAGGAGATCCGTCGTCGTTGCACAACTCATCTAATATTATAAAATCAAGAAAGTCCATCTTCACTATTTCATTTTATTCTACCAATCAGAAAGACCATATTCATATTTCTCGTCTGATGATGTTACTTCATATTTTTTTGCCCTATCATTTCTGCTCATTATATCCAACGGATCTTTTAAATTATCCAACCTCCTTTTAGTATTCTCGTCCATGACGTACTTTTTCTGTACTTGTTTTACAGTTACGCCAATTCTCTTTGGTGGGCGATGTTGTCTTTCAACTTCTACCTTCTCGCCATTAACGATACGAATAGCCCTTGAAGTTCGCCCATAGAGCAAAGCATGGCCCTGTACTGAACCTTTACGAGTCCCTCTTCTCTGTTTCATAGTTTACACTGTCAGATTTATTTGTTTATTCCCATATACCTCTTTTAGAGGATACAGGCTACTCTTTTCTGTTACTCCTACAAATAAAATTCCATCTGCTATTTCACAGATATGCTTATTACGAGCATAGGCTGTTGCTTTTGATTGACGAACAGCATTAGAAACGGAAATAATGAGCAGGCGATTGTCATCAAGCAATTTCTGGAATTCGGATGGTATCTCATGATACATCTTACGGGCCAATACAAGGATAATGGGTTGTTTCCCTTTTGCGAGGAAGTGCAACACCTCACGTTCCAAATGCGAACTAAAGCCACTCACTACGCAGATTCCTTCTTTTGCCATTTGAGTTGCCCAGTCATAGCATGTCAACACCATTTCTGTTGGTATGGTGCTAGATGCCAAGAATGCCGTCTTTGGCACTTTCAGTAAGTCTTTGTTTCCAAGATATTCCATATATATTAAAAGTGGAAGACGATTTTCCAATCGGTCTTTCCTTGCTGATTGACACCAGTTCTGAAGGATATCTTTGTTACTTTCTTTACGAGGGATTCTCCATCGCAGACCAACTTGATGGCGGTGATGTTCTTGGCTGTGTATGGACAATAGCCATCAGATAGTTTTATTTTCCCATTTTCTGTTATAAGAACCTCCTTGGCGAATTCTTCATCATCGAGATAACGCTTAAAGGTTGTCTTTTCTCCACTACTGATTCTTTCCAATGTATCGTGGCGAACTATCACGGTAAGAGTTTTTTCTCTGGGCTCTATTATCTGTTCATTAGGTTTCTGTTTTTGATTCGTTTGTTGAGTCACTCGAGGTTGGGCCTCAGAGCCACTATCTTCACCTAACTCATCGCCCATACGATACTTAATGTCGTAGTTGATGATGAAGTCGAGTTCTTCTTCTGTAAAGCCATAATGTTCTTTTAGTACCATGTCAATCTCATCAACAATTGGTTTTGACAATTTCTTTTGATAGGCAAATGACTGATTCACTCCTCCATCCGATTTGTTCACAATCGAAATAGATTTGTTTTTGTCCATATCATCTTCTAATTTTTTAGAATAACATCCAACATCATTTTCCTTGTCATAACCTAAATTGAAATCAAAAATATTGGATTCTGTTAAATTGAACATATCATAATTCGTTGAATAATACCACCAAAATAGATTTGAGTTTAATGCAGCCATTAAATAATCTGCAACTCTTTGATTACATATGTGTTTTGATTTGTTGCTAGCAGATTCTGTATTAAAACCATTTCGCAAGAATATAATCCAATATCTTAGACCTGCAGAGCGATAATGAATCAATGGATCCTGAACTTGGGAGGTGACATATTGACCAATAGACGTGTCATTGCTGTATTTCTTATATATTGAAAATTCAACAGGAGAAGAAAACCTCCATATACGCTCGTTATTTAGCGAAGGATTATAATGCAAATTACAGAAAAGCCATTTGCGATGTTCAGAAGCCCAACGTAATACTTTTGTAGTATACAATTCTTCTTTATTTGATGCTGAGGATATAAAAATGTTTAATCTTTGATCTGCACCTTTATTCCCATCAAATAATTTTCCAGGTCTTATTTCATAACTACTCACAGATAGGTATTTACCTCTTGTCATCAATGAGCGCAAACTATACATATTTTTTGCTGCCGTTAATGACAATGGAACTATCATTCCAATTCTTTGGCTTTTAGACAGTATTTTTAATGCTCTTTCTATAGTAAATGCATATAGATTATTGCTTTCGATAGTTCTATAGTTCGTTATTTTATAAGTATCAGCAACTGATTTTCCTGTATCTTTGTCCTTTTTTGTATACACAACATATGGAGGATTACCAATTACCACACCGAAACCACCTTTGCCATTGATGATGTCGTAGTACTCTGCCAACCAGTTGAAAGGCTGGTGAGACTTTAGCCATTCTTCATATTTGAGCCAACCAGCAGACACAGTAGAACTGTATTGTTTATGATTCAGCAAATCATTTAGATTCTTCAATCTTGCTTTCAGTTCCTTCTTGGCATTGCGGAAGGTTTCGAGGTCAGTATCTTGTTCCAGTTGTACTTTCTTGAAAGTTTCGTAGGCATGGGATACAATATCCATTTCCGTATCTACTTTATCCTTAAACTCTGCATTGGCAAACATATCGCCCTCTACCAAGTCTTTCTCTAAGTCTGCACTTGTGGCATAGCCTACCAATGTATTACCACATCGGATGTTGAAATCAATATCGGGCAATGGATCAAGGCCAAGATTGGAATCACGAGGTACAACATCAACTACTGCCACCATCTTCAGGAATAGGCGCAGTTTGGCGATTTCTGTAGCCTCTACCATAATATCTACACCATAGAGATTACGCAGGATGATGTTCTTGTAGATAAAGTAGCGAATGTTCGAACGATATCGGCCATAGAGTTCTTCCAGTTCCTCTTTGAATAGGTTGGGATTGTCATTATTCCACGTTTGCATGCGCTCAATACATACCTCATAAAGCGGTTCAAGGATATTAAGGGCTGCAAAGAGGAAAGCACCAGAGCCACAAGTGGGGTCAAGGATGGTCACCTTCTGCAATTGGGCATAGAAGTGCTTGACAAACAGATGGTCATCGGTTTTTGCCAGCAGGTCTTGCACGAATTGGCGGATATCCAGATTGTAGGTAATGAAGTCATTAATCTCTGTAATCTCGCCATTCGTTATTTTCGTCTTGATGGTCTTATAGCGTTGCAGGCGCTCAATGGTTTCTCGCCAGATTTCTGTAGGCAGGGCAAACGCCTCTGGTGTTCGTTCATTCCAATGGCTGCGACGCTCCAGCAAGTTGGGCTTGGTGGTATCAATACCAATGGCTATCTCCTCAGGAATCTCTTCATTCTTACCTTTCTTCACCGCATCAAAGATATAGGTGTCGCCACTCTCTTTGAGGAACTGCCATACTTCTCCATTGGTTTTAAAGGGGCGTTCGTCTGTTTTCTTGGTAGCATCCATCAGATATGGCACAATGGTGTTGCGACCTATGTATTCTGTAATATCCTCTTTGGTATAATAGGCACCCATCTGGGCACGATCGTTAATATACTGTTCGAAGATATAGCCTAACACATCCGGGTTGATATCCTTTCCGCTGGCTGTCAAACGATCGTCAAGATGCCAATGCCATTGGTCGAAGAAGGCAAACAGGCTTTCAAAAGCCTCATCAGCAATATCGAGCGTGGGATATTGATCTTCCAGTTCGTGAATGCCAAACATGCCACCATTCAGATAAGGGATGCGCCCATACTTCTTTTCAAAGTCAGGCTGATGGCGAGGGGAGTTCAGACCATCATGGAACAGACTGACCAGGAATCCACGATAAAAGGAATCATAGAAACGATCTTCTCCTTTTTCTTTTCTTACCCAAGCCAACTTGTCGCGCAGATAATCGGCATTCAGATCCAAGAAGCCTTTTTTCTGGATAAAGTAGCAGAACATCAGACGGTTCAACATCACAGAGGTGTACCATTGCTTATTGCGGTTCTTCTTCAGGTCTGTAATCTCATCATCAATACCTGTGATGTATTTGGCAAAGTTGGTATGCTCCTTACGGAAGCCTGTATAGAAGTCTTTGGTAATCTTCTCTGAATTGATGATAAAGCCCTCGTGGATGCGGTCTTTCACATCCATGATGGTTGTATGTTCATCCAGATCAAAACTGATTCTATCAATCTTGTCGAATAGGAACTCCGCTTTCTCGGCAGAAGCATATTCAACCAGCACCAAGTCGCGTTTCTCCACCTTCTTTACAGGAACCACCCACAAATGATGCTCCGTATTTGGAATATGGAAGATGCAGATATAGTCATTGGCGAAGCGACGCAAACGACTGTCTATCTTTTTACAGAGCGAAGAGGATGGGATTTCGTTCACTTGGCATGTCAGCACTTGGAATCCATTACGCTCTGCAATCTGAGACAATTCATAGGTTGTGTCTTCAATCGTGAGATCGAAGTCCGTCTGTCCTTTGGGATTGTTCCATCCCATTTCACGGATAAACAACTCTTTGAAATTACTCTCGCTGATATACTGATTGAATACTCTCTTGTTCATCTTTACCTTCAATTTTCAATGTTCAATCTTCAATACTTAAGTCCCATCGAGCAAATGATACTCGGATCTTTTTGTTTGTTCCGGTCTTCATCGATTCTGCATAGCGTACCGTTTTTGTGCATCTCCAATACCGACTCCACAATGTCGTCGTTGGTGCTGGTGCGCAGCATTCGTCCAAGAATGAATTTCGTACCTTCTAACAGTTGGAAGTTATAGATATCGTCGATGGCCAGTTTCAACAGTTGCTTCTTGTCTGCATCGAAGAATAGCGTTGGTGGCTGCTCATAGTAATGCTGTAACAGGTCAATGATACGATAGCGCGTCGAGAAACGGTTGCCGAGGATTCCGCTGACGTTGGTCGTTTCCGTCTTCATATTGTCAACGGCCTTCTTCACCAGGTCGAAGTGGTTGTCGAGTGGCTGTAGTGCAGCCTCGTTGGCATTACAGGCCATTGCCTGGAGAATCTTCTTCTGCGACTGGCTGATGATTTCACCCTTCGAATTATACCATGTAAGCACATCATAGTCGTTGTAAGTCTTTGCATAGGTGATGACACCATCCTCAATGGCATTAGCCGCTTTCTTGGTGGAATAGATGATATCGCTGAGGGCAGGGATAATCTGCTTCAACTTGGGATTAGAATCTGTGGCATTCTTCCATATCTGGTATGCCTGCGAAGCCAAGTCCACATCGTTGTCGTCTTCGTCATCCAGAGAGCCGCTCTTTTCATTATACATATCACGAAGGTTCTGTTCGTTGCCCTCGAAGAACACCTCGTCACTACCCACAATATTGGCATTTTCATTGATACGGGCGTTCAGACGACCGCGAAGCCGGATGATTCTTTCAACGCCTTCAGCAGGGAAGAAGGAGTAGCAGAATATTTCTTCGGCCTCTTGTCCGATACGGTCTACACGACCCGCACGTTGAATCAGTCGGATGATGGCCCAAGGCAGATCGTAGTTCACAATGACGTGGGCATCCTGCAGGTTCTGACCTTCTGAGAGTACATCCGTGGCCACCAACACCCGCAGTTCGTTTTCTGCCGAGACATCAGCCTTATTGCTTAAAGGCGAGAACCGTTCTACGATTGCTGTTGGATTCTTGCTGCCACCTGTTGCTCTGCCGATATGGCCAAAGCCTCGCTTGCGCAACTGCCGATAGATATAATTGGCCGTATCCGAATATTGGGTGAAGATAAGCACCTTGTCTTTCTGATGGGTCTTGCAAAGCAATTCCTCCAGCATATTCAGTTTCTGGTCTGTCTGTGGGTTCCATTTGTCACAGAGCAGAATCATCTTGATAATCTGTTCGCAGTCTTGTTTCAGATGCTGTTTGAGTGTACGCTTGAAATAAGTAGACTCTATCCAAGCCACATTGTTTTTCTGGGTCAGCAGCATGTAATACTGACTGGCTTTTTCCATATAGACCTTCATGTCGGTGGGAATCTCTATCAGTCCGTCGCCACCCATGCGGTCTTCCTCATCGTTATCATGCGAGAAGATGTCGTTGATATCCTCGTCTTCTATCCATTCCTCAGGCAAATTGTTCTCGTCGCCAATTGGCAATGGCAATTTGTTCTCAATGGCATAGATGAAAACAGCATTGCGCAGGATATGGCGATAGAGTGTCAGCAGGAATGAGAATCCGCTACTGTCGATACGCTTGAAGAAAGTGCTCTTACAGAATCCCATCATGCGCTGTCCGGCACGAGAGAGGTTTTCCAACAGATGCTTGTCTGTCACAGAGGCATCGGCCGTCTTGGTTGTATCCTCATATTGAGAGAGTCCATAGCGAGGTAGGCGCAATTCCTCCATCATGGCAATCATCTCTTCTGAATAGAGACGGCTGTATTGGTCGCCAGGCGTGGTGTCAAACTTAATGGCCTTGGGTTTCCGCTCAGGGAAGAAGTTCTTGCGACCATCATTAAACTCCAGATATTTCCTGCCAGTAGTTTCATCAGTCTTGGCATAGTTGTCTTTGATGAAGGTGCGTGTGCGTCGTACCAAGAACAGTTTCATCAGTTCCTGCCAATCGTCAAGGCTGGTGCTCTTCTCAAAAGCCTTGATGCTACGGATAAACACCTCACTATGTTTTTGCAGGAAAGCACGATCGCCACCCAGTTCACGGATATATTCCTCAGGACGGATGCCGAGATCATCATCCTCGCTGATGAACAACTTCAACTGGCTGCTGAGGTCAGAGAAGTCTTTGTTGTAGGGTGTAGCCGTGAGGAGTAGCACCTTACAGTCCTGTCGCTCAATAAGGGCTTTGATGTTCTGATAACGTTTGCCTTGATCGTTACGCAGATTGTGACTTTCATCTACAATAATGAGCCGGTAATATCTCGCATTATCAATATCAATGGGCTTGGCTATCGACATGATGTCAGCCTTCAGGTCATAACGCCTGCGGTACTTCTCCCACATATCCTGCAAGTTGGCAGGACAGATGATGAGGGTACTGCTGGCGTAGGTCATTTCATAAATCTTGGCAATGGCACAGGCCGTGATGGTTTTACCCAGTCCTACCACATCGCCAATCATGGCTCCACCTTGTTTGTCGCTGTTGAGGTGTCGGGCTGCTATCTTCACGGCAGTCTGCTGGAAATCAAATAATTCTCGTTGGAACTCTGGTGGTAAGGTGAATTCTTTCACACCACTACGGGCATCGGCACTCAGATGATAGGCCGTCTTCAGATAAATATAATAGGGTGGGATGATTTCTTCACCAGCCCAACTGTTGTCAATGACATCTATCAGTTCTTTGGTGATGTCAATACAGAAACGGTCGTTCCATCGGTCATCGAACCAGTCTGCTAAGGCTTCCAAGTCGCGGTTGTTCTCGATGTCCGCATCAAGTTCGCCATTCTTCGTCAATCCTGAGTAGGTCAGGTTACTACTTCCGAGAATGGCCGATATCTTGTTACGGGTAGAGTTGGGATTATAGGCGAGATAAAGTTTGGCATGAAGCGGATGTGCGACATAAAGTTTGACACAGACCTTATCATCCTTCAACTGGGCTGACAGTCGCTGAAGTGTCCACTCATCACGTTTGGTGGGTATACCAAGCAGCAACTGTCTCTTAAAGTCACGGGCTATCTCAAGTTTGCATTGCTGCACATAGGCTGCATCAGGAATAACCTCGTCTGTATAGAGTTGTCGGACTAACTCCTCGTCAGGTTGATGCATACCGATCAGCAGACGGCAATGCCTGAACATCTGCTTGTCGTTCTCATAGACATACTCGCCTGGTATCTGATCGATTTGATTGACCATCAAATCCCAACCACGCAGGTTGAAGTAGCCTACGCAGAAATCCACTCGTTTGATACCGTCATCTGTGATGAGGTCTTGCAAGCCATTCACAAATTTCGACTCAATATTGTCGTAAATCCTTGCCATGTCTGCACTATTAGTTTTAGGAGCATAGCACTTACCGGGATTTACAGGTACTCCACAAACCAATAGACACGAAAGAAGCGTGGACGCTTATCCGTGTCTGCGGTTGTGAGAGATACCTGAACGCTGATAAGTGAAATGTCCACGCCATAAGCGCAGACATTAGCCATTTATCGATAGCGTTCGTTCCTAAAACTCTCACATTTCAGACACGCCGAATAACTGCTAATGCTGTTATGTTTATACCCTCGAAAGTCACACCGGCCCTCCACTGAGGTATGTGCCAGTGATTGAGTGCAAAGATACGGAGTATTTTCGAGATTTGCAAATTTTTGGTGGTAAAAGTATTATCAAATGGATATATTTTGTATAAATTTACCGTATAAAGAAGAAAAAATCAAAGATTTTTTTGGTTTTGAAGTGAAAAGTAAGTATTTTTGCACGTCCTTACAAATGGATAACATAAAACCACAAGCACTATGTTAGACGCATAAAAACCAAAATCATTAGAATCTACAGTCATATCGGTGGCCTCTTGAAGGCTGTCGTTTTCACCGTGTATGCCTTATAGGCTACACAAAAATGTTATATATTATTAACTAATTAAAGGCCGCGACAAGGCGCGGCCAGAGTGGACTGAGTGATAGAAGTCTCATGAGTGAAAAGGAACCGTTTCTGCCACTTCTTCCTCACAAAATTCACTCAAATGAGAAAGAATGAATTAAAGCAGGATTACGACCTGCTATTGAGTCGTCATGCGGCCTTAGAGGCTGCAGTAGTTGACTTTGCTAACAGTCTACAGAAAATCGGGCTTCTTGAACCTGAAAGCACAAGTGTCAGGATTCTTCCAAAACTGTTATTTAACACCGATTACGGCAAACGACACGACATCATGATGTACTTCGTGGAAATGATGTCGAAAGGACTGATTGAGAATACGGAGAAGAGCCTCATAGAATTCCTCTCGGAAATGACAAATCTGGGCCCTATGTCAGCCATCAAGAATCATTATTACCGTTGTCAGCGCGAGTATGTTCGATAGTGTCATTGTAGTGTCATTGTTTTCTTGGCTGCTTGGAATGTTTGTCGTAACTTTGCGACACTAATCTCACAGATTATGAAAAAAGAAAAGAAGAAAGAAACCAGGGAACGGAAACCGAACTGGAAAGAGTACATGGCTTCGGTGGACGACATCAAGGCGTTCCTCAGTGACAGGATCTACCTCAGGCATAACGTCATCACGGGCCGTGTGGAGTGCCGGATACCGGAGAGAGACTATTTCGACGATTCAGCCCCCCAACCCCCTATCTTAGGGGACTCGTGGCAACCGGTAACGGACCGCATCGTGAACTCGCTGTGGACGGAATTGTCGAAGGAGAAGACGGTCAGGGTGCAAGACATGTATCGTGTGATAGAGTCGGACTATGTGCCGGCGTACCACCCCTTCCGCTACTACCTCGACCACCTGCCACCCTGGGACGGCGAAAACCACATCCTCGTCATGTCGCTCTCGGTGTCGGTAAAGGGCAGTACTGACGAGCAGATGCTGTTTGCCGAGTACCTGACGAAGTGGCTCGTGGCGATGGTGGCCGGATGGGTGGACCCCACGGTGGTGAACAACGTGATCCTGGTGCTGATAGGGGAGCAGGGGTCATATAAGACCACTTGGTTCAATCATCTGCTGCCGCCTGAGTTGCGTTCCTACTTCTACACGAAGACCAACGCCAACCGCATGGGGCGCGATGATCTGCTGACCCTGGCGCAATACGGACTGGTGTGCTGTGAGGAACTCGACACCATGCGGCCCTCGGAACTCAACCAGTTGAAGGCCGCCGTGACGATGCCCTCCATCGATGAGCGTGCGGCCTATGCCCACTATCATGAGCACCGCAAGCACATCGCCTCGTTTTGTGGCACGGGCAATAATGCACAGTTCCTTTCAGACCCAACGGGCAACCGCCGCTGGCTGCCGTTCGAGGTGGAGAGCATCGACTCGCCGAGGGATCATCCCTTCGACTATGAGGCCATCTATGCACAGGCTTATGCCCTCTACCGACAAGGGTTTCAATATTGGTTCTCGCGTAATGAGATTACGCGGCTCTCGGAGCATAACCGCCAGTTTGAGACACCCCGTCTGGAGTATGAACTGGCGAGCCTGTATTTCTGTCAGCCTACAGGTGCCCGGCCTGGTGAGTTCATGAGCGTGGCCAGGGCGATGCAGATCGTCAGTGCCAATATCTCTCAGAAACTGTCGGCCGTCTATCTGGGGCGTGCCCTGGGTGAACTGGGCTTCCGGCGCGTGAAGTACAACGGCGTGCGGGGCTATGTCGTCGTATGCCGCAGCGGTGACGAGATCCACGCTGCCCAGCAGTCGATGGCCATGCAGGCAGCGGATGATTCAGGGTCAGTGGACAGTAGTGGACAGTGTTTTTAGGGAAAAACCTCCTGCGTACGTGCGCATGTACGTACGCAGGAAAGTTTTTTATGATTTTACTGTCAAGTACTGTCCACTGTCCATAAGGAGATAATTTTAGTTTATAGTTTACAGTTTATAGTGTATGAAAGCAATGTCGAAATCGGAACTGGCCCAGGCGGCCGGTATCAGCGTAGATACGTTGATGAGGTGGCTCGAACCCCATAGAGAGCAACTAGAGATAATGG
>Ga0265301_10004432_pt1 | contig 14162 bp, 11 predicted proteins | sample AusTroGonzalo_MG_2_FD_193488 | JGI IMG/M metagenome (GOLD analysis project Ga0265301, IMG submission 193488) | Bovine rumen microbial communities from tropical cattle in Woodstock, Queensland, Australia - Gonzalo_04 | ecosystem: Host-associated > Mammals > Digestive system > Stomach > Rumen ...
CGGCTTCGGCTACTATCTTACCATAGATGGTTCGTGGACTGCGGCTTGCTGACGCACGGTGATCCTCTACTGCGTCCCTCATGATCTTGATTTGTTCTGGCGAGAACCATTTCTTAAGTCTTGCATCGCTAGCAAGGATCTTTCCGCCTCTGATATGGTGGTCTGCGCGATGTCCACACATTCCTAGATCGTGATAGGCGGCAATGGTATATACCATGTTTGTATCCGCTCCCGTAGAACGTACCAATTCCAAAGAATTACGTATGACTCTTGTTACGTGCTCGAGATTATGGGCACGATCGAATTCTGCATATTTGGGGAGTATCTGGGTCTCGATGAACTCCACTAAATCCAAACTTGGTGTATTGTTTGTCATAAAAGTCTCTAATTTCTTTGCAAATTTACAAAAAAGATGTTACTTTTGCAAGAAAATTTGGAAAATTATGGCAGAAGATAATAAAATTGAGACAAATTCGATTAAGGCGTGGCTACTTGCTGCACGCCCCAAGACTCTTTCTGGAGCAGCTGTTCCAGTTATGATCGGAGTGGCTTTGGCGTATGTTGATTCACAGGCTTATGGTGCCGAAGCCTTTAGTTGGACAGCGGCTTTGCTCTGCTTGCTTTTTTCCTTTGCTATGCAGATAGATGCCAATTTTATTAATGACTTCTATGATTATGTGAATGGAACTGACGATGCAGAGACTCGTCTTGGCCCAAGAAGAGCTTGTGCACAAGGCTGGGTTAAGCTTGATGCTATGAAGAAAGCCATTGCACTTACCACTTGTGTTGCTTGTGTCATAGGATTGCCATTAGTATATTATGGTGGATATGAGATGGTGCTAATAGGAATGTTGTGTGTGGTTTTTGCATTTCTATATACCACATGGTTCTCATATCAGGGATTAGGTGACTTGCTGGTACTTGTATTCTTTGGTATAGTGCCCGTCTGCTGTTCGTACTATGTACAGTTACATGAGTTTACGTGGGAGGTGTTCCTAGCTTCATTAGCTTGTGGTCTTGTAATTGATGCACTGTTGATAGTTAACAACTTTCGCGATAGAGACAATGATCGCGAAGCCGGAAAGAACACTATTATTGTTCGTTTGGGTGCTGAGGCTGGTTTACAGTTATATCTAGGTGTAGGCATCGGAGCCATTATTCTTGGTGGTACTTTCCTAATAAATGGTCATCTGTTGGCATTCATATTCCCCTTCGTATATCTGGCGCTTCATTTCTTTACCTACCTTAAGATAAAGCGTATTTATCAAGGAAAAGCGCTGAATCTCTGTCTGGGAGAAACAGCGCGTAATATCTTTATTTATGGTGTTTGCGTAAGTTTGGGACTTGTTCTTCTTTAGTTGAAGAAAGGCCATGAAACTCCGAAGTGTAACACCGACCCGTTAGTGGGGTAGTGTGGCGTGAGGAATTTCATGTGGTTGCCGCCACCATTTACCACATTGCTCATTACTAGGAAGAATCTAACACCTTTCAGAACCATGTTGGCATAAACGTCGACAAATGGATAGCCGCCTAACTCTACACGACTGTCTTTGTTCTGCTGCACAGCAAACTGGTTGATGCCAGGACAGAAATCTGGGGCATTGTATTTTGAGAAATAAGTGGCATCAGCTCCAAGTTCAACACCAAGTACTTTAGCTATCTTAAATTTTAGATACAAATTGCTGAATATATTCCAGTCTGGAAGTGGTAGAACATCTTTGTTACTAGAGTTCTGATATGTCAATACGTTCTCCCAATTAAGAGGTCCCAGACGGAAGTTCTGATGTAGCTGTGCTGTATATACAGTAAGGTTGCTGCCTTCCTGATAGATACCGGCAGTCATGTTCTTACGTCCACCGTTTGATGTCATATCGTAACTCATGCCGAAATAGGTGTAGTTCTTGATATTCTCGATGGCAACACGAAGTTGGGTGTTTGTCTTCTGATAGGAGAATAATCCTTCAATCCTGCTTCTTGTCTCGCGACTCAGATCTTCAGCATCCCACCAAAAGTGTTTTGAGTGATACTTTGCCTGGAAGAAAACAGGGTTGCAATGGTAATAGAAAGCAGATGCTGCCAGTTGTACTGTGTCGCCAAACAATGGGAAGTTCAGGTCTGTACTGAAGTCGATTGTATAGTCACCTGCATCGGCACCTCCCACCCAAGTTTCGGCTGTCACGTCAAAGTGCAGTGTCTTCCCCTGGGTCTTACTCAGCTGTCCTCCAATACTGATGTTGTCTTCGTGCCATCTGTCCCAATATGTTATGCCATTATCAATGCTTGGCATGCGATAGATGCAGTGGTCATAGGTTACAAATCCTTTCAGTCCGGCCTTCACCCATTTGTTGAATCCCTCTAGCAATGCAACTCCAAGAGTATTCTTTATGCGGAAATGCTTGGTCTGGTCGTAAATAGAGTCATTGCCAAACTCTAGTCCCTGCTTATAATACGTGTCTTTATAATAATCTGTGGGAGTATAGTACGACTGATAGATGCGGTCGTAATTATCGATGTCGAGAGTATGTATGAAGCTGGTTACTGGTACATACTCACGTTTCATAGTGGCATCGATGCTGTCTTGGATGGCCTGCAGACGATTCAGACTGTCGATTGCTGCCTGTCCATCAACCTTTATGCGGGTGGTGTCAGCTGCAATATTCAGTGAATCCTTCTGTGGCTCCTTGCCCCTTACGATAGCCCCTTCTGGTCGACCTGTAGGCTTCTTGATGTCTTTGTTCTTGCGAATCTCTTTATCGTCCAGATTCTTGTTCTCGCGATCGGCTTCGTGTTCCTTTTGCGATTCCTTGGCAAATTTGCGTGCCTTAATCTCTTCATCGGTCATCTTTACCATACGATAGAATCCCAGATTATATCGGTGAGTAAGGAATACGTGCTGATGGTCGTTTCGATTCCAGTTCTGCGATAGTACTGTTGGTATTTCGCTTTCTTGATAGTTATCTGTAAACGACTCAGGGTGGGTAACGTAGTCATCAGTGGTTATACCTCCATTCTCAGATGCTTTCTGATGGGCTGCATTGAAGAAGAAATGCATCTGATAGCGATCGCCTAGATATGATGAAAAAAGTGAACCGCTGAAGTGCGAAATGTTCTGATTGCTATAGTATCCACAAGCATAGGCGTAGTCGAGATCGAAACCAAAGTTTAGGCGCTTGTTTACATTTACTCCAAACTTGGCATCGATATGGTCCTCGCCGTTGGTCTTGTCGCCGCAGTTGTCGTAATTAATTCTGGTATATGGCGACAGAGTGTTCATAAACAGGAAGTTCTCTGGCCTCTTGTTTACAAAACTATATACATCGTTGAATATGAAGTATTCGCCAAACGGACGGTCGATATATATACGGCTCAAGCGTGCTGTATAGTTACTACCTGTGGTGTTGTAGTCGCCATACACGCCGCTGTTGAATGTAGTGTTCATAAACAAGTGGGGTACCGTGTCGGGTTCTGTCGGTATTATATCGCCAAAACGTCTGTCGATAGTCCATGAATACAGTCCCTTGGGTATCACCTTGTTTTTCGTGGTGTCGTTGTTGTGCTTATTGAAGTTGTTGTTATTACTATTGCTGTTACGCTGTGTAACGTTTCCGTCTTCGTCAATCTGGTTGAATTGACGAGTGTTTTGGGCACTAACATGTACTAGCACCGATAGTGTTATAATTAATAGTGATAGTCTTCTGTACATATATTACTTTATCAATCGCATAGACGATTCGGCTATCTTAAAGCACATCGAGAATAGTATGATGTACAAACCGAGGTTGTGTCGTTCTTCGTTTTTTGATAGAAATAGAATTACGCCCACGATTGCGCCAATCATGAAGATGATGTTCAGGATGTTGCGTATCTGGTCTTTGCTCATGTCTGTTATTTCTCGTTAAGTAGGGTAGTGAACTTATTGAAGATAAAGTCCTTACGGTCTATTGTTTTTCTGCGGAACTTAGCCGAAACAGGATAAAGCTTGGTGTGCTTTTTATTTACGGCATACTTGTCTGTAATCCACTCTTCTGCTGTATAGTGGAATGGCTTGCGCTCCAGATCGTAATCATAGCTTATGTGCAGCATCTGTACTTCGGCTTTTCCCTCATAACACTTCACTTTCAGCTGGAAGTTGAACTGAGTACGGTCTAGCGACAGAGCGACGCTTTTGAATACCAGCCACTCATGGAAGATGGCGCCAATATGCCCCTGCTCAGGGTCTTTCACTACTATGGCACTGTTTTTTATCTGATTTGGCTCGCGGGTCATCTTGTCTATCTGCTTATACAGGATGTCATAAATCTGCTGTGCCGATTTGCCTGGGGCATTGATGGTGGTCTGCCAGCAAACCATGCCGTTAACCTCGGGTACAGCTCCTTCTGCCAGATACTTTGCGTCTGGATTCTCCTTGTCTTCTTGAGCCTGTTCTATACGTTCCCATGTATTGTCCTGAGCCGAAGCAATCAGAGGCATTGCCATCAGTATGGCTATAAGATACTTTTTCATATTTACTTTGTTTATTTTATAAAACCGTGCAAAAGTACTAAGATTTTTTTATAATCAGGCACGGATTACACGGATTAACACGGATTTTATGTTTTTTTACTTTAATTCCAACTCCTTTTGCAGTCTTACTATCTCGTCGCGATACTGTGCTGCCTGCAGGAAGTCTAGGTTCTTGGCTGCTTCCTTCATCTTCCTGGTGGTCTCGTCTATCAGTTTCTCCATCTGTGGGCGTGTCATGCGTTCCTCTATCGGGTCGGCTGCTATCATTACCTTGCTATCGCCTTCAGCAGCTAGCGATATATCGCGAATTAGTTCCTTGGTGTCTGCACGGTTTTCTTTTTGTAATGCACTGAATGTCAGATTCTTAACGATTTGCTTTGGAGTGATATTGTGCTCCTCGTTGTACTTCATCTGCTTCATTCTGCGGCGAAGTGTTTCGTCGATGGTTTGTTGCATCGATGCTGTGATGTTGTCGGCATACATTATCACCTTGCCATTCACATTTCGTGCTGCTCGACCTGCTGTCTGGGTAAGGCTGCGACGACTACGCAAGAATCCTTCCTTGTCGGCATCGAGTATTGCAACTAGCGATACTTCAGGCAGGTCCAGACCCTCACGTAGCAAGTTTACTCCTACCAGCACGTCGTACACTCCCTGTCGTAGGTCGCTAAGGATTTTTACACGGTCTAGTGTGGCTACATCGCTGTGGATGTATGCAGTGCTTACGCTGTGGTTAAGCAGATATTCGGTCAGCTCCTCAGCCATACGTTTGGTCAGTGTAGTGATGAGTACGCGTTCGCCACGATGACTGCGGGTAAGTATTTCGTCAAGCAGATCGTCAATCTGGTTCTCGCTTGGACGAACTTCGATTTCTGGGTCGAGCAGTCCTGTGGGACGGATTACTTGTTCTACAACTACTCCTTCAGATTCTTCCAGTTCGTAGTCGGCTGGGGTAGCACTAACGTAGATTACCTGATTAACCTCTTTTTGGAATTCCTCGAACTTCAGTGGGCGATTGTCGAATGCAGCGGGTAGGCGGAATCCGTATTCTACCAAGTTCTGTTTGCGACTACGGTCGCCTCCGTACATGGCTCCAATCTGTGGCACACTTACGTGACTCTCGTCAATAAACAGCAGATAGTCGTCAGGGAAGAAATCTAGCAGACAGTATGGTCGTTCGCCTGCTTGGCGACCGTCAAAATAACGGCTGTAGTTCTCAATGCCTGAGCAGTGGCCCAACTCCTTTATCATCTCCATGTCGTATTCCACGCGTTCCTTTATTCGCTGTGCTTTTATTGGGTCGCCTAACTCTTCGAAATATAGTACTTGCTTCATCAGATCATCTTGAATCTGACGTATGGCGATGTTTGTCTGTTCTTGCGATGTCATGAATAGATTGGCGGGGTATAGGCGATATTCGTCGAAACTTGCCAAACGGTCAAATGTTACAGCATCCATTTCCTCGATTGCATCGATCTCATCATCCCAGAATGTGATTCGCAGAACGACCTCGCTATACGCCATCGCGATGTCTACTGTATCGCCTTTTACACGGAAGTTGCCTCGTTGCAGGTCGAGATCGTTTCTTACATATAATGCTGCTACTAACTTTCTTAACAAAGCGTTTCGGTCTAGTATCTGCCCCTTCTTTAGCTCTATCACATTTTCCTGTAAAGCTACGGGACTGCCCATACCATAAATACATGAAACTGATGATACAACGATTACATCATTACGTCCTGATAATAAGTTAGATACGGCTGAAAGTCTTAGACGGTCAATCTCGTCGTTGATTGCCAAATCCTTCTCGATGTAAGTGTCTGTTGTAGGCAAGTATGCTTCTGGCTGATAGTAGTCATAATAGCTTACATAGTACTCTACTGCATTCTGTGGAAAGAAACCTTTCATTTCCTCGTAAAGCTGAGCTGCAAGCGTCTTGTTATGACTAAGAATCAGGGTGGGGCGATTATGCTTGGCGATGACGTTCGCCATAGTGAAAGTTTTGCCTGAGCCCGTTACTCCAAGCAGTACTTGTGCACGGTCTCCGCGGTCTAATCCTTCAGTCAACTGGCGTATCGCTTCAGGTTGATCGCCAGTGGGTTTATAATCCGATGTAAGTATAAATTTGCTCATTGAGTTTGCAAAGATACGAATAAGTTATTAAAAAAACATCAAAAAACGCCAAAAACATTACATAAAACTTTGTTATTTGCGCGAAAAGTGCTAATTTTGCACCCCGAATATGAATAAAGGTATCATTACATTGGCATGTGCGGCCTTACTGCTTAGCAGTTGTGCTTCAGAGTTTAACAGCGTCTACAAATATGCAGACTCTGATTATAAGTATGAGTATGCCAAGGAGGCATTCGCATGTGGAAAGTTCCAGCAGGCTACTGGTCTGTTGGAAGAACTTGTGACTATCAAGAAAGGTACTGATGATGCTCAGGAGTGCTTATATATGTTAGGTATGGCCCAGTACGGCAATATGGACTATGACGCTGCTTCTGAGACTTTCAGAAAATATACAACCAGTTATCCTCGTGGCACCTATGCCGAGTTGGCTTACTTTTATGTAGGTCAGTCGCTGTATCAGAGTGCTCCAGAGCCCAGACTCGACCAGTCGCCCACCAATGGCGCTATCACTGCTTATCAGCAGTTCATAGATCTCTATCCAGAGTCGTCGCTTCGTGCTCAGGCTCAGGCTCGTCTCTATGAGTTGCACGACAAACTGATTCAGAAGGAGTATCTCTCAGCTGAGTTGTATTACAATCTGGGTGGTTATTTTGGTAATATCAACTCTAACGAGGAGAGCAACTATACAGCATGTATTATTACAGCTCAGAACTGCCTTAAGAACTATCCTTACTGCAGTATTCGCGAGGACTTGATGCTACTGATAATGAAAGCTAAGTTCGAACTGGCTGAGAATAGCTCTGATGAGAAACGAATGGATCGCTATCGTGATGCAGAGGATGAGTGCTACGGATTCCTCAACGAGTTCCCTGAGTCGAAAAATGCCCAGCTGGCAGAGAAATATATCAATAAGTGCAAAAAAGTAATTAAAGATTAAGATATGGATTATAAGAAGTCAAAAGCACCGGTTAACACCGTAACACGTAACATTATGGATCTGTGTGACGACACAGGTAATATCTACGAGAGCGTAGCTATCATTGGTAAGCGTGCCAACCAAATCAGCCTGCAGATTAAGGACGACCTGTCTAAGAAACTGGCTGAGTTCGCTTCGTACAACGATTCACTCGAGGAGGTATTCGAGAATCGCGAGCAGATCGAGATTTCACGTTACTACGAAAAACTGCCAAAGCCAAGTCTTCTCGCAACTCAGGAGTTTGTAGAGAACAAGGTTTACTGGCGTGATCCTTCTCGTGAGGCACAGACACAGGAAGATTAATCGTTATGATACAGCGTAAGCAGACATTATATCTTTTGGCGGCCATTATTTTGACCGTCATTTGTCTTTGTATGCAGATAGGCTCTTTCAAATTGGGAGGTCTGCAGGTGGCTCGCGTGTATAACCTTTGGTTTACTGATCCCCTGGGCAAACACCATTTTGATACATGGCCACTGATGGCTGTACTGCTACCAACAGCAGCAATTGCCACCTATACCATATTTATATATAACAACCGCAAGATGCAGGCATTGTTTTGTTTGTTCAACGTGTTGTTTATCATTGGTTGGTATGTGTGCTTCTTTGTTGTAGGGCAGATGGTAGGCGACAAGTCTTGGGGTGCCGTTGAATTCCGTCCCTCATGGCCTGCCGTATTCCCAGCCATCTCGCTGATACTCTATCTGATGGCCCGTCGCGCCATCATTGCCGACGAAAAACTTGTCCGTTCAATGGACAGAATAAGATAATAAAAACAAATAATCCCCGCTCGTTTGAGCGGGGATTATTTGTTTTCGAATCATAAGTGATTACTTATCCAGTTCAGCCAGATTGGCTGCAATCATCTCATCAGTTACAGTGTAGTTCTGCAGGTCGCCCTTGATGAATGAGTCGTAGCTTGGCATATCGATGAGACCGTGGCCTGAGAGGTTGAAGAGAATAACTTTCTCCTCGCCAGTCTCCTTGCATTTTTTAGCCTCGCGGATAGTGGCTGCGATAGCGTGACAGCTCTCTGGAGCAGGGATGATACCCTCTGTACGAGCAAACAGCATACCAGCTTCGAAGGTCTCGAGCTGTGGAATGTCGACACCACGCATCAAACCATCCTTAAGCAACTGACTTACAATCATACCTGCACCATGATAGCGCAGACCTCCTGCGTGGATGTTGCTTGGCTTGAAGTTGTGGCCCAGTGTGAACATTGGCAGCAGTGGGGTATAACCAGCCTCGTCGCCAAAGTCGTAGCGGAACTGACCGCGAGTCAACTTTGGACAGCTATCGGGCTCTGCTGCGATAAACTCGGTCTTCTTGCCGTCGCACAGGTTGTGGCGCATGAATGGGAAGGCGATACCACCGAAGTTACTACCACCACCAAAGCAGGCAATCACGATGTCAGGGTACTCGCCAGCCATCTCCATCTGTTTCTCGGCCTCAAGTCCGATGATGGTCTGATGCAAACCTACGTGATTCAGCACTGAACCTAATGTGTACTTACAGTTAGGTGTAGTGGTGGCCAACTCTACTGCCTCAGAGATAGCTGTACCCAGCGAACCAGAATGTGTAGGATCCTTGGTCAGTATATCCTTACCAGCGCGGGTCGACATCGAAGGCGAACCCTCTACCACAGCACCAAATGTACGCATGATGCTAGAACGGTATGGTTTCTGCTGCATGGTGATCTTTACCTGATATACAGCACAATCCAGACCATAAATCTTAGCTGCATAGCTCAGAGCGGCTCCCCACTGTCCGGCACCAGTCTCTGTGGTTACGTTAGTGGTGCCTTCCTGCTTGGCATAGTAGCACTGAGGGATGGCTGAGTTGATCTTATGTGATCCCAGTGGGTTGGTACTCTCGTTCTTAAAGTAGATATGGGCTGGTGTGCCGAGTGCCTCTTCGAGTGCATAGGCGCGAACCAATGGTGTGCTACGATAGAACTTATATTTCTCGAGCACTTCCTCAGGTATATCGATCCAACGATGCTCTGTGTCCAACTCCTGTACACAGCATTCACGAGGGAATATGTGTGCAAGGTCGTCTACACCCAGAGGCTGCTTGGTTGCAGGGTGGATGGGAGGCATAGGTTTGGTTGGCATATCAGCCTGAATGTTGTACCACTGTGTGGGAATCTCACTCTCTTGGAGTATGAATTTTTTTTGTCTAGACATAATAATATAATTTTAGAATTAGGAATTCTTGCTTAGGCAAGCGGCAAAGCCGATTACCGCCTGCAAAGATAATATTTTTAGTTGATAATTGACAGTTGATAATTGATAATTTTAAAAAAAAGTGTAACTTTGCACCCAATTATGTGGATGATTGCAATAATATTGGGATATTTTGCAGTTTTGTTTGCCATCAGCAGGCTTACTGCACGTCGAGCTACGAACGAAACCTTCTTTCGTGGCAATCGTCAGTCGCCTTGGTATATGGTGGCTTTTGGTATGGTCGGGGCATCGATATCAGGTGTAACGTTTGTATCAGTGCCAGGTATGGTTACCAGTATAGATATGACCTACATGCAGACCTGTTTAGGATTTATCCTTGGCTATATTGCTGTGGCTTTCATCTTGCTTCCGCTATACTATAGACATAATCTCACAACTATTTATTCGTATCTGGGCCAGCGTATGGGACTGCGGGCGTATAAGACTGGTGCATCATTCTTTCTGTTATCAAAGATGATAGGGGCTGTGGTACGATTCTATGTCGTGTGTATGATTCTGCAGCAATTTGTGTTCGACGCTATGGGGGTTCCGTTTTTGGTTACGGTTACAGGTATGGTCGCACTAATATGGTTATATACTCGTGGTGGAGGCATAAAAACGCTGGTGTGGACTGATACATTTCAGACCATTTGCCTGTTCACGGCACTTCTCCTTATTATATATAAGGTGGTGGGGCAATTAGGCATGACGATACCTGAGGCTGTAAGCGCAATTGCTGCCGATGAACATAGCCGTATGTTTGTGATGGACGATTGGGTGAGTAAACAGAACTTCTGGAAACAGTTTCTTAGTGGCGTGTTTATAGTGATAGTTATGACAGGCCTAGATCAGGATATGATGCAGAAGAACCTGACTTGTAAGTCGCTACGCGAGGCTCAGAAGGATATGTGTACCTATGGCGTGGCTTTTGTTCCTGCCAATCTGCTATTCCTTTCGCTAGGTGTACTGCTTGTAATGCTGGGCGAGAGTGGGGTATCTGATACTTTGTTGCCAGGATTTGTTGAGCGAAGCGGTCTGTCTGTGCTGATACCATTCACCATCGGCATTGTAGCAGCTTCGTTCTCTAGTGCCGATTCTGCCCTTACTTCGCTCACCACCAGTTATTGTGTTGACATAAGGGGTAGGGCAGGCGACGAACAGTTGCGCAAGCGTGCTCATCTGATGATTAGCATTCTGTTTGTGATAATGATACTACTGTTCAGACTGCTCAACTCTACTAGTGTTATCGATGCCATCTACACTATCTGTGGCTATACATATGGTCCGCTGTTGGGACTCTTTGCCTTTGGCATGCTTACCCATCGCACACCTCGCGACCGCTTTGTACCTTATATCTGTATAGCATCGCCGTTGGTGTGTTATGCCATTGATGCGTTAACCTGGCATTTGGCAGGCTATCGATTCGGTTACGAACTGTTGATGATGAATGGTGCGCTTACTTTCCTGGCGCTATTTGCTGTAAGCTCTCCAAAAACTCCTTTGGCTGAGTGCCAAACTGCTTCTTGAAACATGTTGCAAAGTAGCGTGGATCGTGGAATCCTACGCTGTAAGCCAAGTCGCTTACACGCAGTTTAGGATTCTCGATAGCCATGCGTCGCGCCTCTTTCATTCTTACATCGCGAATGAATGCCGAAACGTGCATACCTGTGATAGAGCGCAACTTGTTATATAATGTAGAAGCGCTGGCTCCCATATCAGCTGCCAATGCATCACGGTCATAGCTCTCGTCGTCAATATGTTTGTGTACAAGATCCATAACCTGATTAACAAACTTCTCGTCGGGACTTGGTACATTAGCGATATGCTGTTTTTCTTCCTCGGCAGTCAATTGACTGAACTCGGTCTGCATACGCTTTCTGTTTTCGATGATATTGTCGATGCGCAGTTTCAGGTCGGCCAGACGGAATGGCTTGCGTAAGTATTCGTCGGCACCTATCTGCAGAGCCTGTTGTTCGTCTTCGTCCTGTGTCTTAGCTGTAAGCAGCATAATGGGCAGATGATTATAGTTAGGATCAGCCTTGACGGTGCGTGTAAGTTCCAGTCCATCCATTTCAGGCATCATTACATCCGAAATAATCAGGTCGAGTTCCTTTTCGTTAATTACCTTAAGTGCTTCCTTACCATTTCGTGCAATGTATACTCGATATGTGGTCTTAAGCAGTTGTTGCATCAGCATGAGAAGTTCTAGGTTATCCTCGACTATCAGTAGCTTGTATGCATCTTCATCAGCATTCTCAAGTTCGGCAGACATAGTGTTTATATCTGGAATTACCGTGTTGACGTCAACTATCGCATTCTTCGGCAGATTAAAGTCTATCTTATGCTTCTCGTCTATCTGGGAAGGAGCAAATGCCTCTTTCTTGATAGGCAATGTAACGGTAAATACAGTACCTTTGCCTTCTTCGCTTTGGCACTTGATGGTTCCTCTGTTAAGATATACCAGATCATGAGTGAGTGATAGGCCGAGTCCTGTGCCGAAAGTCTGATGCTGACGATAATTGCCATCCTGGAATCGCTTAAACAGGTGTTTCATCTGTTTGGGCGATATGCCATCACCATCATCGCTCACCTTTATTATAATATGGTCATATTTGTCGTTGGTTATGGCATCGATAGTTACATTACCTCCCTCTTTACCATATTTTGCAGCATTCGACAGTAAGTTATAGATGATTTTGTCGAGTTTGTCCGTATCAATCCATCCCATCATACTCCCTGGCTGACAGTTGATGGTAAACTTCATATCTTTTTTGGCTAGCAATGGTTCCAAGCACTCTGCTGTCTCGCGTACATATCTCATAACATCGCCTTGAGATACGAGCAATCGTAGTTGTCCAGATTCTGATTTGCTGGTTTCCAATATCTGTTGCAGCAGTCGAACCATACGCTGGATGTTGAATTGCATCATGTCGTATTCGTGACTATACTCAGGTTCTGTGTCGCGTAATTTGTCGACAGAGGCAGATATGACAGAAAGTGGGGTGAGTAGTTCGTGAGTGATATTAGTAAACATTGCACTCATCTGTAATCTTCTCCGTACCCTTAAGTCTCGCAGGTATAAACGACGACCTGCGAAGAAAATAATGGCAATCAAGGCCACTACCACTAGGGTTAATAGAATACGGCTGTCCATATAATAGTTATTGATTACATTTGCAAAAATAGATAAAAAAATGGAATTACAGATATTTTTTCGGTAAAATTTGCTGTTTTATTAGTTAAAATGTTTAAAAATAGCGAGAAAAGGTCGAAAAATAGTGATTTCACGCATTTTAAACATCAAATAACGATAAGTGAACATCAGTTTATTTTTATTGATGTATATTTGCAACAGAAAAAGATTTTAATGGTTAAGGTTTATGGTTGATTAATTTAGTTTTTTAAGTAATTAAGAATAAGGCTCGTTGTGAAACGAGCCTTATTTGATTTTTATCTGTTAAGAAGGAATCTCTCTGCTTCGATGGCAGCCTGACATCCAGAACCTGCTGCAGAGATTGCCTGGCGATAAACTGGGTCAGCACAGTCGCCAGCCACAAACACTCCAGGAATCTTTGTCTTTGGTGTTCCGTCTATCTTCTTTAGATATCCTGTCTCATCCATATCAAGCCAATCCTTAAAGATGTCTGTGTTAGGCTTGTGGCCGATAGCCAGGAAGAAACCATCAATGGCGATGTCAACCATCTCCTCGTCTGCTTCACCCTTACGCTTAACCAGATGCGCACCCTCTACGCCATTTTCGCCATAGAGTCCCAGTGTATTGTGCTCAAACAGAATCTCGATATTCTCGTTGTCCTTAACTCGCTGCTGCATAACCTGTGAAGCGCGCAGGAAAGGCTTGCGTACAATCAGATACACCTTCTTACACAATCCTGCCAGATAGAGTGCATCCTCACAGGCAGTATCACCACCACCTACTACAGCAACAGTCTTCTTGCGATAGAAGAAACCGTCGCATGTGGCACAGGCAGAAACTCCCTGTCCGTTGTACTTGCGCTCGTCATCCAGTCCAAGATACTTGGCCGATGCACCAGTAGCGATGATAACTGTGTCAGCTTCGATCTCAGTACCATCGTCGGCTGTGCAGATGTAAGGAGCCTTCGAGAAGTCTACCTTTACAATTTCACCGCTACGGATATCAGTACCAAAGCGCTGAGCCTGCTCTAGCAGGTCCATCATCATCTGGTTGCCGTCCACACCTTGTGGATAACCTGGAAAGTTCTCTACCTCAGTAGTCTGGGTGAGCTGTCCACCTGGCTGCATGCCGCTATACTCGATAGGACTGAGATTGGCACGCGAGGCAT
>Ga0265301_10004434_pt1 | contig 14158 bp, 10 predicted proteins | sample AusTroGonzalo_MG_2_FD_193488 | JGI IMG/M metagenome (GOLD analysis project Ga0265301, IMG submission 193488) | Bovine rumen microbial communities from tropical cattle in Woodstock, Queensland, Australia - Gonzalo_04 | ecosystem: Host-associated > Mammals > Digestive system > Stomach > Rumen ...
ATGCCGTGACCGGGGTTGTAGATCACGACCTGATCGCCGTTCTTGATGGATGAGGACAGGACGAAGCTGCCGTCCGGCGCCTCCGTCGGCTCGGTCGGCGCCGTCGTCGGCTCGGTCGGCGCCGTCGTCGGCTCGGTGGGAGCGGTTGTCGGCTGCGGATTCGTGCCGCCGCTCAGGCGGAAGATCATATACTCGTACGCGCCGCCGCCGCTGCCGATGCCGTAGGTGGTAAAGGCGCCGCCGTAGAACTCCAGATACTGGTTGTAGTTGCCGTTATAGGCGGCGTTGACGCAGTGGAGGTGGACGATACCGTCCTTGACCGCCTCAAACTCCCACTGGGCGTACTCGGTTTCCGCGCTGTTCATGGCGAGGCTGTTGCCGGTCTGCCCGTAGGTCATGAACTTACCGTCCGCGTCGAGGAAGCGGAAGTAGCCGTCGCTGCCCTTCTTGACGCGGAAGATTGCCGTCGCGTCGTTCGTACCGATCTGCTTGTCGCCGCTGCTGACGTCGCCGGAGGGCGCAAGCTTGGAGCCCGAAGCGACGGAGCTGACGAGCTGACCGCCCGCGACGTGGAAGATCATGATCTGATCGCCGTCGGAGAGGGTGGAAGGATCGCTGACCAGCGTGCCGATGTAGTTGCCCGTCGCGGTTCCGCCGCCGCCGATTTCTCCGGTATAGACGAGCGACCAGCTCGAAGGCGCGGGGCTGACGCCGCCTTTGGCGGCGGTTTCGGACGTGATGAACTCTCCGATCAGGTCAGGCACGGAGCCGACGCTGTCGTCCACCTGCGACCAGATCGCGTCCGACGTGGACAGCGCAGCGAACGGACCGTTGCCGAGGTGGTAGTTGTTGATCGCCATGAGGTAGACCTTGTTCAGCTCAAAGGCTCTGCCGTCTGCAAATTTGCTGATGACGACGCGGCTGCCGGCTGGCTGGGACATATCGTAGACGAAGTCCAGACCGTAGAAGATCGGGTTGGTGAAGTCGTCGCCCTTCGTACCGTAGACGGGCGTGCCGCTCATGGTGTTGACGGACAGACGCTCGGAGGCGACAAACTCCATAGTATCCTTGATCTGCTGACCGGTCAGCGGGACCAGATAGAGCGTGTTGTCGTATTTGTAGAGCTTATAGATGTCCTTCATCGACATCTCGCCGGCGGCGACCTTGTAGTTGCCGCTGATGACCATCGAGGTCGCGGAGAAGTCGACGGTCAGGTGATCCAGACCGGTCTTCGCCTTTACAGCGCCGATCTCTTCCGCAGTGCGGTATTTTTGCGTAAGGTAGTAGTTGCCGCGGTCAATCTGCGCGCGGTTGATCAGATCCATCGCGTCGCTCTGCGCGAGGTAGTAGTTGGGAACGGAGTTCCACGTGCCGAGCAGCGTGCCGACGCTGCGGCTGACGTTGGTTTCCGCCGCATCCGCGTAGGGACGAATCTTTTCCTTGAGCGCGGCGTCCGCGGCGTAACTGCTCAGCGCAAGATCGCGGTTTTCCTTGACGTAGACGCCGCTTTCGGTGATACCGAAGGTGGTGCAGGTCAGATTGCTGCCGCCGCCGTTGACCACAAGGACGTCGTTGCCGTTCTTGTCCTTGTAGGTATTGCCGGAGTAACTCGTGGAGTGGTCGTGACCGGCGATGACGAGATCAATATCCGTGTTGTTGGCGATCATGGACAGAATCTGGTTCTCGGAATTCGAGCCGAAGACGACGTCCTGCGGCGCGATTGCCGCGCCGAGACCGGAGTGATAGGCGATGATGATCGCGTCCGCGCCAAGCGCCTTGACCTCCTTGATATACTTATCGGCTTCCCACGCCATTGCGCCGTAGGTGTTGTCCGGATGCGTGAAAACAATGCCGGGATAGTTATCCGAGACGTCCCAGCGCGGGCAGTCGGTGTTCTCAAAGCCGATGATTGCGACCTTGCAGGTCCTGCCGCCTGCGCTGATTTCCCGGATCAGATAGGGCGTGAAGACGTTGGCGCCCGCGGCGTGGACGCCGTCGGTGCCGTCATAATACAGGTTGGCGCAGAGCGTCGAAACGCCGTTTGCCGTCAGATAGGAACGCGTCGTTTCCATGACGTCCCAGCTGTAGTTGAACTCATGATTGCCGATCACGGAGATGTCGTAGTCGATCTCCGCCAAAGACAGCGCCATGGGGTTGGGCGCGGTCGTTTCACCAGCCTTGAGCTGGGTCAGGTGGTAGCCGGAAACCGGCGTACCCTGATATAGGTCGCCGTTGTCGATCAGCATGACGTTGGACTTGCTGCCGCGGACGGATGCGACTGCCGAGGAAACGTTCAGCATGGAGTTGCTGACGCTGCCGCCGGTCAGCAGGTTGACGTCCCAGCAGCGACCGTGCATATCGGTCGTGGACAGGATCGTGAACTCGCCGATATCTGCCGCCGTACCGACAGGAATCAGGCACAGGAGCAGCGCAATCGTGCAGATGAGAGCCAATCCCCGCTTCAGAAGATGGTTCATAAAAGGACCTCCTTCGCATTATAATTCTTCAATTCTATTTTAGCGTATTTCCCCGTGCCTTGCAAGAAAGGAAGTGCGCGGTTTCGGAAATTAGGCAAAGTAGACAATTCCCAACGCCCGCGGCTGTAAAAATGCACTATGTTAGAAGACAAATTTTGTCGTTTTGCACAAAAACAAATCAAGGGATACCCAACAGCCTGTCGTTTATGTTATAATAATTATTACTTTCCGGAAAGCGAGGAATCAACATGACGACAGATCAACTGACCGCTCTTCTGACGGCGGACCCTGCCGCGGTGCTGGAGAGCGACCGGCGGTTTTACGATAAGCAAATCATGCAGGCGGTGGACATCATCTCCGCCAACGCAAGCAAGCGTCCGGTCATTCTGCTGTCCGGTCCGTCCGGTTCGGGCAAAACGACGACGGCACTGCTGATCGAGCGCGAGCTGGATCGGCGCGGGATGGAGACGCACACCCTGTCGATGGACGAATACTTTTCGCCGCTGACCGCGGAGGAAAAGGAGCTGCTGCGTCAGAATAAGCTGGATCTGGAGAAGCCGACGCGCGTGGATATTCCGTTCTTTCAGCAACAGCTCGGACAGATTCTGAGCGGCGAGGAAATCTTGCTGCCGCGCTACGATTTTCACGAGAGCAAGCGCTACTTTGACGGGAGAAGGCTTCGCCGCAAGCCGGGCGAGCTGGTCATCATGGAGGGCATTCACGCCCTCAATCCCGACGTTACCGGCTATACCAATCAGACGACGCGCCTTTACGTCAGCGTCCGCACCCGTATCACCACGAAGGACGGCACGGTGCTCCACCCGTCGAAGATTCGGCTGGCGCGCCGACTGCTCCGCGACCGCACCGGCAGGGGTCGCGCGCTGACGGAAACGATCGGCATGCGCGAGCGCGTCGACATCGGCGAGCGGAAGTACATCATGCCCTTCAAGCAAAACGCGCATTGCAGCATCGACTCGTTCTTTTCCACCGAGATGAGCGTCTACCGCGACTATCTGCTGGACGAACTGGAAGCTATCCTGCCGGATTACCCCGATCTTGCCGATCTGGTGCAGGTGCTGCGCGAGATTCCGTCGGTTCCGGAGAGCATTCTGCCGCGCGACTCGCTCCTGCGCGAGTTTATCGGCGGCAGCGAACTGAATTATTGACAGACAGAGAGGCAGAAGCATGAATCAGAAAAAATACATCGTCGCATTGGATCAGGGCACGACCTCCAGCCGCGCCATCATCTTTGACCGCGCGCAGAACATGATCAGCATGGCGCAGCGGGAATTCACGCAGATTTACCCGCGCTCCGGCTGGGTGGAGCATGATCCGATGGAAATCTACTCCAGCCAGTACGGCGTGATGATGGAGGCGATCACGCACAGCGGCATCGACCCGCGGGAAATTGCCGCCATCGGCATTACCAACCAGCGCGAAACCACGGTGGTCTGGGAGAAGGCGACCGGCAAGCCGATCTACAACGCCATTGTCTGGCAGTGCCGCCGCACGGCGGAAATCTGCGACGAGCTGCGCGATAAGGGCTTTGCGCCGTACATCCGCGAAACGACGGGGCTGGTGCTCGACGCCTATTTCTCCGCGACGAAAATTAAATGGATTCTCGATCACGTCGAGGGCGCGAGAGAACGCGCCAAGCGCGGCGAGCTGCTGTTCGGCACCGTGGACACGTGGCTTCTGTGGAAGCTGACGGGCGGCAGGGTGCATGCCACGGACTATACAAACGCCTCCAGAACGATGCTCTTCGACATCCACAAGCTGCGCTGGGACGAGAAGCTTGCAGCCGCGCTGGACATTCCGCTGTGCATGCTGCCGGAGGTACGCGACAGCAGCGGGCTGTTCGGCGCCTGCAACGTGCAGGGCTGCGAGATCCCGATCGCCGGCATCGCGGGCGATCAGCAGGCGGCGCTGTTCGGGCAGTGCTGCTTTGACCGCGGCGACGCGAAGAACACCTATGGCACGGGCTGCTTCCTGCTGATGAACACGGGCGAGGAGGCGTGCGTGAGCCGTCACGGTCTCGTTACGACGATCGCCGCCGGTCTGAACGGGAAAATCACCTACGCCTTGGAGGGCAGCGTCTTCGTCGGCGGCGCGGTGATCCAGTGGCTGCGCGACGAGATGCGCTTCCTGCGCGAATCCTGCGACGCGGAGTATTACTCGAAGAAGGTCCCCTCGACGGAGGGCGTGTATTTCGTGCCCGCCTTTGCGGGGCTCGGCGCGCCGCATTGGGATATGTACGCCCGCGGCGCGATCGTCGGCATCACCCGCGGCACGAAGCCGGAGCACATCATCCGCGCCGCGCAGGAGTCCATCGCCTATCAGAGCATGGAGCTCGTGGAGGCGATGGAAAAGGACACCGGCGTGCAGCTGCACGAGCTCAAGGTCGACGGCGGCGCAAGCCGCGACGCCTTCCTGATGCAGTTCCAAGCGGATATTCTGAACAAGACCGTGCAGCGACCCGTGGTGCGCGAAACGACCGCCCTCGGCGCGGCGTATCTGGCGGGGCTCGCCGCCGGCGTCTGGACCAGTCGGGAGGAGATTCGCAGCCTCTGGAAGTGCGACGTCAGCTTTGTTCCGAAGATGAGCGAGGCGAAGCGGCAGGCGGGCAAACGCGGCTGGGCGAAGGCGGTCACCCGCTCCCTCGACTGGGAGGAGCACGGCTAACAGAACGCACCGCTCCTCTGGCACCCCAAAGCTGCACAAGCGCAAAAAGGCTTTAGGGGAAAACGTGCAAGCAGATATATGGAGGATTCAAATGACTGTAATTAGCTTGTTTTCTGGTTGCGGAGGGTTAGACCTCGGTTTTGAAAAAGCCGGATTTAGGATACCAATCGCTAATGAATTTGACCCGACAATTTGGGAAACATTTAAGATAAATCATCCGCAAACAAAGCTGATCGAGGGAGATATTCGCGACATTGATGAAAACGTTTTTCCGAACAATGTCGATGGCATTATTGGCGGACCGCCTTGCCAGTCTTGGAGTGAAGCAGGAAGCTTGCGCGGCATCAACGATGCCAGAGGGAAACTGTTTTATGATTACATACGCATTTTGAAAAAGGTTAAGCCAAAGTTTTTTTTGGCAGAAAACGTTCCCGGAATGCTCGCATATAGACACCGTGACGCCGTAAGCAACATCATTTCAATGTTTGAGAATTGCGGGTATGATGTTACTGTCACTATGGCAAACGCGAAGGATTATGGCGTCGCGGAAGAAAGAAAAAGAGTGTTCTTTATCGGATTTCGCAAGGATTTAAGGATCAGTTTCACGTTCCCGAAAGGCAGCACGGAAGATGACCGAAAGAAAAAAACCCTTCGGGATACGATATGGGACTTGCAAGAAACGGCAGTTCCAGCAGCACCATATAATAAGCAAAATCCCGATGCAATAAACAATAACGAGTATTATACCGGCGCGTATTCTCCAATTTTTATGAGCAGAAACCGTGTGAAAGATTGGGATGAGCAAGCTTTTACCGTACAAGCTTCCGGAAGACAGTGCCAGCTTCATCCACAGGCGCCGAAAATGCAGTTCATCGAAAAAAATAAGCGGTGTTTCGTTCCGGGAAAGGAATATCTATACCGGCGGATGTCTGTGCGTGAAATAGCGAGAATACAGGGCTTTCCGGATGATTTTCGGTTCGTTTATGAGTACGTTGATAACGCATATAAGATGATTGGTAACGCAGTTCCGGTCAATCTCGCTTACGAAATTGCAAAAGCAATAAAACGTCACTTGGAGGATCAAAATGAGCGCCAAAAGCAATGATCAAGGAAGGGCATATGAATATGCTTGGATTCAAGCACTTGGCACAGTGCTTTCCAAAAAGAGAAAGACGCGCATTGTTAAAAATTCAAGTTTGGAAGCAAATACCAGATCTTGGTTCATCATGGACAGCAAAATGCAAGAGACCTTTATGATCTCGGCAGATGCCGCAATTGACACGATTCTTGAATTAGAACCTAAGCTTCTTGAAAATGATGGTGATGAACTTACACTCGAATTTCAAACAGACAAGAAAGGTGAGGAAGGCGACGTAAGGGATGTCGTCATAAGGAGAGGTGCTATCGGATGGGAAATCGGGTTGAGCATAAAGCATAATCACAAAGATGCGAAACACAGCAGGCTCAGTCATCGGTTGGACTTTGGAAAAAAGTGGTACGGAACTCCGTGCAGCAACGAATACTGGTCTGATGTAAAGCCCATTTTTAACAGATTAAAGGAGGCAAAAGCGCGCAAAGAATTGTGGGTGAATCTTCAAAACAAAGAAAACGAAGTGTATATCCCACTGCTGACTGCGTTCATGAATGAGATCAACAGAGCCTATGGTCGGGATAGTGATCTTCCCCAAAAGCTGATAGAGTATTTGATTGGGGGAAAGGATTATTACAAGGTTATAAGCAACGACAGAAACAATCTGACAATCATCCAAACATTTAATGTTCATGGTAATCTTAACAAACCAAGCAAAGTGAAAGTGTCGGCTATTACCGTTCCGGTATTAGCGCTACCTACAGAGATTGTGGCTTTGCGGCTAAAACCAGACACAGATAATACGGTAGAAATGTATCTGAACAATGGATGGGAAATATCCTACAGGATTCATAATGCATCTTCCAAGGTCGAACCAAGTCTGAAATTTGCAATTGATTTTGTTGGCGTTCCTGCGACTTTGTTAAGCATTGAATGCAAGTGGAACCGGAAAATCTGATGATTCCAAGCCGAAACGGTATGATATGCTTTTTTCAGCACTCAACCGGCGGTTGAGTGCTGAAAACGCCGAAATTTAACCTTCGGATGATTGCTTTTGTCTGCAATTTGTGACATAGTGAAGACACAAGGAGGGAACAACCTATGAATTACGGAACACTCGGCGACCGCATCAAGTATCACCGCAAGCGCCTCGGCATGACGCAGGAGCAGCTTGCCGAACGCATGGGCGTGAGCGCGCAGGCGGTCAGTAAATGGGAAAACAATCTGAGCTGCCCGGATATCTCCGTTCTGCCGGAGCTCGCCGGCGTGTTCGGCGTCTCCGTGGACGAGCTGCTCGGCAAGGGCGCCGCCCGCGAGGCGGAGATCGTCGAGCCGGTGGAAGAAAAAGAATCCGGCTATACGTGGAGCTGGAAAAACGAGAGCAAGAAAGGCGGCATCCTGTTCGCGCTCTTCATTCTGACGGTCGGCGCGCTGCTTTTGCTGCGCGGCTTCGTGCCTGCGATGGATATTTCGTGGTGGACGGTCGTCTGGACGACGGCGCTGGTTTTTATCGGCGTTTCCGGTCTGATCGGTCATTTCTCGCTGTTCTGCCTCGTTCTGATGCTCGGCGGACTATATTTCCTGCTGTCGGAGTACGGCGTCATCGCGCTCAAGCTCAGCTGGGGCATCCTGCTCCCTGCGCTGCTGATCCTCTGGGGCGTCAGTCTGATGATCGACGTTTTCTTCGGCAATAAGCCGTGGAAGCGCAAAAAGGACGCCCTGCACAAGATCAAAGCGGAAAAGAAGCACCATTGCGAATACAGCTGCGAAGACGGCGTGCTGAAGTGCTCGCTGAGCTTCGGCGAGGACCGCGTACCGGTCGTGACGCCGCTTCTGAAGGAGGGCACGATCGAAAGCAGCTTCGGCGATTTCACCGTGGACTTCTCCGCCTGCGAGGCGGTTGCCGCCTACTGCGAGGTGAAGGCGGAAAACAGCTTCGGCAGTCTGAAGCTGCTGATCCCGGAGAAATTCCGCGTGGAGCTGCAGCAGAACGCGTCCTTTGCAGCTTCGCCGGAGATCAAGGGAACGCCCTCCGCCCAGCCGCAGGGGACGATCTCCCTCAAGGCGGACATCAGCTTCGGCTCTCTGCAGATAATCTACATCTGATCCCATGGCTCCCCCTCCAAGTGGGAGCCGTTCCGAGGCGTCGGTTGCGCGGCGCTGCATATAAAAAACGAGAGAATCCGTTTTTGACGGGTTCTCTCGTTTATTATCCTGCGATTTATTCCTCCGCGCGGTCGGAGGGCAGCTTCGCTGCCGTGAAGACCACGAGCAGCAGCCCGAACAGGAACAGCACCAAATCGAGCAGACCCAGCGCCATATCGTAGCCGGTTTTGAGGAAAAACGCGTTGTACAGCAAGATCGCGCCGCTTGCCATAATCAGACAAACGCCGAAGAAGATTTTCAAAATCTGCTTGAAGTATTTCCAGTCCATGGCTTTCATCCTCCGTTCGTGCTTATTATACGGATTTGCCTGTGACTTGTCAACCCCGAACAACGGCGTCATCGGGTGCCTTACGGAGCCTCACAACGACGCGGACGACAGAGAATGAAATCGTCTGCCGCGGGCGGATAAGGATAACTCCCCCCTTGCCCCCTTTTCACAAAAGGGGGCTTTGCTGCGTGTGCAACACGAACCAATACAAAAGTCGGGGCGGACAGATTGCCGCGACCGACTCCGTCGGTCGCGCAATGACGCGATCAACGGACAATTGCGCATTATCTGCCCCTGTCTCCTGTATCCTATATCCTGCGGGCGCACAATGCGCGCCCCTGCCGAAATGTCGTTTTTCGCTCTTGCAAACGGCGTGATTCTTTTATATAATTATAAGTTAGAAAATTATTGAAATGAGAGCGACAATATGACACCTCTGAAAGAAAACAAAATGGGCGTGATGCCCGTCGGACGGCTGCTGTTTACCATGGCGCTGCCGATGGCGCTTTCCATGCTCGTGCAGGCGCTCTACAACGTCGTCGACAGCGTGTTTGTTTCCCGCATTTCTGCGGTGGACAACGACGCGCTGACCGCCGTTTCGCTCGCCTTCCCCGTGCAGAATATCATGATCGGCGTCGCCACCGGCATCGCCGTCGGCGTCAACGCGCTTTTGTCGCGCGGGCTCGGCGAGCGGGACAGCAATCAGGTCAATCGCAGCGCCCTGAACGGCATTTTCCTCGCCTTTATCAGCATGCTGCTGTTCGTCCTGTTCGGCGTCTTCGGCGCGGAAGCGTACATGCGCTCCATCACGCCCAACGCGCGGACGGTCGCCTACGGCACGGACTATATCCGCATTATCAGCATCGTCTCCTTCGGTATTTTCGGCGAGATTCTGTTTGAACGCCTGCTGCAATCCACCGGACGCACCGCCTATACCATGCTCACGCAGGGCGTCGGCGCAATCATCAATATTCTCCTCGATCCCGTCTTGATTTTCGGCTGGTTCGGTCTGCCGCGTCTGGAGGTCAAGGGCGCCGCGATCGCTACCGTCACGGGGCAGATCGTCGCCTTTGCGCTTGCAATCGTCCTGAACCTGAAGAAAAACCCCGAAGTCCAGCTTACCCTGCGCGGCTTCCGTCCCGACGGAAGCATGATCGGCAGAATCCTCGGTATCGGCGTTCCCTCGATGGTCATGGTCGCCATCGGCTCGCTGATGAACTACGGCTTCAATCTGGTGCTCGGCACCTTCAACCGCATCACGGACGGTCTGGGCGAGGTTGCGAAAACCGTCTTCGGCGCGTATTTCAAGCTGCAAAGCTTCGTCTTCATGCCCGTCTTCGGCATCAACAACGCCGTGCTGGCGATTACCGCCTATAACTACGGCGCAAAGAAGCCGAAGCGCATTACGCAGGTCATCCGCTGCGGCGTGCTCGGCGCGGCTGCGCTGATGCTGGCTGGCATTACGGTCTTCCAGCTGATTCCCGCAACCCTGCTCGGCTTCTTCAATCCGAGCGAGCAGATGCTGGCGGTCGGCGTGCCCGCCCTCAGAATCATGTGCCTGCCCTTTGTGTTCGCCGGTCCCTGCATCATCTTCGGCGGCGTTTTCCAAGCGCTCGGCAAGAGCCTGTACAGCATGTTCGTTTCCATCGCGCGCCAGCTCGTTGTGCTGCTTCCGGCGGCTTATCTGCTGTCGCTGGCGGGGAATATCGACCTCGTTTGGCTTTCCTTCCCGATCGCCGAGATCATGTCCCTGCTGGTGTCCGCGGTCATGATGATCGCGGTTTACCGCAGAATCATCAAACCGCTCTATCAAACGCCCGCGGTTTCCGTGAAGGAGGAAGAACTATGATCACCGTTCTGAAGCATGACGCCTCGCAGGCGCAGACAGAGCATCTGATCGCATGGCTGAAGGAGCAGAACGTAGACGTCCGCATCCTGCGCGGACAGGATTATACCATCCTCGGTCTGATCGGCGATACGAGCAATATCGACATGGAGCTGCTGGGCAGCTTCGACGCCGTCGCGTCGGTCAAGCGCGTTTCCGAGCCGTTCAAGCAGTGTTCCCGCCAGCAGCACCCGGAGGATACCGTCGTTTCTGTGGGGAGCGCCCGCATCGGCGGGGGGAATTTCTGCCTGATCGCGGGTCCCTGCTCCGTGGAAACGGAGGAGCAGATCATTGCGGTCGCGGAAAAGGTCAAGGCGGCGGGCGCGGATATTCTGCGCGGCGGCGCGTTTAAGCCCCGTACCTCTCCCTACGATTTTCAGGGGCTCGGCGCGGACGGCGTCGCCCTGCTGCTGAAGGCAAAAAAGGCAACGGGGCTTCCCATCGTCACGGAGATTATGAGTACGCACTACCTCGATCTGTTCGCCGACGTCGACGTCATTCAGGTCGGCGCAAGGAACATGCAGAACTTTGACCTTTTAAAGGAGCTCGGCAAGACGGACAAGCCCATCCTGCTTAAGCGAGGACTATCCAACACGCTGAAGGAGTTTCTGATGAGCGCGGAGTATATCATGTCGGAGGGCAATCAGAATATCATTCTCTGCGAGCGCGGCATCCGCACCTTCGACACTTATTCGCGCAACACCCTCGACCTGACGATCGTGCCGATGCTGCACGAGCTGTCACATCTGCCGGTCATCGTCGATCCGAGCCATGCGACGGGCAAGGTGCGCCTCGTGCCGCCGATGGCGCTCGCGGCGGTCGCCTGCGGCGCCGACGGCGTGATGGTCGAGGTGCACGACGATCCGCTCCATGCGCTTTGCGACGGCGCGCAGTCCCTGCGGACGGAGCAGTTTGCCGCGCTGGCGCAGAAGCTGCGGGCGGTCAGAAAGGTCGTGCTACAATGACCGTCGTGCATGTCAACGCCTCGCGCGGCTATGAGGTAAAAATCGGTCGCGGTCTGCTGGCGGAGGTCGGCGGCGAAGCCGCGAAGATCACCGGTGGGCAGGTCATCGTTGTGACCGATGAAACCGTCGCGCCGCTGTATCTGCAACAGGCTGTGAGCGCCCTGCGGCAGGCGGGTCTGACCGTCTCTTCCGCCTCCGTTCCGGCGGGGGAAACGTCGAAGAGTCCGGAATATTATGTAAATCTATTAAACGTCTTCGCCGCCAAGCGGCTGACGCGTTCCGACGCGGTGATCGCGCTGGGCGGCGGCGTGGTCGGCGATTTGACGGGCTTTGCCGCTGCGACCTATCTGCGCGGCGTTCCCGTGCTGCAAATCCCGACGACGCTTTTGGCGATGGTCGATTCCTCCGTCGGCGGAAAAACGGCGATCGACCTGCCCGCGGGCAAGAATCTGGTCGGCGCGTTCCACCAGCCGTCCGCCGTGCTGTGCGATCCCGACGTGCTTTCCACCCTGCCGGCGGACGTGTTCCGCGACGGCTGCGCGGAGGTCGTCAAGACCGCCGTGCTGTTCGACCGCGCGCTGTTCGACCATCTGCGCGCGCACGGCGCGGACTTTGACCGCGAGATGGTCATCTCCCGCTGCGTCGCGCATAAGCGCGACGTCGTCTGCCGCGACGAGTTCGATACCGGCGAACGGCAGCTGCTTAACCTCGGACACACGGTCGGGCACGCCATAGAAAAATGCAGCAATTTTACCGTTTCTCACGGAAAAGCGGTCGCGATCGGCACCGCGGTCATGGCGCGGGCATTCTGCGCCGAGGCAGACGAAATCGTCGCGCTCCTTCGCGCCTTCGGACTGCCCACGGATACGGCGTTTTCACCGGAGGAGCTGGCGGCTGCCGCCCTTTCGGACAAAAAGCGCAGCGGCGGCGCGATCACGCTCGTCGTGCCGGAACGCATCGGCAGGGCAAGCCTGAAAAAAATTCCGGTCGGCGACCTGCTGACCGTTATCAAGGCAGGATTCTGACATGGAGCTGACCCTCTCGCCCCGTCCCATCGGCGGCAGGATCGCGGCAGTCGCCTCCAAATCGCAGGCGCACCGTCTGATGATCTGCGCCGCGCTGGCGGACCGCGCGACAAAGATTTTCTGCGCGGAGCCGTCGCAGGACTTGGACGCGAGCGCCCGCGCGCTGGCGGCGCTCGGCGCGGATTTCGCATATCGGAACGGCGCGTACACGGTCTACCCGATGGAAATGCCGCGCGGCGATAACGTGCTCGACTGCGGAGAAAGCGGCACGACGCTGCGGCTGTTACTGCCGGTCGTCGGCGCGCTGGGCGTCAGCGCGACCTTCCGCCTCCACGGAAGACTGGCAGAGCGTCCGCTCTCGCCGCTGTGGGAGGCGATGGAGGCGCACGGCTGCCGCCTCTCCCGTCCGAGCGCAGACACGGTGCGCTGTGAGGGCAGGCTGGACGGCGACCGCTGGGAGATTGCCGGAAACGTTTCGTCACAGTTCATCAGCGGGCTGCTGCTTGCGCTGCCGCTGACCGGAGAAGAATCCGATATTATGTTAACTACACCGCTGGAATCCGCGCCCTATGCCGACCTCACCGTACAGACGCTGCGGCAGTTCGGCGTCGAAGCGTCGCGTACCGAAGCCGGCTGGCATATCCCGCAGGGATGGGGCTATACCTCCTGCGGCAAGGCGGCGGTCGAGGGCGACTGGTCGAACGCCGCGTTCTGGCTGTGCGCCGGCGCGATCTCCGCCCCCGTCACGGTGGAGGGGCTTTCACTTTCCTCCGTGCAGGGCGACCGCGCGATCCTCTCCGTTCTGGAGCGCTTTGGCGCAAAGGTTGAAGCGGACGAGGGCGGCGTCACGGTCACGCCGGGCGACCTGCGCGGCGTCGAGCTGGACGCGCGCGACATCCCCGACCTCGTTCCGCCGATTGCGTCGGTCGCCGCCTGCGCGCAGGGTACAACGCGCATTTTCGGCGCGGAGCGGCTGCGCCGGAAGGAAAGCGACCGACTGCAAAGCGTTGCGGCTGCGCTGTCCGCCCTCGGCGCGGGCGTTGAGATCACGACAGACGGACTGCTGATCCGCGGCAGCCGCTTAACCGGCGGCGTTGTGGACAGTCAAAACGACCACCGTATCGCCATGATGGCGGCGATCGCCGCCTGCGCCTGTACGCGCCCGATCACCCTGCGCGGCGCGGAGGCGGTCAACAAGTCCTATCCACGCTTCTGGGAGGACTATAAAACGCTGACCAGATAAAGGAGGAGATTCCATGAGCAGTACGTTCGGCGCCGCCTTGCGGCTGACAGTCTTCGGGCAGTCGCACGCGCCGGCGATCGGGATGGTTCTGGACGGCTTTCCCGCCGGCTTCGCGCCCGATTTCGACGCGCTTGCCGCCTTTCTTGCCCGCCGCGCGCCGGGAAACTCGCCCTGCGCCGCGGGACGCGCGGAGGCGGACCTGCCGGAGTTTCTCGCGGGCTTCTCCGGCGGACGAACCTGCGGCGCGCCGATCGCGGCGATCATCCGCAACACGGACGCGCGCAAGGAAGATTATGTAAGCCTCGAAGACATACCCCGCCCCTCCCACGCGGACTGGACGGCTTATGAAAAATACGG
>Ga0265301_10004435_pt1 | contig 14156 bp, 9 predicted proteins | sample AusTroGonzalo_MG_2_FD_193488 | JGI IMG/M metagenome (GOLD analysis project Ga0265301, IMG submission 193488) | Bovine rumen microbial communities from tropical cattle in Woodstock, Queensland, Australia - Gonzalo_04 | ecosystem: Host-associated > Mammals > Digestive system > Stomach > Rumen ...
TGCCTATTGCCTGGGTTATCGCGTCATCGGACTCGGCAACAAGTACCCGAACATGCTCACCGATGTTGAGGATGCTTTGCGATATGTGTATCAGCATGCTGACAGTTTCCGCATTGACACTGCACGTATCGGTGTAATGGGCTTTTCTGCCGGCGGACACCTCAGTGTGATGAGCGCCACGCACAACCGCACACAATACAAACCTGCATTCGTTTGCCCGATTTATCCTGTAGTGACGATGAGTGACGAACGCTATGTGCACCATCGCTCACGACGCGGTGCATTGGGCGTATGGGGCCAGTTCAATCATACCATGCGTGACTCGTTGTCACTTGAGAAACATATTACGCATGATTGCCCGCCTGTGTTTCTTGTCAACTGCATAGATGATCCGGTCGTCAAGTACCACAACTCAGAGTTGCTGGATTCGGCTCTCAACGCCAATCATGTACCGCATCGCTACATCCAGTACAAAATCGGCGGTCACGGCTTCGGAGCATCGGAAGAGAAAGGCACGGCAGAGTGCCGTCAATGGAAAAATGAATTCTTACAATGGATATCGAATTTGAATCAGTAGAACGCATTCGTGCGTATCAGGAGGATTTACTCTGCAAGCAGATGGCGTACCTTGCCGAACACTCGCCATACTACCGGCGGATATTTGCCGGACATGCCATTAACCCGTCATCTATTCGAACGATAGATGACTTGCAGCGCGTTCCGTTTACCGAGAAAGCGGATTTGCAGCAGTATAACAACGATTTTCTTTGCGTCCCGCGTGAGGATATTATTGACTATATCACTACATCTGGAACATTAGGCGATCCGGTATTGTTCGGTTGTACCGAGAAAGATCTGCAACGCCTTGCCTATAATGAACACAAGTCGTTTGCTTGTGCAGGATTGCGCAAAGGGGATATCCTCCAACTGATGACAACCATCGATAAACGGTTCATGGCCGGTTTGGCGTACTGGATGGGTATTCGCAGCCTTGGGGCCAGTATCATCCGTGTGGGCAACGGTATTCCCGAACTGCAGTGGGACACAATCCTTCGTCTGCATCCAACGGCCATCATGTGCGTGCCGTCCTTCATCCTCCGCCTCATCGAGTATGCCGAACAGCACGATATTGATTACCGTCACTCGTCCATCCGCAAGATAATCGGCATCGGTGAGGGCTTGCGTGACCAGAAGTTCCGACTGAACCTGCTCGGACAGCGTATTCACGACAAGTGGCCGGAGGTCGAACTGTACGCTACCTATTCGTCCACAGAGATGTCTGCTACGTTCTCGGAGTGTGAACATGCTTGTGGCGGACACGTTCATCCTGAACTGATTATTGTGGAGATTATCGGTGAAGATGACAAGCCTGTACCTGATGGCCAACCCGGTGAGATAGTCATCACAACACTTGGTGTGGAAGGTATGCCATTGCTGCGATTCCGTACCGGCGATATTGCAGCAAAGGTTGTTACACCTTGTGCCTGCGGACGCAACAGTTACCGCCTGACACCACTCATCGGCCGTAAACACAACATGATCAAACTCAAGGGTACAACTATTTATCCGCCAGCCATTAATGATGTGCTGGACAACACGCCGTTCGTAGGAAACTATGTCGTTGTCGTCCGTTCGTCGGATGCAGGAACGGATGAAGTGATTGTACGTATCAGTCTGCGAGAGTCTGTTCAGCCTGAAGAAGCTGTCAAGACGCTCAAAGACCGTTTCCGCAGTCGTCTGCGTGTCGCACCAATTGTGGAGATATTGCCTGCTGATGTTATCCAGCAGATTAACTTTCCGGCTAAGAGCCGCAAACCTGTCAAGTTCATCGACGAGCGCTGACACATGTTGTGATATGCCGTCCTGCAATGAAGAATATACTATTGTACATATATGACCTGCTTTCCGCTAACCGTCGTTGGTTGTGGATAGGTTTGGCGGTTGTGGTAGCTGTGCTCGTTAGTCTGGCTGTCTCGTTGAAGTACAACGAGGATATTATGGACTTTATGCCGGTGGATGCAGAAGACCGTGAAGCTCTTGCACTGTATCAGTCGCAACAGTCTGCATCGAGGTTGGTCCTGATTGTCGAAGGTGACAGTCTGCGTGACGAAGCTGTTGAGGCGTGCGAAGAACTTCTGCCTGCCCTGACGACGGAGCTTGATCTGTCGGAACAGATAACAGGTATCTATTCGCAGATGCCGTACTTCATTGCCGATTCGGTTTATGCCCGTCTGGGTGAGCGTTTCACTCCGGAAGCCGTCTGTGCGGCCCTGGAGCGTGACAAGGCTGTTTTGTCCACACCCGGCACAAGTTTTCTTGCGCCTGTTATTCAAACCGACCCTCTTGCTCTCATCGACCTTTCAATATTCAATGTTCACCAGGCGCCTAATCGCACTTACGCTTACTATACGACGCCTTATGGTAGCACCGAGACACAACGCAATGCTGCACTCGTTGATTCGCTGCAGGCAGTCGCTGACAAAATGTCGGGCATGTATCCCGATCTCAATATCCGTTGGATAGGGGCCCCGTTGATAGCAGTCGGTAATGCGAGGCGTATAAAGACGGATACAGTATTTTGTATAGCGTTGTCGTTGGTGCTTATTGTAATATTGCTCGCATACGCGTTCCCGCGCAGGCGTGACCTGTGGCTTATTCTGATGTCGGTGTCGTTTGGCTGGCTGTTCGGAATGGCAGTGCTGCGGCTGGTAACACCGGCTATTAGCGCAGTGGTGCTTGGTATAGGCAGTGTGTTGATAGGCATTGCGGTCAATTATCCGCTGCATTTGTTGGTGCATCAGCGTTATACAGCTTCTGTGAGGCAGACACTCGACGAGGTGCTCTCGCCATTAGTAGTGGGTAATATGACTACTGTCGGAGCTTTTCTGACTCTTATCCCATTGCAGGCAACAGCCCTCAGGCATCTGGGAATATTTGCTTCATCGATGTTAGTAGGCACGATACTGTTCTGCATATTCGTATTACCCCATATGATGTCCGCTGCCCCCACACCGGTCCGCGAGCTGCGTCTGCATGTAATCACTAACCCTAAGCGTACCGCTGTAGGTCAATGGGTGGTTATTGTCCTGACTCTCGTTGCCGGTGCGTACTTGTGCTTGCGACCGTCCGAGCGCTTCGATGCCAATCTTAACAATATCAACTACATGACATCGGAGCAGCGTGCAGACTTGGCATACTTTGACTCGATAGCCAATCCTCAGCGTGAGATAAGCGAACATGCCTACCGCGCCGATCAGTGGCAAGCGTATTGGCAGACACACGAGGCGGATAGTCTCATCATGTGTGTACAGACGGAAGCGGCAAAAGTGGGATTCCGTCCGGAGGCATTCAGGCCATTTTATGATATACTGAAATCATGGCGACCGGTCAAGGTGTTCGACATGCGCCGACTCACGCAGGGATTAAGTGATAATTTCGACTATATCGGTCTGTGCTGCTCGATAATCGTGTTCTTGTTCCTGTGGTTGAGTTTCCGGAATGTATGGTTGGCGTTGATAGCCTTTGTGCCGATGGCGTTGAGTTGGGTGTGGATCCTGGCAGTAATGCAGCTGTTCGGACTGCAGTTCAATATTGTGAACAGTATTCTCGCTACGTTCATCTTCGGCCAGGGTGACGACTATACTATTTTCATCGTCGAAGGGCTGCTGTATGAGCACCGGACAGGCCGGCCTATCCTGCCACAATACCGGCAGTCAATACTATTGTCAGCACTTATCATGTTGATTGGTGTCGGAATACTTGTGCTGGCCGTTCATCCTGCCATGCACTCTTTGGGCGCCGTGGCACTCATTGGCATGACTATTGTCTTACTAATGGCTGTTATTGTTCCTCCGCTTCTGTTCCGGCTCTACGTCCGTCTTTCACGAAACGTATGATGCGTGCCGGATTGCCGGCAGCAATAGCGTTGTCAGGTATGTCACGGGTGACGACGCTTCCTGCGCCAATAGTGCAATTGTTGCCGATGGTCACTCCCGGTAGGATGGTTACATTGCCACCTATCCATACGTTATTGCCGATAACTACAGGTTTTGACCATTCTTTGCGTGTCGCTCGCTCTTCAGGGTCGGTGCTATGGCATGCGGTATATATTTGTACATGCGGGCCAAGAAAACAATCGTCACCGATTGTAACATTTGCCTCATCCAGGATGGTTAAACCGAAGTTGGCAAAAAAACGTTTGCCGAGATGGATCTGCTTACCGTAGTCGCAATAGAACGGCTGGTTGATAAAAGTGTCCTTATCTGCCTGACCGAGCAAGTCAAGGAGCATGGCTGAGCGTGCCGCAAAATCCGTCGGCAGCAGATTGTTGTACTGTTGGCACTTGACTTTCACGGCATTCAGTTCTTCCAACAATTCACAATCACAGGCATCATACAATTGGCCTGCCAGCATTTTTTCCTTTTCCTTCATCTGACCATCTCCTCAAATTAGTATGTCTCAAAACCGGTAATTTTCTATCATAAGCCGGTTGGCGTTGATTAGCGTTCTATTCCTTGCACATTGTAGCGTTTGTCGTTCCGCTCGATAAGCAGTTCTCCGTTTATGATACGCTTTCGTATCGTTTGACTGATGGATGTTTCCTCCACAGCCATCGGTACATCGCAGATAGTGGTTACTTCCGATACAGGCTGAATACTTCCTTTGTTGGCGCCGGTATAAAGATAGCGGTCGTGGTACTTGAGGTCCTGGGTCTGGTTTCCGCTTCCGTCATTCCATATGATCTGCCAGGTGTTGTCTATCGCGCCTGTACCCTCGGGGATGACAAACTTATAGTTGTCGTTGCCGAGCGCCTGTGCTTTCATTCCAGGCCATGAGCCGCACACCTGCACGGTTGAGCCCGTTGATTTGTGCCAGATATAGCAGTTGATGCTTGTGCCGAAATCCGATGACTTGCTGAAGAACACCGCATGCTCGTCGGCATCGGTCAGGCAAGGTTCAATAGGTTCGACAGGCGTTGTGCCGCCACCGCCTTCATCCTCGGTCAGTTCCATCTCCGTGCCGTCCCATGTCGGCTCCGGGATGTTCTTCGCCGTGGTGGCGTAGATATACTTGCCGTCATCGCCAATCTTGCCGGGCGCAGGCGTCTTGTCGGTGGTCAGCACATACACCCTCAGGTTGCCCTTGCCGCTGCACTTGACTGACAGCTGGCCGTTGGTCACCGTCTGCTTGTCACCGGTGACGCAATCGGTATATTCGCCGTTCAGGATACCTGTGAACGTGGCGTTGCCGGAGATGCACACCAGCGCATAACTGTCCGTCGTATCATCGGTATAGCGGCGCTTGAAAGCGAACGAACCCGAGCAGCCTTCCACCGAGTATTGTCCTTTGCGTAACGCCGGCACCGCCATACGTATCTTGCTCAATCGTTGGATATGTTGCGCCAGCGGATGTGAGAGCGTGGCGGCCATGTTGCCTGTAGCGGAACTGTATTCCGCAAAATCAGTGGTCTGTATATCGCCCTTGATGTATCCGCCGAAATACGCACGTCCGCTCTCCTTGAGCGCGATGTTCGTGCCGTCGTCTATACGTTTGCCTTTCTGGAACTCCACCTCCGAACCGTAGAACAGGCAGGGAATACCGCGGTGACTGAACATCAGACTGAGGTTCTCTGCCCACGTGTCCTGTGGCTTGGAGAAGCGGTTGAACTGCACCTCGTCGGGCGCATAATCGTGCGAATCGACATATACGACGTTCCACGTCGCGTCGTTGTAGTACTTGTCGTTACTGGGCTTGGCTACATTCCACGCGCCAGATGCGCTGGAGAAGTTCCAGTGCTCGGTAAAATCTATCACATGCAGTCCGGAAGCCTTGCTGTAGTCGGGCGTATGGTAGTCGTTGCCGCTCAGCAGCGCGTTCTGCGAAGTTGGCTGCGTGCTCAGGCCACCGCCGTCGTCCTGACCCTGTTGCCAGCAGGAAGCCCAGTTGGGATGTGATGTGCAGGCGGAACCCTCCATCTCCACGATGTCATCCCAAGAGGCCGCATCCGGATTCCAGGGGTAATTGCTGCTTTCCGCCCAAGTGTAGTAGAACGGACTGAGGCATGCCTGACCGCGGTAGAGTATATCGCTGTAGCGTGCGCATACCTCGGCGAACATGTAGAACGGTGTGCCTCCGCGTTTGTCTTTCGCCTCCTCGCCGGCAGCAACGAAAGCTGGGATAAAAGCGGTGTTGAATGTCAGACGGGGTATATGTCCGCCGGTATCAATACGGAAGCCGTCTACACCCATCTTGATGAATGTGGTATAGCACTGAATGAGGTAGTTATAGACGGCGGGATTTTCGGTGTTCAGGTCCACGCAGTCGCCTGCTATCTGTGCAAACCAGCGGTTGGGTTCATCCCAGTTGAAATTGCCGTAGTGGTGCCAGTAGTTGTGATTGTCATAGTTCCTCTTCTGACCGCTTTCGTCCGAAGAGTTCTTCATTTTCGACAACCGGGCGGCGTACTGTCTGCCTCCGTCCAGTTGCAGGTAATTGTCGGGTAGCAGACCGCCTTCGGACTGTATAAGCGGAATTAGGCACTCATCCAGCCGGCTCTGGTCGGCATCCCAGTTGCGCTCAAAGAGCGGGCAGAGAGTGGCTTCGCCGAAGTTACCTGTGTGGTTGAGCACGATGTCGAGTATGATCTTCATCCCGCGACTGTGCGCCTCGTCGATGAGCGTCTGAAAACTCACATCCTCCGACTCATAGCGGTGGTCAACCTTCGAGAAGTTCGAGGCGTGATAGCCGTGGTAGTCATAGCCGGACGCGTTTTCCACAATAGGAGTGACCCATATGGCGGTGAAGCCCAGCGCCTTGATATAATCGAGCTTGTCAATCAGTCCCTTGAAGTCACCTCGCCATGCCGGGTCACCGGCATTCTTCGACTGGTTGTCCCAACACTGAGTGTTGTTGGTGGGGTCACCGTCGTAGAAACGCGTGGTGATGACAAAGTATATCTGCTCGTCGCGGAAGTCCGTGCGGGACGGGAACAAGGTACTTGCCGCTATAGGAAGTACCGTGGCGCATACAGCTAATAAAACCGACAATCTCTTTTTCATAACTCGTGTCTGCTAAAAATGAACGCAGTAAAAAACGATGCAAAGGTACAAAAATTATCTGACATTTGCAAGGGTAATGATAAGAATTATCGGAAAATAATGGAGATATTTTGCAGTATATGCGAGACAAATATATAGTTTTGTCTCTAATCAAGATGATTATTTTAGGAATTTTCATTTTTTTCTTGTATAATTCCAAAAATAATTGTATCTTTGTAAGCCAATCAATATATGTTGAATATAAATCGCATCAATAAACAACCTATGAAAAAAATTATCTTTTTTGCTGTTTCGGTATTGCTTATCGCCTGTGGCGTAGAGACTCCGAAATCCGTTCAGACTTCGTATCCGACCATGACCGTCAGCAAGAGTGACATCTCGCTGCCGCTGAAGTACAGCGCAAAGATGCGTGGTGAGCACGATGTGACCATCATGCCGCAGATAAGCGGCCAGCTGATGCAGATTTGCGTGAGTGAGGGTCAGCAGGTGCAGATGGGAACGACGCTATTCGTCATCGACTCGCGTAATGCAGAACTCGAACTGGAGGCGGCCGAGGCAAATCTGTTAGCTGCCGAAGCCAATCAAAGCAGCGCAAAGATGGAATTGGAATCCAACAAGAACCTGTTTGAAAAGAAAATAGTCAGCCGGTATATGCTGGATAATGCTGAGAACAACTACAAGCAAGCGCAAGCGAGTGTACGCCAGGCACAAGCAACAGTCAACCGTGCACGCGTGAACTTAGGTTTTTGCACTATAACCGCACCCGTAACGGGCGTCATAGGCAGTATTAATTTCCGTGTAGGCGATCAGGTTTCGCCGGCTTCACAACTGACGATGCTGAGCGGTAACGAAAAAATGCAGGCCGAGTTCTCTATCAATGAATCGCTGATTGAGGCGCAGGTGTCGATGGGTTTGTCGAAAGGTGATGTCGAGAAGTACCTTGCATCATTGCCCGATGTGACTTTTGTGATGAAGAACGGTACAGAGTATCCGCATAAGGGACGTATCACAAGTCTCACCGGAGTGGTGGATGCTACAACCGGTACGATTGCCTGCAAGGCAACCTTCTCAAACCCCGAAGGGCATCTTTTCTCAGGTATTCAGGGAACCGTTGTGCTTCCGTTGGAAGAGAAGGATGTGATGGTCATTCCGCAAGTGGCAGTAGTGCGTCTGCAGGACAAGCGCCTTGTATATGTCGTTCAACCGGACAGTACGGCTTCGGCAGTCTCTATTACGACTGAAGATACGGGTAACGGCAAGGATGTGATTGTTACTTCGGGCCTGAATGTCGGTGACATGATTGTTACCACCGGTGCCAACAACGTTCAGGACGGACAGCGTGTGCTGTATTAAAGTGAAAGGTCCTTTCGATTTTCAATTTACAACGTTCAACTTCTATGAAAGGAAACATATTCATATCGAAATACGTGATGGCATGCGCAATATCGATTGTCATCATGTTGGTGGGCTTCATTAGCATCATCACGCTGCCTATTGAGCAGTACCCGAACATTGCTCCGCCGACGGTACGCGTATCGACTTCATACACCGGTGCGGACGCCAATACAATTATGAAATCTGTGGTGCAACCGCTGGAAGAGAGCATCAACGGTGTGCCGGGCATGACCTATATTACCTCATCGGCTTCCGCTTCGGGTGAGGTTTCCATACAAGTATATTTTAAGCAAGGTATCGACCCTGATCTGGCAGCCGTCAATGTGCAGAACCGTGTCAGCAAAGCCACGGCACTGCTGCCGTCAGAAGTTACTAAAGTGGGTGTGCAGGTGATGAAGCAGCAAAACAACATTCTGCATATCGGTGCACTCAAATCGACCGATGGCAAGTATGATGCTGACTTTATTTCCAACTACATAGATATCAACATCAAACCGCGTTTGATGCGTATTACCGGTGTGGGTGATGTTATGTCGTTGGGTAACACGTATGCTCTGCGTATATGGCTCAAGCCGGACGTGATGGCGCAGTATGGTCTTGAGCCGAATGACGTGTTTGCCGCTATCAGTGGACAGAGTTTTGTGGCGGCTACGGGTTCGCTGGGTGAGCGGTCGGAAAATGCGTATCAGTATTCGATGGAGTACAAAGGCACGCTCAAGACCGTTGAGGAGTTCAACGACATTGTGCTACGTACAGCGGACGGAGGACACATGTTGCATCTGAGTGACGTTGCGGATGTGGAGATAGGTGCGGTTAGTTACAACTTCACTTCCAACATCGACGGCAAGCCGGGCACATTGTTTATGGTATTTCAAGCTCCGGGGGCCAATGCTACAGAGGTGAACGCTCGTATTCATCAGCTGTACGAGGATCTCAAACCCAGCATGCCTGCAGGACTGGAGTTCGAGATATTGCAGACTTCTGACGACTTCTTGTTCGCCGCTATCCACAATGTGGTGGAGACGCTGGTCATCGCCATCCTTCTTGTGATTCTGGTTGTTTACTTCTTCTTGCAGAGTTTCAAGGCAACAATCATCCCGTCGATATCCATCATCGTGTCGCTATTGGGTACGTTCGCCATTGTCAAACTCGCAGGTTTCTCCCTCAATATATTGACACTCTTTGCCTTGGTGCTTGCCATCGGAACGGTGGTTGACGACGCGATAGTCGTCGTCGAGGCGGTAATGGCGAAGATGGAAGGCGGTATTTCGGATGCCAGAGAGGCTACTCGTCAGGCGATGAGCGAGGTGTCTGTAGCCGTTGTCTCATGTACATTGGTATTCATGGCGGTGTTCATTCCTGTGGCGTTCATGCCCGGTACATCCGGCAGTTTCTTTTTGCAGTTCGGTGTGACTCTGGCTTCGTCAGTAGGATTGTCGTGTGTATCGGCATTGGTGCTCTGCCCGGCTTTATGCGCTTTGATGATGCGCTTTGATCCGAAAGAGAGCGAGAAGAAGAGTATAAACTATTATGTCAAGAAGGCTTATACGGTAAGCTATAATGCTATCGCCAACAAGTACAAGAGCGGTGTGCAGAAATTTCTGAAGCGTTCGTGGTTGGCATGGGCATTGCTGGTTGCTGCAGCAGTGTTGCTTGTCTTCGCTATGCGCGGTCTGCCATCGGGTCTCGTGCCGCAGGAGGACCAGGGAGTATTCTTCGCCGAGGTGCGTGCTCCGGAAGGATGCACACTGCATGAGACGGAAGAAATAGTCCGTAAGGTTGAGGAAAAAATTAAGAATATTCCTGAGTTGGAAAGTTACGCAGTAGTCAATGGCTATGGTATGATGTCAAACAGTTCGGCCAGTAGCTATGCTACCCTTATCATCCGTCTGAAGAACTGGGATGATCGTCCTGGTTTCGAACATATTATAGAACTTGTATATACGCGTTTTGCGCTAGACTGCCAGGATATCAAGAACGCCATTGTTATTCCTTTCCAGATGCCGCAGGTACCTGGTTACGGCTCAAGCAACTCGGTCAACCTCGTACTGCAGGATACGCAGGACAGGCCTATGTCTGAGTTCAACGCTGATGCTACAAAGTTCATAGCCAAACTCAACGAACGGCCGGAGATAATGCTGGCAATGTCCACTTACTCTGAGCGTTTCCCGAAATACGAAGTAAGAGTAGATGCTCCTCAGTGCGACCGCGCCGGCGTAACACCGGCAGCTGTGCTGAACACTCTTGGCGCGTACTGCGGTGGCGCGTATGTGGGCAATTTCAACCAGTTCGGCAAGGTCTATCGAATTATGGCGAATGCTTCACCGGAATACCGGCTTGACCCGTCGTCGCTTGATAATATTTTTGTCCGTGTTCGCGGCGGTAAGATGGCTCCTATATCGGAATTTGTCACTCTCAAAGAGATAGTCGGATCGGCTTCGGTTGAGCACTTCAACCTCTATCAGTCTATTACATGCGGCGTGATGACAGCCAGCGGTTTCTCAGAAGGCGATGCGCACATAGCTATTGCTGAGGTGTTCAAGCAGACCATGCCTGCCGGTTATAGTTACGAGTACGGCGGAATGTCGCGTGAGGTGGAAGAGACGGCCGGAAGCAATGCCACGGCGCTTATCTACGTAATCTGTGCCATCCTCATATATCTCATTCTTGCCTCGCTTTATAACAGCTGGTTCACGCCGTGGGCGGTGCTGCTGTCAGTGCCGTTCGGCCTGATGGGGTCGTTCGGTGTCACCTACCTCGTATCGCTTCGGCACCTGCCGGGCATGGAGAATAACATCTACCTTCAGACGGGTGTAATCATGCTTATCGGTCTGTTGGCCAAAACGGCCATTCTTATCACCGAATTCGCACAGGAGCGTCGTGCGCAAGGCATGTCTATTCGTGATGCGGCGTTTGCCGCTTGCGAAGAGCGTCTGCGTCCTATTCTGATGACGGTTGTGACGATGATAGCGGGTATGATTCCGTTGATTATTGCCGGTGGTGCCGGTGCCAACGGTAACCGTGTTCTTGCACTCGGTGTCACAGCAGGTATGGCTGTCGGTACACTTGCGTTGCTGTTTGTCGTTCCGGCGTTCTTCATCGTCTTCCAGACGCTGCATGAGAAGATACAGGGTGGCGCACCTGTCGTACAGGAGGAAGATAGTGATAATGGTAATGACCGTTCGAGTGCAGCGAGATAAGAATACTGAAAGGAGAAGGATTATGAAACACTATACTGTAATTGCCTTTTTGCTGGCAATCTTTACTTTGAATTCCTGCGGCGTGTACAAGAAGTACCAGTCGCAGACGGATGCACCGGATTCCGTGTTCGGAACAGGCGATACAATCGCCAAGTTGCAGGCTGATAATTCCATTGCTGACGTATCGTGGAGAGAGTTCTTTCAGGATCCGATCTTGCGCGACCTGATAGATTCCGCTCTGGTTCGTAATACGGACATGCAGGCTGCACGTATAGCTGTTGAGCAGGCACAGGCTTCGCTCAAAGCCGCGAAATTGGCTTACTTGCCTTCGCTCGGTCTGTCGCCGCAAGTCAGCGTTTCCAGTACCATGAACACGAGCGGTACCCTAAGTGGCGCGGCCTATTCCTATAACGTGCCCCTCTCGTTGGATTGGAATATAGGCATCTCAGGCTCCGTTACGGTCAACAAACGCAAGACCAATGCCATCCTGCTGCAAGCGGAAGCTATGCGCGATGCTACACAGGCGAACTTGATAGCCACTGTTGCGCAGGAGTATTTCCAGTTGTTGCTTTTGGACAAGCAGCTTGAAGTATTGATAAAGACGGACAGTCTATGGAAGTTGTCGTTGGAGACAGAGCGTGCGTTGTGGGAAAACGGAAAGGCATACTCGACCGCTGTCAACCAGATGGAGTCATCCACCATCAACGTTCAGATGCAGATTGTCGGCACGCGCCGCAGTATTCTCAGTGTAGAAAACGCATTGTGCAAACTGCTCTGTATCACTCCTCAACCCATCGCGAGAGGCAAGTGGGGCAATTATGAACTGCCGGAGCGTTATGGCACCGGTGTACCCGCCGTACTGCTGGAGAACCGTCCTGACATCAAGGCGGCAGACCAGGTTCTGGCTGAAGCGTTTTACAATACAGCATTGGCACGCGCTTCCTTCTACCCGTCTTTCTCTCTGTCCGGCATGCTCGGATGGACGAACAACGGTGGCATGATAGTTGACCCGGGGGCACTGCTGATGCAGATTGCTGCTTCGGTTATGCAACCGATCTTCTCACAAGGCAAACTACGTGCAAACCTGAAGATAGCCAAGCTCAACCAGCAGAGTAAACTCAACAGCTATGTCCAGACTGTCATCAGTGCCGGTAATCAGGTTAATGAGTGCCTGGCTGACTGTCAGGTAGCACGTGACAAAGATGTGCTGTATAAGCGTCAAGTGGAGGTGCTGCAGAATGCGTATGATGGCACCCACGAACTGATGAATAGCGGTAAGGCCAGCTATCTGGAGGTGCTTACGGCACAGGAGTCGCTGCTTTCCGCTCAGTTGAGCGAAGCTGAGAATCTGTACAACGGTTCAATCTCCCTTATCTCGCTGTACATTGCCCTTGGCGGTGCTACGAAGTAATTGCTAAGCAGGTTCTGATACTTTTTGATAAGCCAGTCTTTCGTCACCTGACGTCAGATAAATGATACCGCAATGTGTAAATCCATGCTTGCGGATATTATGCTGCATGATCAGATTATCGCGATGCGTGTCAATGCGTATGTTCGGTGTGATGGCGAAACAGTAATCCATAATATCATCAAACACCCGGTGCACATCCGGGTAACTGCCTATACGATGAATTACATGGTATGGCAGTTGGTCATCCAGCCATTGACCGCCGTATATCTGTGCGTAGGTCGGTTCAGGCGAAGGGATGAATGCGAAGTACGCAATCACCCGTTCACCCTCCTGCAGCACATATCCTGTATGCTTCTGGATATCGGCAGCAATAACCGCTTCAGACGGATAGCCGTTCACCCATTGATGCAGGTTGCCGGACGAGCGCATGATCTGCTTGGCTGCCTCCATAACCTGCATGATTGCCTTAATGTCCGACAGGCCGGCTAATCGGATTATTCTATGAGGTGTTATCGTTTGCATATCGATTTAACCCAACTGACCAGATAACGTACTCCTGCGATGGACAGAGCAGTGCCCAGACCGGGATAGAAACCGGCGAAAAACTCCACCGGCATGCAGGGTATATACTTCAGACTGATGCCCAAACCCATCATAAAGAAGATAAGCACATAACCGTGCAGGTCAAAGAACGCAAAGAGGGATTTCCTGCGTTCGGTTTGCATGTTATTCGTAATGCCTGATGCGTACGTCAATGCCGGCTTCGCTTAGTTGTGCCGGGATAGTGCTCAGATCCGTTTCGCCGTAGTGGTACGGAAACAGCACTTTCGGACGGATGAGTTTGGCGACCTTGACCACCTGTTCCGGCGTCATGGTGTACGGCTGGTTGCAGGGCAGGAACGCGATATCTATGCCGCTGATGGCTGCCATCTCTTCTATATCCTCTGTGTCGCCGGCAATGTAGATGGTCAGACCGTCAATCGTCAGGATATAGCCGTTGTCGCGGCCTTTGGGGTGGAACTGGGTGTGACCTTTCGTGGTGTTGTACGCCGGGACCGCCTCAACAGAGATGTCTTCCTTCATCTGTAACTT